>ENA-UOOI01003804-UOOI01003804.1-fermentation-metagenome-genome-assembly--contig:-NODE-3804-length-10822-cov-4.103279_pt1 | contig 10822 bp, 8 predicted proteins | sample MGYA00245779_ERZ724027 | MGnify/ENA primary metagenome ERZ724027 (study PRJEB28704, sample SAMN03018318) | fermentation metagenome | biome: anthropogenic terrestrial biome; feature: soil; material...
ATCAAAACTCTCATAATGCTCATTCGTTGCTCAAAATAACATAATCCTATTTATGCCATATTTCAAATTACGAATTGCAGATAAGATATTATCAATCGCCTACATTTACGAGGATTCCGAGGCAATGTTGCCGTCAAATGTAGGATATGCCGTTCAGAGCTGTTCAAACTATATGATTTCCGATGGTTTACCGGAATCATACATAAAATCTGCTCTCACTTTGTTCAGACTTACAGGCAAGGGTTCTCCGTTTTCAAGGGATATGAAAATGGTACCAACAAGAATTGATGCCTGTTAGCGGTGTAACAACTGATTATTATCAATACATTTTATTTATTAAGGGAAGCAAACCCGATACGCCTTTGGATAAACAGTAGCGGTAAATTTACAACTTTTTTCAACCAATCTTACAAACACCAAACTTTTGTTAACCGTCCCCGTACTTACTTACCGTCGGTAACATTGAAAACTGTTAAAAAATTCTTAATTTTTTCCTATTATTTTCTTAAAATTTAGATTATACTGATAAAAAGATCATTTATAAGGGGAGATGTTGTAATGGATAACAAAATACAGGAGAAAAAAGTTACCGGTTATGCAGTAGGCCACAATAGAAAAAAATATAACATCGCATCACTTGTCATTCTTGGAATTATATTATCAGTACAGGTTGTAATCTTCTTCAATGAAATAATATTAAGCCTCAAGTCTTACAAGCCGGTGAGGGGGATGTCAGGCTCTTCATGGGTAGGATTCAGCAATTTTAGTAACATTTTTCGATCTGATTTGGCTTTCAGCAGGATATTGCAGAATACCATTGTTTTTAACCTGCTTTTTTGTATTATAGTTTTTTTAATTGCTCTTATAATAGGCTATATTGTTCTTGCTCTTCCCAAAGGAGGAATATTGAGGGGCATACTGGCAATATTATGCGTGTTTCCGCTCTTTTTGCCTGCCGAGGTTTACGCAGGATGGTTTATAAACCTTTTGGGTTCCGGACCCTTCATGAATCCTTCGGCGATTACTTTCATCCATCCTCTGCTTTCCGCCATAAAATACGCAGGCATACCGATCATGCTGATATATATTCTGGATGAAATCCATGAGGAAAAGGACCCTTCCCTTTCACTTAAGGTATCGGGACTATTTTCCATAGTATCCCTGGCTTTTATCGCTAACAGCTGTTTTTCCCTGACAAGGGCCATATATAATCCATCGACCTACGAATCCCTCGACATGCTTGATACGTATATGTACAGGAAAGGCTTCATGCAAATGGATATAAGCCAGAATTCCGCTTTGGGAGTCATACAGACATTAATAACCTTGCTTTCCTTCGCGGTCTTGTTTATACCTGTAAAGCATTTGTTTTCAAGGACTTTTAAAAAAAGTAAAATAAAAATCAAGCCGGAAAACATAGCTAAAAAATCGATTTCATCTATAATAGCCATCGTAATTTTTACTATAATCTATTTTCTTCCATATTGGGCAAACGGGCAAAGCTTTGATATGAACACTGCAAAGCCGCCTATTGCATCACCCATAATTTATTACCTGCTTCTATCTCTTATTTCAGCTTTAATCGCATCAGCCCTTGCAGCCATAATAGGCAAAAGTTTCATCAGCTCCAGCAAAAAAGTTGTAATTGCCGCTGTCGTTTTGCTGTCCTTGATGACAGTTCTTACAGCAAAGCCAATCAATTTTTACCAATATCTGATGGTAAGAAAGATGGGATTTATAAATACAGGCTTTGCGATAATACTGGTTACCTGTTTTTCATCTGCTGCAGTATGGGCTATGGCGTGTATTTTGAGGATGGAAGGCGATATTTCACCAAAATCCCATTTAACGGCTCTGGCAGGCGTGTTTTTGATTGAGTCAGCATTGATTTACTGCAATTCAACACCGCCTTTGATATATTTTACCAATATCAAGCTATCGCCTCTTTTAATTCTAAAGGGGGTCAGTTCAGGCATGCAGCAGCCTACCGCCTTACAGAGTACGACGGCAGGTTTGAACAATGCCGTCGGCCTTTACGGATTTATTGTATCACTGCCGCCGCTTTTGATATTCGCCGCAGCGAACATAATTCTTACAAAAAAGCACCTTATGTCCGTAATATCCGGAGGAATGAAAAGCTGATTAAGCATTTTACTTTCCTCCGTATACATTGCCGGAATTTATCCCTCTCATATTCTGAATGAGTATATATTTATTTGTGGCGATGGGCATATAAAACGACGAAAGCAGAATGAAGAATGCTATCGAAAATATCACAAGGCTCGCAAGGGTTCTATTCTTTACATCCACCTCTTTGCAAACCAGTTTGCAAACAAGGTATGCCAAAGCCGCAAGGCAAATATAGAGCATTATTTTACCGGCAATATGCCTTGCAAAGTCCGGTGTTACGGCATAATAAACAGGCTTGCTGTAGAATGCCGTGACGCCGAACGAAACGGCAACCACTACGATAAGCGATATATAATAGATAACATCAAGCTCGCTTCCATCGCCCCTATAATTCCAGCTTCTTGTACGCTTCTTTGCAAGATACATTATAAGCACCCCGACAAATGCTGCCATGAAGTATATGGGAAATATCAAAAATGATTTTATAAAGCTTAAAATCCCTTCGAGCACAAGCGACATCAGGCCAGGTGTACTTGATGGAGCATAAGGATATTTTACCGGCATATAGCTTACAATTCCCATGAGCAATACAAGAACTGCAACTGAAAGCACCGGAAACTTCACCTTTATTCTCTTCCATCTTGTATTTAGCATGTGCCTCATAAATAATAAAAGCAAAGCAAGCAGCACCACTGCGATTATAAAAGGATATAAAAATTTAACAAGCACTAAAAGCTCCTGCCTTATTATGCTGTACCCTTTTATATTCCCGTTTGGATATGCAAAAGCCGCTATGTACGACATGACAAGCCTTACGCTCTTTTCTATATTTGCCCTATTTACATTGCCCATATCATCATCCGGGGTGCGCGCTCTCGATTTATCATATTCCATTATCGATACTGAGGGAACTCCGGCCATTGTAAATACCGAGTGGGTATAATCGCTGTTTTTTATCTCGCTTGTATCGATTCCGAGCTTTCGGGATATATTTTTCAAATGGTACCTTAGCTTCGAAGATGGGTCCACCTCTTTATCCAGGTCATAATTATATACTGTACTGTATAAAAGCGAAACGGGCACATTATCTTTTGAACCGACCATCCCTATATTTATGGCGGTAGACTTATATAAAGGGTATGGCGGCTGCTCGGCGTACCGTGATGAGCCTAAAAGGCCCCCGTCCTCTCCGTTGAACGCTATAAATAATATATTTTTCGAAGGGGCCTTGTCCTGTTCCCTTATGTACCTTGCGATCTCTATCAAGGCTCCAACACCCGACGCATTGTCAAGAGCCCCGGGATAGACTGTGCCGTCGCTTGCCGGTCCGACATTATCGAGGTTTGCCACAATAAGCAGATAATCGCTGCTCCTGGCTGGTATCATCCCAAGCACATCATATATTTTTACCAATTGGGTATTAAACGTGGATTTTAAATGCAGATTATAGCCTTTATCCTTATACGCATATAGTTCATTATACAGCCTTTGCGTTATTATAAAAGAAGGAAGCTCATATCCCGTTTTATAAGGCGGCTTGCTCCCTATGCCTGAAGATTCCACTCTCAGATTGTAATCATCCGGAACAACCGTAATAAGTGCTCCGTAATCCGCTCCTCCCACAGCATGAGCAATGGTATCCATCGTTTTCTGATCTCTCGTATCGGTTCTAACTATGGCTACAAGTGAATTACCGACTGGTCTTTCTATATCTATATCGCCCTTCCAATGCAAAAAACTAAAACCCGACGTTATATCACCTGCTGAAGAATATCCGAAACTCTGTTCTATAAAATCCTCACCGTATTTATATTTTTTTACTATGCTCCCGTTTTTATCCTTGAGCTCCATTACTGCCATCCCGTTGTATGTCCTCGTATTCTCGTAATGTTCTCTCAAATATGTTCCGCTATCGCCCGCCGGCTTCAAGCCTATTTTTTTAAACTTGTCCTCTATATATTTTACAGCCATAACATTCCCGCTTGTACCATATCTTCTCCCGTTGTATTTTGAAGACGATAATTCCATCGCGGTTTCATAAACATTGTCGGAGCTGAATCCATCAATTTTTATACTGCCTCTGTTATATAAAAATAGTACAGGCAGTATACATACAATCAAAGCTATGATAATATATTTATAATACTTCTTGTATTTACTCAAACACATCACCTCGCTAAAGCTATTATACACCATTTTTTACAAAGATTGCACTTTAGTTTATACGGGGTATATGATGGGTGTATATTTTATCCCTGAAGAATTTATATAAAAAATGTTATAATTTTACTGCTCTTCAAATAAAAAAAGTCCTTAAGTCAAAATAAATGCAAATCTTTAATTTATTAAGCCAAATACGGAAATTGGAGATGATCTGTTGTATAAAAAAAATATTTATCCTGGAGTACGCCAGTCCATATCTTTGGTTGCAATATGCCTTTTACTGCAGGTTGTTGCAGGCGGAGTAATAGGAATTTTTTTGCAGTTTTCATCGGCGCCTTCGCGGAACATAAGCCCTTTGGTTTTTATTTCTTCAACTGCATGCACTTTATTTACCGCAGCCTTTGGAATATACAGAAGCAAAGTGAGCATAAAAAGATATTTTTCACTTAAGTCTCAGAATAGATTTACCATGCTGCTTTGCATCGCTTTTTTTCTTGGAACCTATTTTTTAGTTTTTATATTAAGCGGCTTTATGCAGAGTTTATTTCATTTCAACGATAATTTGGGCGAAATATACATCTCCGGATTCGGCGACTGCCTTTCAATACTGGCTATTGTTGTAATCGCCCCCATTTTTGAGGAAACGCTATTCAGAGGAGTAATATTAAGGGGATTGCTGAAAAACTATGGCGTTTTAAAGGCTCTGATCGTCACGTCGGTTCTGTTCGGCATTCTTCATTTTAATATCGCTCAATTAATAACGGCGTCGATTCTCGGCTTAATGCTCGGGTTTATATTCATAAAGACTGGCTCATTGATATTATGCATATTATTTCATGCCTTGAACAACGGCCTTTCGATCATTATATATGAACTTTCATCAAAATATGAAAGCATGTTCTCAAGCGCCTATATTATTATCATACCTGTTTTATTGATCGCTGCTGGAACGGTTTCTTTATATTTCCTGATAAGAAAACCCGATAATATTTCAGATATAATTGAAGAGCGGAATGCATCTTTATCCTATGAGGAAAGCATGAACATAGAGTATGCGGATATGCCGGCTATTTTGTACAGGCATTCAGGCATGGGTATATCCTCATTTGCCATCTTCCTTGTTTCAGGATTGATAGATATGTCTTGCATTGTATATTTAACAGTTCCATCATTTAACGCAATACAAGCACCAAATATGAATACTACAATGTTCATCGCCAATTCATTCATACTCACAAGATTTTTGAACTTAATCGGGCTAGGCCTTGGGATCGCAGGTTTGATTCAAAAGTACCGCAAAAAGACTTTCCCGATACTCGGAACCGTATTGAACTCCTTCGCCATATTATTTTCCATAACTTTACTTTTAACCGGTATTATCGCTAAAATCAGGACATACCAAGGTCTTTAAGCAAAACAGCTTTTTAAGCTGTTGAAAATATGTTATTCTGATATTTAGAGAGTATTATCAGCAGGTATTTTTCACAAATAAAGATGAAACGGAGGTGCACTATTATGCTTCAAAACAATACATTATCAGACAAAAATGAGTTGCCCAGCGAAAATCAGCTTGTATATATTGCCAGATCTCTTGATGATAAAGGCTGTCTTAAGAGCATTCACAAAAATAATCTTATTGAAATAGCATATATCATTTCCGGTACGGGAAGATATATGGCAGGGAAAAATAATTACGAGGTATCAAAGGGTGATTTATTTATTATCGATTATGATATTCCCTGTGGTTTTTCAGATTATGAAACCCTTGATATATATACATGCGCATTCAGACCGGAGTTTATTAGCACCTGGCTGTTTTTAGACAAACAGTTCAAGGATACGGCCATGTTTTTTCTGTTTAAGTCTCTGTTCCCTGAGACTTATAAGCCGGATGTCGATTTAAAGCTTGGTGGAATCGGCTTTCTTAAGATAAAAGACATATTTGACAGAATGTACGATGAATATAAAAACAGAGAAGGGGGCTATATAGACCTTATAAGGACATATTTAATCGAGCTTATCATTAACATATTCAGATACGTTGAGCACGGCAATAAAAGATTCTGCTTGTCTAATAGTTACAAACTTGTAAATAAGGCCATAAAATATATGAATGAAAATTCCAGTTCAAAAATTACGCTGGAAGATATGGCCGCAAAATCATTTCTGATTAAAAATTATTTGGTCAGTCACTTTAAGGAAGTTACAGGAATAGATTTTTACTATTATATACAAAAACTTAGAGTAGAAGAAGCGTGCAGGCTTCTTACAGAAACAAACATGAAGATACTGGATATCGCTCTTCAGGTCGGCTTTGAGGATGAAAAGTCCTTTTATAAAATATTCAAAAAGATTAAAGGCATAGCTCCGGGAAAATACAGGAAGAAATAAATATTGGCAGGAAACTCTCCTTCATACTCCATGCATGCGTCTTTTTATACTTTCAAAATAAAATATGGATATTTTTCTGTAACATGTAAATTATAAATACAAAGATCTGAGTATGGAGATGATTTATATGGAAAATAAATCCGAAATGAAACTTCCGAATGAGCCGGAATCTTTTTGGATCGCATCAACACCTCAAATAGAACATTCCTCTCTGATGGAGGATATAAATGTTGATGTTGCAATCGTGGGGGGAGGAATGGTTGGGATAACGTCAGCTTACCTTTTAAAGCAGGAAGGGTTAAAAGTTGCCATTATAGAAGCCGACAGAATTCTTAGAGGCACTACAGGACATACCACAGCAAAAATAACATCCCAGCACGGTCTCAGGTATAATAAAATAAAGACAAATATAAGTGAAGAAGTAGCGAAACAATATGCGCAGTCTAATGAATATGCGATAAAATTCATACACGATCTGGTTGACAGGAAAAATATCGACTGCGATTTCAGGGAGCAATCCGCATATATATACACAAACGATGACAATTATATAAAACAGATACAGGATGAAGCAGCTACGGCAGCTTCACTCGGTATAAAAGCATCTTATGTGCAGGAAACCCCACTTCCGTTTAAAGTTAAAGCAGCGGTACGTTTTGACGGTCAGGCGCAGTTTCATCCAAGGAAATATCTTTTAGCCCTTTCAAGGGAAATAGATGGAGACGGCTGCCGCATATTCGAGCACACAAGAGCTGTTGATATCGAAAAGGACGGCGACCTTTATAATGTTATAACATCTGAAGGAAAAAAGGTATCTGCCAAGAGAGTCATCGTGGCATCGCATTATCCCTTTTACAACTTTGAAGGATTTTATTTTGCAAGGATTTACACGGAGAGATCCTATGTACTGGCGGTAAAAATAAACGGGAATTATCCCGGCGGTATGTATATAAATGCCGAAAATCCTACTCGATCTCTCCGTTCTCAAAATCTAAACGATGGCTCAATAGTACTTATATCGGGAGAACGTCATAAAACCGGTCAAGGTATAGATATGATGACCCATTATGAAAACTTAAAAAACTTTGCATATGAGACATTTGATGTAGAAGATATATTGTACAGATGGTCTACTCAGGACTGCATGACTCTCGATGATATTCCATATGTAGGACTTTTTACATCGAAAACACCTAACCTTTATATAGCAACAGGTTTTGGAAAATGGGGAATGACAGGCAGTACCGTATCGGCTTTATTGCTTAGGGATCTCATCATAAAAGGTAAAAGCCCGTGGCAGGATGTATATAGCCCGTCACGCACAAATATCAAAGCTTCAGCTAAAAACTTCATCGTGGAAAATGCAAATGTCGCAGGGCAGCTTATCTCAGGGAAAATGCAAATGCTTCCCCAAAAATTGGATATTAAACCGGGTGAGGCAAAAGTTATAGACTCAAATGGCCAAAAAAATGGTGCTTATATGGATATAAACGGTCGGCTGCATCTGGTAGATACAACATGTACACATTTAGGATGCGAACTTAAATGGAATTCCGCTGAAAAGACATGGGACTGTCCCTGCCACGGCTCAAGATTTACTTATGAAGGAAAGATCGTGGAGGGGCCTGCCGTAAAACCGTTAAAGCATATCGAGAAAGACATCCATTAGTTTATAATATAAAAAATATGTTGCTTGAAGCGCTATCCGCTGTTCAAGCAACATATTTTTTATAAAGGAGGTCATCTTTTAGATGTTTCGCATTTTAGAAGTTTACCTTTTCTCCTGTGAACGTGCAGATAAACAACTTTTTCATTGTAGCAGCATCTATTGGCCTTGGGTTTGCACCTGTGCAAGCATCCCCGATTGCATTTGTAGATATCTTATCAAGATGTTCATTGAAATCTTTTTCGCTTACACCATATTCTTTTAATGTGGAAGGTATATTAAGCTGTTTGTTCATTTCTTTTATCAATCCCGTAAGAGCATCGATAAGCTCATCCTGCGTATTTCCCTTAAGTTCAAGAGCCCTTGCTATTTCGGCATATCTTTCACCGCATGCCTTCTTATTATAGTCGATTACATATGGAAGGTATATGGCGTTCGCACATCCATGAGGAATATGGAAAACTGCCCCTGTCTTATGAGCTATACTGTGCGTTATACCAAGAAGAGCATTTGAAAATGCCATTCCTGCAAGGCACTGTGCAATATGCATTTCGTTTCTTGCCTCTTTGTCACCATTATATGATTTAATAAGGTACTTATGGACCATAACTATTGCCTTGATTGCCAGAGGGTCAGTAAATGATGACCTAAGAGCCGCAACATATGCTTCAATCGCGTGTGTCAGAGCATCCATTCCGGTATGCGCGGTAAGCTTCTGAGGCATAGTCTGCGCAAGAGCCGGATCAACTATTGCTATATCAGGAGTCAGATTGAAATCGGCAAGAGGATATTTAATCTCTGTCTTGTAATCTGTGATAACTGAAAATGCCGTAACTTCAGTTCCGGTTCCGCTTGTCGATGGAATAGCCACAAATTTTGCTTTATGCCTTAACTCTGGAACTGTGAAAGGCTTTTTGACATCCTCAAATGTAATATCAGGATGTTCGTAGAAAATCCACATAGCTTTCGCAGCATCTATAGGCGAACCGCCTCCTATGGATACTATCCAGTCCGGTCCGAATTCCCTCATGACTTTTGCTCCGTTCATAACCGTTTCAACTGATGGATCCGGTTCAACGCCTTCTATATGTTTAACTTCCAAGCCGGCTTCCTTTAAATACTGGTCAACTTTATCCAAAAATCCAAGCCTTTTCATTGAGCCACCGCCGACAACTACAATAGCCTTTTTCCCTTTTAATGCCTTCAGCACTTCCAAGGAGCCCTCTCCATAATATATATCTCTCGGTAAAGTAAACCTGTTCATATATCGTTACCTCCATAATTGATTTGATATGAAATTTATATCTTCTATTATTTTTGTTATATGAACGGGGATTTATGCAAAACAAATACAACCCCCGGTAAATAAAATTTGATCATTCATCAATCCTCGCGCAAAGATTGTTATTTATTTCACGTATATTATATATTTAAACTACTATAAAATCAATACAAAATATGTTGATTTTAGATTAAATTTTATCGAAAGTTAATCGCAAAAGAATATGGGCTGATTCTATCGTTTCTGTTTTTCTGCAAAATCCTTCAGCATATGGATGCTTTTTATATCAGGCGAGCTGGAACCTATCATAAGTCCCGGTCTGCTGTAAAATCCGTGGAAGTCCGTTCCGCCCGTCTCAATCAATTTATACTTTTTAGCAATTTCACGGGTGCGTCTCTCGCCTTCTAAATCGTGATGCGGATGTTTAACTTCGATGCCTGCAAGCCCTTCCTTTACAAGCTCAGGCACTGCATCAAGATTTTTATAAAAATACGGATGGGCAAGCACAGGAACTCCACCTGCATCTAAGATGGCATGTATCGCTTCAAACATATCCACATATCTTATAGGAATATAGGCGATACCCTTTCCCCGGCCGTTTCTTCCGTTAGAGAAAAGGGCACGAAAAAGATCCCCGTATATACTGTCGCAATATCCTTTATCCATAAGGGCATGCATTATATTCTGCTTATATATTGCCGTTCTCCCGGCATATTTTTGTACATCATCCCACGATATTTTGTAACCGTTTGATATTATTATATCAAACATTTTCAGAGCCGCATCGTTCCTCTGCTTTAAAACAGGGTCGCAAAGCCTTTTTATCGCCTGATGCCCCGGCTTAATATAATATCCAAGCATGTGCACCTTTCTGTCTCTTTTAAAATCGTAAGCCGATATTTCGATCGCAGGTATAACATCTATGTTGAATTTATGCCCTATTTTCAAAGCTTCCTCAACCCCGGCCGAAGTATCATGGTCTGTTATGGCTATATGCGTTACCCCATTTTCCTTTGCATTTTTCAAAAGTTCATATACAGACATTGAACCATCCGAATAATCCGAGTGGCAGTGCAAATCTATCATTCTATATTTCCTCCTCAAAATATCAACCTTAACTTCATTTTATCAAATTGGGGACGGTTAAGCAAAAGTTGTTGGGCTCAGGCGGTGGGTTCGGGGGTTTGGCG
>ENA-UOOI01003805-UOOI01003805.1-fermentation-metagenome-genome-assembly--contig:-NODE-3805-length-10819-cov-3.406169_pt1 | contig 10819 bp, 9 predicted proteins | sample MGYA00245779_ERZ724027 | MGnify/ENA primary metagenome ERZ724027 (study PRJEB28704, sample SAMN03018318) | fermentation metagenome | biome: anthropogenic terrestrial biome; feature: soil; material...
CTACGATAAGGAAAAGTTTTTGCGGGGGCATGAGAGCGACATTATCCTTTTTGAAGCGTCAGCCAGGGCCCTAAAGGAAATGGAGATTGAAAAGCTCCCCTCCGCCGAGAAGATGAAAGCGGAGCATGATACCCTTGCCGCTGAAAAGGAAACACTCTACACCGAATACAAAACGGCCCGCCAAGAGGCCAGGGAGTACAGCACCATCAAGCAGAATGTTGACAGCCTGCTTGATGCTCCTAAAGAGCATGAGCGGGAAAAATATATGGAAAGATGATGATAAACCTGAGCGTGGGAGTGGAATCTACCATGTGAAGATAATTAAGTCTGTGAATCCAATATCCAATTGAGAAAAAATCTCAATTGGATATTGATACGTTTGGGGTTTTGTGATATAATGCATATAGGAGTGTGAAGTTATGCTTATGAGATTTACTTTTAAGAATTTCAAGTCCTTTAAGGATACCGCCACATTGGACTTGTCTGCAAACAAGATTACCGAATTCTCAGATCATTTGCTCCAACAGGGAAATGAAAAGGGATTGCCAGTTATCTCTATCTATGGCGCAAACGCAAGCGGCAAATCAAACGTGTACCAAGCCTTTGAATATATGACGCAGTATGTTATTCATTCATTCAAATTCGGCGGGGATGATGACACAAAAGAAAAATCTGAATTCAACTATATGAAACCGACCCCTTTTATGCTTTCAGTAGAAAACAAAAAAGCAGAATCGGTATTTGAAGTTTTTTTTACTGATAGCAAGCATGATGTAACCAAGTCTCTTAACTATGGTTTTGCTGTTAATGCACAGGGGGTAACCAGAGAATGGTTCAAGAGTAAAGCAAAAACAGCAAGAGAATATAAAATCCTTTTTGACAGAAATACGACAGAATTCCGTTTGGATTTATCAGGGTTGCCCGCAAAACATCGCGAAAATATTGAAATTGCTTTGGAGAACGAAGTTTTAATATCATCTCTTGGTGCAAAACTTAAAATCCCTAAGCTCAAAGCTATTCGTGATTGGTTTTTGGATAATGAGTTCGCCGATTTTGGTGATCCAGTTGAAAGCTTCTTTCTATCTCGGATGTTGCCCGAAAACTTTGTGGAGAGTGAAGAGACTCAGAATAATGTTGCTGAGTTTTTCTCGTCATTTGATGATTCAATAAAAGGCTTTAAGATTGAAAAGATACCTTCAAACGATCCCGAAGATAAGGACGACCATTATACCATTGATGCGATTCATTACATGCTTGACAGCGAGGAAACAACCACAATACCATTGCGCCTTGAATCAGATGGAACACTGAAAATGTTTGCTTTATACCCAAGATTGCAGGCGGTGTTAGAACAAGGTAGTATTCTTTTTATAGATGAACTCAACGCCCGGTTGCATCCACTATTAGTTCAAAATTTTGTCCAAATTTTCTTGAGCCAAAAATCAAACCCAAACAAAGCACAACTAGTATTCACAACACACGACACATGGCAATTGGCCTCAGATTATCTTAGGCGTGATGAAATATGGTTCACCGCAAAAGACAAAAATGGAATATCGACATTATATTCTTTGGCAGATTGTGTTGACTCTGAGGGTGTTAAAATACGAAAAGATGAGAATTTCGAAAAGAACTATCTTCAAGGGAAGTATCTAGCGATACCCCAGATCAAGCATTTTGATGTGATGAACAGGGAGAAAGACTGATGATTGAAGCAAAAGAAATAACAAACCCCTCACGGCATATTCAAGAGGATACAACGAGGATGCTTTGGGCTGCTTCTGCTGGGATATGCGAATGTCGCGGATGCACAAACCGACTTTATACACACCATGTTACAAAAGAAAATATTAACCTTGCAGAACGCGCACATATTTATGCTTTTAGCAAAGGCGGGAAGCGTTTCTCTCGGCTTATTTCCAGAGATAAAATTAACGATATCGATAATCTGATGTTAGCATGCGGAAATTGTCATAATCTTATAGACTCTTCCAACACGGACTATTCAGCAGAGAAGCTTCTTTCAATGAAAAAGGAGCATGAAGAACGTATAAGACTGTTAACAAGCATCAAACCCGATTTGCAAAGTGAAGTGGTCATATACGGTTGCAATATTGGTAATAGACCTATTCGGATACAAGATTTTCACGCAAATGAAAGCATTACGCCTGATTACTATCCGGCACGCATAGTCCCAATAAATTTATCCCCGGACTTACGGTTATATGACAATGAACAGGAATTTTGGAGCATAATGGCTAAGGATTTGGAGCGACAATTAGAAGCGCATGAGCCTAGTATAAGGGATAAGCATATATCTTTATTCGCTGTTGCCCCTCAACCACTTCTGTTCAAACTGGGAACGCTTTTGAATCGCAATTATAATGTTTCGGTACGCCAAACCCAAGGCAATACGGAATCATGGCGATGGCAAAAGGCAGAGCAATCCATAGAACTACAGCTTTGCGAATTGGGGCAACTTGATTTATGCGATAAAGCTGCCATAAGTATTGAACTAACGGCACGCCTGTCAGATGAAGAAATTCAGAGCACTTTTGAAGGACATCGAATATTCCGTATCATTGCAAACGATTGTAGCCCTTTCGCTATAAAAAGCGAGGCGGATTTATCAGCAGTTAAAGAAGAATATCGAAACACGCTTAATAAAATCCGCCTAGAATGTTCAGCAGATGTACAGGTATCATTATTGCCGCTTGCTCCAGCATCGGTTTCAATCGAAGCTGGGCGCCAGCTTATGAAAGGTGACCCAGTTATTACAGTATATGACCGTAATTATTTAACAAAAGAATGGGTGCCTGCCCTGTCAGTTCACGAAATGGGGGATAAATATGACCGCTAGAGACCAAGAATATAATAAGTATCTACAAAAACTTGCAGAAAACTTGGATATATCCGACACGATGCGAGATAAAGCCATCAACAGCTATACTGCTGTTGGCAAATGGCTAGGGGACTGCGCGGACGATTCGGCTATAAAAATATCCCCGCAGGGTTCATTTTACTTGGGTACTGTTATTAAACCTGTAGATGATAGAGATGAGTATGATATAGACCTTGTTTGTCTGCTAAAGGACAAGCATAGTGCATCAGAGCACGAAATTAAGAGCTTGGTCGGTAATCGCCTTAAGGAACATGGTACATACGCCGAAATGCTAGATAAGAAAGAAGGAAAGCGTTGCTGGACTTTGCACTATGATGAATTTCATATGGATATTTTGCCATCTGCCCCAAAAGATAAGATTTATTCAGAACCCTATCTTACAGGTATCCGACTTACCCATAAGGATGCTCCTGGAGTGTACAGCTCTAGATATAGTAATCCGTACAAATATCATGATTGGTTTGAACAACAGATGCGAGTTATGATGCTGTTAGAAAAATCAGCATTTGCAGCCCGCAATCAAGTGGACATATCAAAGGTTCCGCTTTACAAAGTGAAAACACCGTTACAACGAGCCATCCAGCTCCTTAAAAGGCATCGAGATATTATGTACCAAAATGCGCCGAAAGTCCAAAAAGACAATGCACCTATTTCCATTATTATCACAACGCTTGCAGCACATGCCTACAACAACGAAGCAAGCCTAATCGAAGCTCTCACCAGCATTCTCGACAATATGCAAAACAGCATTGAAGTCAGAAATGGCGAATATTGGGTGGAAAACCCAGCTATGCCTGAAGAAAATTTCGCCGAAAAATGGAATGCTGAACCTGATAAACAGCGAGAATTTGCTCGTTGGTTGGCAAAAGCCAAACAGGAAATATTGGTTGCACCATCCAAAGTATTCGGGCTACATAATATTTCTGATGCAATGGAGCATAGCTTCGGTAGCAATATAGTGAAGAAGTCATTTTCAGATTTGGGTTATGAAACAAAGGATACCCGTGATGCAGGAAATTTGTTTATAGCTGGTTTAACAGGCGGCTTAACTACATCTGCTACTGAAGGTTCAAAAAAGGTAGGAGGTCATACGTTCTTTGGGAAGTAAGAAAAAAGTGTATCCAAAAACGAAGAAAATAACATTGATCCAGCAAGCAGTTGCTTTACGTACAGCGTACCCCGATGGAAAATGTAGCATCGAAAAGCATAAGCGTCTGATATGGGGTGGGAAAGTACGCCCTACACCACTTTCTCAGGAATATACTGTTTTATTAACTTATAAACCAGGGTGGTCACCACGGGTTTGGATAATCGGTGACGAACTGCAAAAATTAGATGACCCAGAATTTCCTCATAAGTTTGATATTGATACAGAAAAGAAAATGGTTCGTTTATGTTTGTATCGCTATCAGGAATTTAATCAGTACAAGTATTTGTCAAAGACCATTATTCCATGGACAGTAGAGTGGTTGTATTTCTATGAAATATGGCTTGTGACAGGCGAATGGTGCGGCGGTGGTGAGCATCCACAGATAGGCGAACAAAAAAACGATGATGCAGCATAAGTGATAAACTCATTGCTCAAATCAAAGCATCGGGAATAAAACACATCTAAAACAGCGACTTTCCAAATCGTACACCAAAAAAAGAACGGGAGCGCACCCATTGGAATAAAACCAATGGATATGCTCCCGTTTTTCGTGCTGTAAAAGTGTCCAAATCAAACCTTTTTAGGCGGTATTTCAGCAAAACAGGCATACAAGGGAAAAGGTATTACCTACCTTTTTTGAAGCCGATACAGGGAGGATTTTTGCCCTTTTTCAACCCTTTTTAGGGGTCTTTTTCGCCTCCTTGCCTATGTACCTCGGACATTCAATTAAATCCGTCCTGAAACTCTGCTTGCAGCCATGCACACACCGCCTGCAAATGCGGTTATACTGCCGCCTGCCGTTTTCGCCCAGGAAAAAGGCCCATTCGGATTTCCATACCTTGCTTTTACTCATAGGTCATGCTCGGGGCCGCCGCGCTCCGGCTTCTTCTCCGTGGGCTTGCGCTCGGCGCACTCCCGCTTTGCCTCCGTCAGCCGTTCCCGTATGGAGGTCTTTTCATCCGCGCCGGGAGGCGTGATCTCTTTTTTGCCGTTGTTGATGATACCATCAATCATGCCAAAATCATCTTCCATAGCTATTTCCGCATTCTTCAGGTAATTTTCCGGCTCCATAACCTCGTTGTGAATTGCAAAGGCCCGTGTTCCGTTCCCCATGATCTGATACAGGCCATCATCCGAAGAATGGTGATACCCATACCCAGCAGCCTCAATCTGCTCCCGCGTCATATCCGTTAAGGAAAAGTTCCCCCGCGGAGTTTTAATCTTTTCCCCGGTCAGAAAGTCATCCGGCATGGCGGCGGGAACGGGAATGGCCGTAATCTCGCCATTTATCTTGGCGAACATTTCCGGGGTCTTGAAATGCTCCATGTACTTTTCAGCCAATTCCGGGGAGAGGGAGGCAAAGTTTTCCTCCCCAAGCCCGGTAACGATAAACGGCCCCGCCACAATATCATACATCCGGCCCTGACTGTCCCGCAGGGCCCGGTTGAGCTCCATGCCGTTCATCTTCCCCTCGTCGTTGCAGATAATGGCCACAGGGTCGTCAAAGGGATATGCGGCTGAAATCAATCCGTCAACCTCGGCCTGCATAGCGGAAAGGCCGGGGTCGATCTCCTTGATATACGGCTCTTTCATGGGCTCCACCACAAGGACAGTCATTTTCTCCGGCTCCTGGGCCTGCTCCAGCTTTTCACGGATGGCGGCAACGTCGGTATCAAGGTATGCCTCATACCCGGTGGCCTGCTCATAGCTGCCGATACGGGAAACAAGTTCATCCTCCGGGGTCTGCTCCATTTCCGCCAGCCTGTCCTTGATGGCGGCGGTTTTCCCCTCCAGGAGCAAATCCGCAATCAGTTCCTTGCTTGCGTGGGTGTCCGGGTGGGCGGCGGCATACTGCGGGTCTTTCTGCCGGAAAAACTCGTCCAAGTCAAGAGAGAGTTCCACAGCCATTTCCAGTTTTTCATCCTCGGAGAGCTCCGGCGCAGACATGACACGGTATTCCTCCGGGATATTCTCCCTGTTTCCGTCGTAATGCTCGGTGAAGCTATCCCCGGTATCACGGACATAGCCCTGATCGGTGAAGTGGCCGATTTCATCCAGGGCAATATCCCGCCCGTATGCCTCATAGTCGATATAGTTTTTCAAATGGTCGGGAACCTCCAAAGCACCGTATTCCTCAATATACATTCGCCCCAGGTCGTCGTGATCGTGAATGTCCGGGTAAAAATCGTACTTATTCAGATTTTCCGTGAGATTGATAAGGTCTTTCACGCTTTTGGAATAATCACTCACGGCTATGGCGGTCTCAAAGCGGGCAAAGTCGTTTTTGTCCATTGCCTCGATACTGGCCGCCAGGTAGTTGAGCTCGTCCAGACTTTCATATTCCCCAAGCACATCATGGAGACCGTCTACATAGCAATCGTAGTCCGTGATGAACCATTCTTCATATTCTTTGCCGATACCGATACGCTCAAAGACTTTCTGCATTTCCTCATAGGTGGTAGGAAACTTCACCCATTCACCCACAAGCTCACCCTCATTGTATTTGCCAAGATTAGTAATGTAGGCTTCAAACGGACAATCGTGATCGTAGTTATACATTCAAAGCACCTCCTTAGCGCGCCTGTTCTCTTTTCTTCTCAAACTCCAGCTTGAAATTGATATACTTGCCGCCCGTATCATCCAAAAGTACCGTAGCGTCATAGGCAGAGCCTTTCTTTTCGGAATACATCCCCTTGACTTTGGTACGGCCTTCTTTGAGTAGGTCGGCGGCCATCTTCTTTGTAAGCTCCTTTTTGCGTGAGAGCCAAAAGCGGTCATTCTTCCAGAGGACAAAGCCGCAGCCCCGGTTTCCGCAATAGAAGTTCTTTTTGCCCTCGTATACCTGTTCCCCACAGCGTGGGCAGGCGCCCACCGGCTCCTTTTGGGGAGCAAACAGCTTCTGTCCGTCCTCCGAGATATGGGAATAGGCTGCCACAAGCTCCGCCGCCATTTTCTGAATATCCTCCATGAAGGTCGACGGATCGGCGGCGCCTTTTGCGATTTCGGAAAGACGCTGCTCCCAATCGGCGGTCAGGAGCGGAGAAATCAAAACCTCCGGTAGTACGGTAATCAGGTTGATACCGTCCTTTGTGGGGGTAAGGTTCTTGCCCTTGCGCTCGGCAAAGCCGGAAGATACCAGCTTTTCAATGATGGCCGCCCTGGTCGCCGGGGTTCCCAGGCCTTTCCGCTCTGCATCCTCCGGCATATTATCTTTGCCTGCGCGCTCCATAGCGGAAAGAAGCGTATCCTCCGTGTAGGGCTTCGGCGGGGCGGTGTAGTGCTCCGTCACAGAGGCGGCGGCGCGCTCGTAAATCCTGCCCTGAACAAGCTCCGGCAGATCGCTTTCACCCTCGCTGTCATCCTCCGGCTTTTCTTTCAGGGAGGTGCGGAACAGCCGTTGAAAGACTTTCCAGCCCTCCGCAAGCACCGTTTTCCCCTTTGCGGTGAAGCTATGGCTGCCGCACTCAAATACCGCCGTGATCGCTTCAAACATATGGGGAGAGCCCGCCGCACACAGAAGTTTGCAGCAGATCAGGAGAAACAGGGAGCGTTCCCCCACAGGCAGGGCGGCAAGGTCTGTTTTCACCGCCTCCATTGTGGGGATGATGGCGTGATGGTCGGACACATTCTTATCGGAGAGCAGAGCCGCCACATCCGGGGAAAAGGTCGGGGTCTGCACACGGCCCACATTCAGGGTCTTGTGATAAAGAACGGAGAAAAGCCGGGTGGCGTTTATCCCGATCAGCCAATCCGCTTTTGAGCGGCAAAGCGCCGATTGGTACAGGGCTTCATATTCCGCACCCGGTTTCAGGTTTTGGAAGCCCTCCCGGATGGCCGTATCCTCCATAGAGGAAATCCACAGGCGGGATATGGGCTTTGTGCAGCCCGCCGCTTCGTACACAAGCCTGAAGATAAGTTCGCCCTCCCGCCCCGCGTCGCAGGCGTTCACCACTTCGGAAATGTCCGGGTGCTCCATAAGGCTTTTCAGAACGGCAAACTGTTCTTCCTTGCCGGGAGAGAGGGCATAGTTCCATTCATCCGGCAGGATGGGGAGATCGTCATACCGCCATTTTTTGAAACGCTCATCATAGCTGCCCGCTTCGGCAAGGCCCACAAGATGACCGATACACCAGGAAACGATAATACCGCCTCCCTCAATATATCCGCTTTTTCTGCCCGCAGCGCCCAGGGCGGTGGCTATCGCCGCCCCAACACTCGGCTTTTCTGCGATTATGAGTTGCATGGGTTGTCCTCCTTTGTGTTGTTTTGGGATTGGATGGGGTGTATAATCTCTATTAACAGGTGGTGATATTATGAATGATTTACGATTTCTCATTAAGTTTGGTGAACGTGTTTATATGGAAAGGTTCGCCGCAGGATATCTTTACTTTTCTCATGCAGTGAAATTCAGAGAATTTGAGAATACCCTAAAAATAAAGGGGCAAGGTGATAGGTTAGAGGGCGCATCAAGACTGTTTGCTCAGAAATTAACTATGCAAAGCCATGAGAACCCTCAAGATGTTTGGACAATAAATATGGCTGATATTCTTACTACATACGGGCCTGCAAATAAAGTTCCAGTATTTTGTCTGTTTTCATGCCTCGAAAAAGATTGTGTTAAAATATCGGAAAAAGAATACAGAATATCTCTGGATGATGAAATAAAAAATGATATTACAACTCATTTTGAAAAAGCTGATACTGCTGTCATTATAGAAAATCCAGATGCTTTTATTGATGATATTCGTAATACTTTTGCTTCTGGTTACAAAGCGGATGCAGTTAATTATTTCCATGTCGAAGGTTTTCCGTTAGATAATGGCGGTCGCTCTATGGACATGGAGTATTTCAAATATTTAGCACAGGATACTCCTCCGACAAAGATTAAGGGGGGAACGAAATACTCATTTGGAGCTGATTTTGCTTACAGAGCACTTTTTTGTAAAGACATTTTCTTTTCAAAGGAGCAAGAATACAGAGTTTTGTTGCCTAAGCAGCAAATATCTGAGCCTAAAGAATATTTCGTTGACTACACAAGTTCCAAATCACACATTGTATCTTTAGACGACCTTTTTAGTGGGAGTATAGTGGTGTCTATTGCCGATTAGTGAATCCGCCGCCCATAACATAGGGCGGCAGGTTTGCTATATCTTCCTTACTCCGTATCCTCCTGTTCCGCTTCATCCTCAAAGGCTTCGCTGTCCCCGTCCTCGTCGTCCTCAAAATCGAAATCATCCAGATCGTCGCCGCCTTTTACCGACTGTTTTGGTTTCAGCACCTTAAAATAGTAGTAGGCGCCGCCTCCGCCCAGGGCAAGAATAAACACGATAATCAGCATACCGCCCATGCCGCCGCTTTTTTCAGGCTCCGGTTCCGATTCGGCGGCAGCTTCTTTTCCCATGCAGTTTGTCATATCGTTTTTGCAAATGGGGCAGTTCGTATTAACTGCTCCAGCCTTGCATTTATCGATACAAATACAAGTTGCGGGAGGCGTGGGAGAGGAGGCGGTTTCATCCTCCATCAAGGCCAAAAGGTCGGCCTCGTTCACCTGGTTCAGAAAGTGAACGGTATTCTCGCCATCCTCCGCCCGGTCAATGATGATGTAAAAGTAGTTGCCGTTTTTGGTAACGACGGTAATAAACTGCTTATCGCCGGAAGCCTCACCCTCAATGTCATCCACAAGGCTCATGTTGCCCTCCGGGGTAAGGGGCTGCGGCTCGGCAGGTTCTTCAGGAACAGACTCATTGTTCAGTTCGTCGTAATAATCCTCGCCGCTCGCAAAGGCGGTCAAAGGAAAAGCCGCCATGCAGAGCATGACGGCCAGTAAAACGGAAAATATGCGTTTTGTCTTATTCTTCATCTTCCATATCCTCCTGTTCTTCCTGCTCGTCCAAATCAGCCTGCATATCGACGGGGAGTGAGATAAGGCCGCTTGCGTAGGCTTTCAGGAAAGCCGCAAGCTCCTTGTGCTCCATTTTGACCGCCTTAATCATGCGGACTATTTCAAGATTTTCCTCGTCTGCTGCCCGCTGTTCCAGTTCACGGAGCCGCTTTTGCTGCTCCGCGATCTTTGCTTTCGTTTTCTGTATATCCCCGCGGATTTTATCAATGGTCGCCATAAAATTACCTCCAATTCATTTTTTAATACGGTGGACGCCCAAAGGCGTAAAAGTGATTTTGCCAGTAAGTCGTATTGATATTTGCGTAAGAAACCGGGTCGCCGCAATGCAACATCATTCCGTTGCCAACATAGATACCCACATGAGAAACGCCCGGCGTGTCGTAGGTCCCCACAAAGAAAATGAGATCGCCAGGGCGGGCGTTCGCAGAGGATACGGGCGTGCTTATGTTATACAATCCCTGGGCGCCCAGCCTGCCCGTGTTGCATAGACCGCTGTTTGTCAGCACCCAGGAAACAAAGCCGCTGCAATCAAAGGAAGTGCTCGGAGAGCTCCCGCCCCATACATAGGGATAGCCGATATATTTTTCCGCCTCGGCTATCAGGGCCGCAAAGGTTTCATCCTCCAAAGCCGACGCCGGAATATCGTAATAGGTCGGCTCTTTCAGCGCGGAGGCGTTTGGATAGACTCCAGACGGGAACAGGTCGGGGCGGTTGCCGAGAGTGGACATATATGTTGCGTAGAGGCTCAAAGTATCCTCGCCCATGATATAAACGGGAAGATGGGAGAGATTGAAGTTTTCGAGCTCCACATTGAGAATGTAATAGTTATATGCCACTTCGTAGGTATCCGTATGAGTGTTGCCCT
>ENA-UOOI01003806-UOOI01003806.1-fermentation-metagenome-genome-assembly--contig:-NODE-3806-length-10816-cov-3.073878_pt1 | contig 10816 bp, 11 predicted proteins | sample MGYA00245779_ERZ724027 | MGnify/ENA primary metagenome ERZ724027 (study PRJEB28704, sample SAMN03018318) | fermentation metagenome | biome: anthropogenic terrestrial biome; feature: soil; material...
ATGTCGCCGTACGCCGTCAGAAGGACGTTCCCCTTCCGGAACCCCACGGCTTCCGCCGGCAGGGCAGAGTCCTTTCCTTCCCCGACCACGCAGATATCCCCGATTCTGGCCTTGAGGCCGGACGCCTCCATCATCATCCCGGTAATGTCCTGCACTTTTCCCTTGTAGTCGAGCGGATCAATTTTGGAAACCAGCCTGCAGGCTTCTCTGAGGTTCACCCCGCTTCCCTCCTTTCCTTAAAAAATGGGGTCCTTACCGGCCGCCCTGTCCGGCGGCTTTTTCTTCTTTTGGAGACGCTTTGTTTTCTCCCGGAAGGATTTCAGGTTCCGTGCCGGCGCATACGGCGTCCCGCATTTTCTTAAGCTGGGTGTCGACGCCCGCGTCGATCACCTGGTCCGGCATCTCGATGAGGCACGCGTCATCCGCCATGCCCTTTGTCGCGACCACCTTGACGCTGTCCGAGACTTCCTTGAGGGCCTCCGCGATGCCCCCGTCCGCTTTCAGCAGAACATTCGCCGTCCCGCCGGAAACATAGATCCGCACCCATTCCTGGTTTCGGTAGGTATCCATCGCGGAGACGATAATGGAGCGGATCGCCTTTTTGTCGATTTCAAGGTCCTTTTTCAGAATCGAACGCGCCATGGAAACCGCCAGTTCCTGGAGATCGCCCTCAAATTTCTCGAGGATACGCGTCTTGGCCTTTTCCACCGTTTCGATCATCCTGCCAAGTTCCTCGACGGTCCGCTGGTTCTCGGCCGCGGATTTTTTGAGGCCTTCGTCCTCCCCTTTCTGGATTCCGTCGGAAAGCCCGTCGCTTTTCCCTTTCCGGAACCCCTCGGAATATCCTTCCTGGTAGCCGCGCTTCTTTTCCTGGTCGGATTCCGCCGCGATCTTCCGGCGTTCTTCCTCAACCTTTTGATCCCGGAATTCCTTTGCCGCGTCCACAACCTGCTTCGCGTTTTGGAACGCTTCCCGCATGATTTCCCCGCTTTTTTCCCGGGCTTCCCTTTCCCAGGGGGAAAGATACGGGGTAAGGGGGTCCTTCTGCCCCGGCCGCCCGCCGGTCCCGGCCTCTTTTCCGGCCGTCCCGGGGGCCGCCTCACCCTTTTTCGCGTTGGAAATTTTAAGGCCGGACGGAGAGGGGTCTTTGTTTCCGGAAAACAGGGCATCCGCCGCTTTTCCGGGGGGCCCGGAACCCGGCCCGCCTTCCGGATCCGGCGGGGCCTTTTCGAATCCGGGCAGATTCCCTGAGCCCGTCCCAAAAAGGCTGGACGGGGAATCCGTTTTTTTCTCCGGGTCCTCCCGCCGCGTCCAGTCTGGGAGGAGGGTGATGTACCGCGCTTTTTCCGGGTCGTACTCGTAGGATTTAATCACCCTACTCAATAATCTCATCTCCGTTCTTCGCAATGACCACCTCGCCCTTGCTTTCCAGTTTCCGGATGACGCCGACGATGCGCTGCTGCGCTTCCTCCACGTCTCTCAGGCGGACGTTATGCGCGTCGCTGAGATCCTGCCGGACGGTATCGGCCGCGCGCTCCGACATGTTTTGAAAGATGACATCCGCGACCTCCGGTTTGGCCCCCTTGAGGGCAAGGACAAGGTCTTTGGAATCCACATCGCGGAGGAACCGCTGGATGGACAGGTCGTCCATCGAGGTGATATCCTCAAAGACGAACATCTTTTTGCGGATTTCCTCTGAAAGTTTCGAGTTTTTCCGGTTGAGCTCGTCAAAAACCGCCTTTTCGTTGGTGCTGTCCATGTTGTTCATGACGTCCGCGACATAGTCGACGCCCCCGAACTGCGTAAACTCCACGCCCAGCACATCCTGGAATTTGTCGGCGAGGTTGTTTTCGACAATTTGAATCACGTCCGGGGAAATTCGGTCCATATTGGCGATGCGCTGGACGACATCCACGCGTTTCTCCGGGGGAAGTTCCTCCAGAACCGCCGCCGCCTGATCCGGCCTTACGTAGGAAAGGACCAGCGCGATGGTCTGGGGATGTTCATTCTGTATCGCCGTGAGCAGATTTTTGTAGTCCGCCTTCCGGAGAAACTCAAACGCCCTGTTCTTGAGCGTCTTGGTCACGTGGTCCAGAAGGGAAGAAGCCTGCTCGGGGCCATAGGCCTTTTCGAGGACATTCCGGGCATATCCGATCCCCCCGTCCGTCAGGACCTTCTGCGTCAGGCACAGCTGGTAAAAGTCATGGAGGACGCCGTTGACCTCGTCGGAAGAGAGGTGGGACATCCGCGCGACTTCATAGGTAATCTGCTCCACCTCGTCTTCCCTCAAATACTTGTAGATTTTCGAGGCCGTGTCGGATCCGAGGGCGATGATGACGGCCGCGGCTTTCTGGGCTCCGGTTATCTTCCCGGTCTGCCGTTTATTTCCCGCCATGGCTGTCATCTCCCTTAAGCCAGCTGCGGATCAGCTGGGCCGCAATTTCGGGATTGCGGGAGGAAAATTCCTGCAGATCGTTTTTAATCTCTTCTTCTTTCCCGTTCCGGGCCCGCCGGATTTTTTCGATGGTTTCCTTCGGTTCCTCCGGGGTGCCGTTCTCCTCTTTTCCTCCCTGCCCCGCTTTTTTCGGGGCCTCCGGGCCGGGTTCCTTTTTCTTCGGTTCCCCCGGTCCCTTCCGGTTTTCCGGCTGCGGCGTTTCTTCCGCTTCTGCCGGTACCGGCATCTTCCCCCCGGGTCCCCGCGGGGAAAGGGGCTGGAAGGCTTCCGGAGGCCCTCCCTCGGTCTCCAGGCTCTCCATAATCCTCCGCTGCCGTTCGCGTTTCCTGTGGGAAGCGGCGAGGACAAGCAGGAGCACGAGGAAAAGAAGCAACAGGCCGCCGGTGAGAAATAAAATCGGATGACGCGCGAGGACCTGCGGCAGAACCTGGGCAAAAGCCGGTTCCGCCTGGGAAACCACCGGGACGCTTTCCACGGAAGGCACGGCCATCACGGCGACTTTGCCCGGATCGACGGCCGCCGCGTTTGCCACAATGCCCGTCAGTTCCTGTTTCCGCGCGTCGTCGATTCCGTCCGAGCGGATGACGACGGACACCGTCAGATCGTCGAGCGCCGCCGCGTCGCTCTGGATCTGCTCCTCCACCTGGCTTACAAGGTAGCTGTATGTTTTTTTGTCTTTTGTGGTGATGACATTCCCCGTCACCGTAACGCCCGGATAGGTGGTCGTCGTTGTCGTGGTATTCTGCTGGGCTCCCGCCACGCCTCCGGAGGAAGAAGCGCCCCCGGCCGTCTGTTCATATTCTTCTTCCGAGCGGCTGACCACGCCGTGCCCGTCGCTGGTCGACGGGGTATAGGTCACGATATCCTGTATTTTTTTGTCAAGGTCCATTTTGCTTTTGACGCCGACGCTGATATTTTCCTTTCCATAGGCCTGCGAGAGGAGGCCGAGGATTTTCTGCTGCACATTGTTTTCGTACTCTTTTTCAATTTTGAGCTTAAACTCGGAAAGGGTAATCTGGAGCGACCCCTCCGGGAGGGCCTGGCTGGAAGAGGACATCTCGTTTCCCGAAGAGCTGTCCACCACCGTCACATTCTCGGTCGACAGGTTCGGCACGCTTTTGGAAACAAGCTGCTTGATTCCGGCGACCTGCGAGGACTGCATTTCCTTGCCGGGCCTCAGCCGGACGGAGACGGAAGCGGAGGCGGTCTGCTGATTGTCGTCCCACGCGTAGCTGCTTCCCTGCGGCAGGCTGATGGTCACGTACGCGGTGTCCACCGGATCCATCGTTTTGATCACCGACCCCAGCCGCTCCTGGAGCTGATACTTCTCGATGATACTCCGCTCGTCCTCCGTCGTCATCACGCCGACATGCTGGGTAAAGAAATCATAGTTCGGCGCCGATTTCGGGTATCCCTCATTGGAAAGCTGCATGCGGGCGGAATTTTCCTTGCCGGAGTCGACGTAGATTGTCCCGTTCCGATCCTGATAGTCGACGTCCATCTTCTGAAGCTCCGCCATGACCTGCTGGGCTTCGTCGCTCGCGAGGCCGGAATACAGCACCGTATACTGCGTGCGGTTCAGAATCATGCTGAGGATCACCGCGAGCAGGACAACTCCTCCCAGCGCGGACAGAAAAATTATTTTTGTCTTTCTGGTAAGCTTTCCCCAGAAATTCCGTATCGGTTCGATATATTTTTTCAAATGCTCATTCATGGGACCGCATACTCCGCCCTTCCAGAAATTTCAGTCAGACGCTTGTGTTCATAATTTCCTTATAGGCGTCGAGCGCCCGGTTCCGCAGTTCCACCAGGAGGCTGACGGAAAGGCTCGCCTTCTGGGAAGCGATCACAAAATCGTGGGGGCTCTGCTCCCGGCCTGTCGCGAGTTTCGCGATCTCCTCCCCCACGCCCGCCTCCGTCTGCCGGACGTCTTCGGCGGCCTCCCTAAAAAGCGCGGGAAAAAGGGGTTTCCCGGATTCCGCGGCCGGTTCCGCTTCCCCCACCGCCGCCTTCGAAAGCTCTTCCGGGGAATGGACGCGCTGGAGCGGTCTGATTGGATTCATCTTCCGCTACCTCCCCGCTTCGATGGCCTTCTGGGCCATTTCCTTTTCATTTTCGAAAGCCGTCAGATTGGCGTCATACGCCCTGGACGCCGCCATCATGTCGACCGTCTCCTTGAGGAGGTCCACGTTCGGCCGTCTCACATAGCCGCGGTCGTCCGCGTCCGGGCTAGTAGGATCATACTCTTCCGGAAACGGCGCCGCGTCCTCGACAATCCCCGTCACCTTGACCCCGCCCGCGCCGGATCCGGAAATCTTTCCCTCCAGCATCGACCGGAACGACTCGGGAGTATCCGCGCACTCATACGTCACCAGTTTCCTGCGGTAGGGATCCCCGCTGTCCGTCCTCGTCGTCTGCGCGTTCGCGATGTTTTCCGAGATGACATCCATCCGGAGCCGCTCCGCCGTCAGGGCGGAACCGCTGATATTGAGCGAATCCAAAAAAGACATTTTAAGAAACCCTCCTTCTGCTTTCCACCTGTCCGAAACGCGGTCCGGTCTCATTTTCCAGCAATTGCGGTCCTTAGCCTGGAAAATGTGTCCGACAGGGCCGCAAGAGAACAGGAATAATTGAGAGACGTACGCGCCATTTCGATTTCCTGCTGTTCGAGATCCACGGAATTTCCGTCCGCGCGCTCGCTTCGCCCGGAATCCACCGTGACCCGCGGCGAAACCCCTTCGATTGTTTCCGCCTTTTCCCGCCGTGTCGCGCCCGCATCGTCAAGACAGTCCTGGAGTTTTTCCTCGAACGATACGGATTTTGCCTGATAGCCCGGCGTCTCAAAATTTGCCAGGTTGTCGGAAATCGCCTGCTGCCGGGCCCAGAGACCGTCCAGGTCCCTGCCGATCAGCGCGATCGGAACATTGCTGTCCAGCCAGTCCATATGATTTTTCGACCCCTTCCGTTTTTCCGAAATTTTCCTTCTCCTGGAAAACCTACATCCGACGGCCCTTTTTCCCCCCGGATTCCCCCACGGAATACAAAATCTTCCTTTTTTCCATGATAATTTATACCATTTTGTAATTACTTGAACATTATCATACAGAATTGCTGAAAAGTCAACGATTTCCACGCCTTGGAATGGGGAAAAACGGCAGAAAATTTTATAGTAAATATATAAAATGTTCAATATTTATTTAATATTATTATGCGTTTCGATGCTTTTTTCCGGATTTTAATTCTGATTTCAATTATTCCGGTCACAGATTCTTAAATTTTAAACAAATCTTAAAAAAATCTATTTCTCCCTTTTTTCGGGTTCCGGCTAAACTTTTCAGGGGATCTGCCGATATAGGAAGATGAGGTGAATGGAGAGCATGATCATCAAAGGTCCGGGATACGGGATGGAATATCTCCGCGGGATTTCCAGAACCGGAAACACGGAACCCGCAGAGGCGAGTTCCCGTCGGAAGACGGGCAGCCTTCCGGCAGCCGGGTGTGGAAAAACGGACACGGTGGAGCTGTCGTCCCGAATAGAAAAGGACAGCCCGCTTCTGCGGGAAATCCGGGACGATATTCTGAAGGACGGCCGGCAGAGCTGCGGAGCAAAGCGCGTCGAGGAACTAAAAAACCGGATCAAAGAGGGGGAAATCCCTGCCAATCCGGACGAACTGGCGGATATCCTGCTTAAATGACCGGAAGCCCGGGAAGAGGAATCGGAGGGAAACGGAGCATGTTGGACGCGGACACTGCGGAAAAGCTGTTACTTTTACTGGAAAAATCGCTCGGGTTTTACCGCGATTTTCTGGACCTCGAAAAGAAAAAATACGAGGATCTCTTGTCCGGCCGCCTGGAAAAGCTGGACGGGAGGTTAAAGAGGGAGCAGGCCTTTGTCCTGGAATCCCGGGGCCTTGACCGGAAGCGGCAGAAACTGATGGACCAGACGGGAAATCCCCGGGCGTCCTTCCGGGAGCTGCTTCCCGACTTTCCTCCCGAAAAGCGGGAGAAAGCGGAATCCCTTTACCGCGGTCTTTCCGAGGTTCTTTTCGAGCTAAAGCGCGCGAACGCCCGCTGCCAGAAAATGGCAAAGGTCAGGCTCAATCAGGTTTCCCGCGTCCTCTCGAAGCTGGGGGACAGCCCGGAGCTCCGGCGTCCTTACCGCGAAAGCGCAAAAACGGACGTAAGGCACAGCGGGCTCTTCTCCATGAAAGTATAGGGAGCGCGCCTTCTTAAGGAAGGCGGGGGAACGCTTCCATCCATAAAAGGAAAGGGTGCAGAAGAGAAGAATGAGTTCCACATTTGACGGACTTTTCATTGCCCGCAGCGGTGTCCGGGCCGCGCGCGCAAATCTGAACGTCACCGGCCAGAACATCACAAACTCCACGACGTCCGGCTATACGCGGCAGAGAGTGAATCAGTCGGCCATCACTCCGCCCAGCCTGGATTCGTTTTACAGCGGGACCGGGGAAGCGGTCTGCGGGCAGGGAGCGGACGCGGACTCCACCGTCCAGCTGCGCGACGCGTTTCTCGACGGCGAATACCGCGTGCAGAACGCGGAATCCGGGGAAAGCTCCGCCCTTCTGTCCGCGCTCTCTCCGCTTGAGGATATTTTCAGCTACAGCACCACGGCGGCCGACTCCGATTCGTCCTCGGTAGTGGATGTGCTGGATAACGCCCTCGGCGATTTTGTCTCCCAGCTTCAAAACCTGACAAGCGGAAAAAGCGACGCGGCAGAAAGCGTGATCCGCGACGCGGCGGATCTGCTCACAAAAAAATTCAACACCGCCTCCAAGCTGCTGGAAACAGCCTGGAACCAGCAGGCCGAACAGCTTTCCGACTACGCCGTCCCGGAGGTCAACGACCTTCTCCAGGGCATCGCCGACCTGGACGGGAGAATCGAGGACGCTGAAAATTCCGGGGGAAGCGCCCTGGAACTTCGCGATCAGCGGAATTTGAAGCTGGACGAGCTTTCTAAATATCTCGACCTCCGCGTGGAGGAAAAAGACGTCGAGATAGGCGCCGGAAAAACCGTTCCCGAGCTCTGTGTCTTTCTCGCGGACCGGGATGGAAACGCCCTTTTAAAGGAGGACGGCAGCCCGGAATTTACGCTGGTAAGCGGCGAAAGCTGCGCGTCGTTTTCGATCGACACGGGGACAAAAGAAAGCGGCGAAGTGCTCCTTTCCCTCAATAGTCCGGGAGCGGGCGGGGAAAATAAGGATTTTTCCAACGCGGACCTTGCCTCGGGCAGCCTTGCCGGCTGTCTGAAAGTGCTGAACGAAAACGGGGAATACGACATCCGGGAAGAAACCGGGGACACGGCCTCTTTCCGCGGGATCGGCTATTACCGGAAGCTTCTGGACACGCTCGCCCAGACGTTCGCCCAAAAAATGAACTCCCAGAACGCCACGGGCGACGAGCCCGTCAAGCCTCTTTTTACGTCCGGCGGCTCGGACGCCGTCACGGCGGGAAACATTCAGCTTTCCGCCGACTGGACCATCGGCAGCGGCTATCTCACGACCAGCACGGAAGGCGCCAATCCGGGTGACAGCACCGACACGTCGTATTCGAACATCACGGCCATGATCGCGGCGCTTACGTCCGATAAAATCGATTTCAAGACGCCGGACGGCGTCGTCCTGTTAAGCGGCACCATCCAGAAAGCGTTCATGGACGTTCCGGATTCGCTGGGGCGCAGCGTTTCCGGCATTTCTCAGACCGACTCGGACAACTCGAACCGGTTAGAGAATATCGACAGCAGCCGGCAATCCATCTCGTCTGTCAGCGTCGACGACGAAGCGATCAGCCTGGTGCAGTTTAATGAGGCACTCCAGGCTTCCGCCCGTTTCATGACGGCCGTCGACGAATGCCTTCAGACCATCATCAACAGCATGGGCATTGCCGGAAGGGGGTAATCAAATTGAGAATCACAGACCAGATGATGATGTCCCATTACCGGCGCGACGTAAGCGACGCGTTCGCTTCGATGGACCTCGCGATGCGGCGCGCCTACGACTACCGGGCGTTTGAAAAGCCCTCCGACGACCCTCTCGCGGCCGCCCAGACTTTCCAGGTGCACTGGGAATCCAGAATGGCCGGATGCTACCGCAGCAACATCAGCAGCCTCGAAGGCGTCAACACCTCCGCCGACCATATTCTCCAGCAGATGGAGGAGCAGATCGACACGGCGGTGCAGAAAATCAACAGCGCCGTCACCGGAACCTCCAACGCGGAAAACCGCGGGGACATCGCGAACGAACTTTCCTCGATCCGCAGTTCCCTTCTCTCCGAGTTAAACTCCCGGTACGCCGACAGCTATCTTTTCGGCGGGACAAACGCCGGTTCCGCCCCCTTTACCCTGGACACGGACGGAAATCTGCTCTACCGCGGCCTGAATGTCGACACGGGCCTTGACAAAAACGGGGAGCTTCCCGCCCACACGCTCGAAGAACTCTCGGACGAGCATGTCTATGTGGACATCGGGCTCGGCATCGAACGAAGCGGCGGTGAGATAGACGGACAAAGCGCGTTTGACAGCGCGATGCCGGGGATCCGCTATCTCGGATACGGCACGCAGGATATCGCGGGAGAGGACGGATCCGTGACCCAGGGCGTGCCGAAAAACATTTTTTCCCTTCTCAAAGAGATCGAAGACAAGCTGAACGACGATAGCCTTTCCGGATCCGATCTGGCGCAGGAACTAGAGCCCTACCAGGACGCTCTGCAAACGGCGGAAAACGAGTTTATCTCCCAAAAGACGGAGATAGGTTCCCGGGGGAATTTTCTGGAGGAAACCGACGGATACCTGGAATCTCTGGAAACCAGCCTCGACGAAAGGGACAATGAGGTCGAATATGTCGATTTTCAGGACGCCGTCACCGATTTTACGATGCAGCAGTACTGTTACGAGGCCGCCCTGCAGGTAGGCGGCAAAGTGCTCCAGACCAGCCTGATGGACTATCTGCGATAAAAAGGAAAAGGGGGCCGGGCGCCTGTGTTTCTGATCATCGAAAACGGGTCGGATCCTTCTTCCCCGTCTTCGGCGGAACTGGACTTCCCCTCCGGACCGGATCTCGCGTATATCCCGGTGCTTTTCGTCCCGCTGGACACGGGGATCGGGGACATTAAACTTCGCCTTTCTTTGGAGCGGCTCCGCGCGGACTGGGGACAGAAAAACCGGGGCCTTTTCCCGCGCGGGCGGGCTGACCGGCTGGTGCGAAGCTATGTCCGGGCCGTCCGCAGGACAGGCTCCGTTCCCTTTTACCTTTCGTCCCCGCGGAATGCCGGGGCGGAAAAGCAGCCGGATCGGCCCCGGTTTTCCGTAAAAGCGTAACGAAGGCACTTTTATGGGATTGGTTTCCGGCAGCCCGCTCGTTCCGGAAAGCGATGGAAAAGTCATTTTGCGGTTTCCGGAAGGCATCCGCGGCTTTATAGTCCGTACGGGAATTTACTCTTTTATCGGAGGACGAAAACCGGATCGTCTGGTCTATATGGGCCGCCGACGCGCCCAAACCCTCGCTGATTGTCGTGGATCCGTTCCTCGTAGTGCCAGAGTCCGATCTCCGTAAACTGGGCGCCGGGACGGCCTTCTGTTTTTTTAGCCGCCGCGGTTTGAAGGCGGAATTTAGCCGAGAGCGTCATCAACCTCAAAAGCCCCCCTCTGATTTCCTGCGCACGCGGACGGAGGGCAGCGCCTATCCCGTCCGCTTCCGACCTTTCCGGAAAGCGCGGAAAAGGGGGAGCGCCATGATGTCCTGTCTCCCGGAAAATCCCGAAATCCGCCGGAACAGAAGACAAAACTAAAATTCCCGCCATCGGGATTCGGAGGATCCCGGGGAGGGGTTCCTGTCTTCCGCTATTGAGCTTCTCTTGAAAAACCCCGCGGCCTGAATCCGCGCGGGGCGGGCGCCGCCTCCGAGAGACCTCCGGCATCCGGGGAAAAAATAAATACCCGTTTCCTCTCCGGATTTTTTCTTTTTCCCCTAAAGTTTCCGATTTCCGTGCCGATATGTAAAGATGAATTCCAAACCGGGTTTCGGGCTTTTTCCCCGCAGGGCCCGCGGAGAAAAGCCGGCGCCCGTCTGGAAGGACGAAAAGGGCGAAGAAAGGATTTCTCTGCCCGCTATTTTCCGCCGGGGCTTACCCTCGCGGGACCATTATCAAGGAGGAAAAAATTTATGCGTATTCAACACAATATTGCCGCCCTGAACGCTTCTAACCGCCTGAAGGCGAACGACAACGCCATCAGCAAGAACATCGCGAAGCTCTCGTCCGGCTACCGCATCAACAGCGCCGCCGACGACGCCGCCGGCCTGGCCGTTTCCGAGAAGATGCGCGCCCAGATTAACGGCCTGAACCAGGCCC
>ENA-UOOI01003808-UOOI01003808.1-fermentation-metagenome-genome-assembly--contig:-NODE-3808-length-10809-cov-4.316905_pt1 | contig 10809 bp, 6 predicted proteins | sample MGYA00245779_ERZ724027 | MGnify/ENA primary metagenome ERZ724027 (study PRJEB28704, sample SAMN03018318) | fermentation metagenome | biome: anthropogenic terrestrial biome; feature: soil; material...
CCAGCCTCCTCCGGGCCCGCCGGACGGAAGCCGCCCGCCGGGCTCCGGCCGTCAGCCGGGCGGGACGGGGACTGCCCCGCCGTCGCTCTCGACGACGTGTGGTTCCGGTACGACAGAAAGTCGGCGGACGCGGTCCGGGGCGTGTCCCTCGAGATCGGGCGGGGCGTCTTCTACAGCATCCTCGGCGGGAACGGCGCGGGAAAATCGACGCTTCTCTCCGTGATCGGCGGCGTGAACCGGCCGTACCGAGGAAAAATAACGCTGATGGGCCGCGATCTCGGGCAGATCGGCTCCCGGGAGCGATACCGGGGGCTGCTCGGCTGCCTGCCGCAGGAGCCGCGGAACCTGTTCCGGCGCAATACCCTCCGGCAGGACCTGGAGGACATGGCGGCCGAGGTCTGGCGGGACAAGGCGGCCGCCGAAGCGCATCTGGAAAAGCTGGTGGAGTTTTTCCGCCTGGGACCTCTGCTGGAACGCCATCCGTTCGACCTGAGCGGCGGCGAGCAGCAGTGCGCCGCGCTGGCCGAGGTGCTGCTGACGGAGCCGAAGATCCTGCTGCTGGACGAGCCGACGAAGGGCATCGACTCCGTTTTCAAGAAAAAGCTGGCCGGTCTGTTCACCGCCCTGAAAAAGGCCGGAAAAACCATCGTCATGGTGTCCCACGACATCGAATTCTGCGCGGGCTGCTCGGACGAATGCGCCCTGATGTTCGGCGGGGAGATTCTTGCGGAAAACTCAGCGAGGAAATTTTTTCTCGGGAACAGCTTTTACACGACTTCTTCCAACCGGATCGCGCGGGGCGTTTTTCCGAACGCCCTGACCTGTGAGGAGGTCATTCAGTCATGCAGAGAAAATCTGACCGGCGGCTGATGCTTTCCGCCGCGCTGATTCTGGTCGCGATTCCGCTGACCATCGCGTTCGGCATGACGGTGCTGCACGACCGGAGCTATTATTTCATCAGCGCCGCGATCCTGATCGACACAATACTGCCGTTTCTCCTGGTGTTCGACCGCAAACGGCCGAAAGCGCGGGAGATCGTGCTGATCTGCTCGCTGGCCGCGATCGCGGTGATCGGCCGGTGTGCGTTTTTCATGCTGCCGGAGTTCAAGCCGGTTGCCGCCGTCGTGATCATCTCGGGGGTCTGCCTCGGGCCGGAATCCGGGTTCCTGGTCGGGGCGCTGGCCGGCTTCGTCTCGAATTTCTTTTTCGGGCAGGGGCCGTGGACGCCCTGGCAGATGTTCAGCTTCGGCATCATCGGCTTTCTGGCGGGCCTGCTGTACCGCAAGAAGATCCTGAAGCCGAGCCGGGCCGCGATCTGCGTGTTCGGCGGCCTCTCCACCTTCCTGATCTACGGCGGGCTGATGAACCTCGATTCCCTGCTGATGCTCAGCACCGCGGTCACGAAGGAGAGCGTGATCGCGGTCTATCTCTCCGGCATCCCGTTCGACCTGATCCACGCGGGCTCGACGGTGCTTTTCCTGTTTCTGATCGAAAAGCCGATGGTCGAGAAGATCACCAGGATCCGGGTGAAATACGGCCTGATCGACGAAGGCGAGTTGCTGGAAGGATCTTAGCGTTGAAAACAATCCTGCCCGCATGCGAAATTTCGGATGCGCGTCGGGCAGTTTATGGAGGGCGGACCGCCGGAAACAAAAGCGGTCCGATGGGAAGAACGACAGGCGGGAAAGAGGAGAGGGAAAATGCGGCGACGATAAGCGGGAGACTCCCGGGGATGCGGAATTTTCCCGAAAACTTTGCAGGAACAGCAATCTTTCATGGAAAGAAATGAATCGAGGATGAAAAGCATGAAAGCAGTCAAAAGAAAAGCTCTGGCGCTGCTGCTGGCGGTCACCTTCCTGTTCGGCGCGCCCCCCGCGGGGGCGCTGGCGGAAGACGCTCAGACCCCGGAAACGCCCGTCTTTGACTCCGACCTGAGCACCGAGCCCGTTACCTATTATAAGGGGACATATCATGTAACGCCGCTTTCCGTCTCGGCATCCGTCGAGGACGGCGGAAAGCTGACCTATCAGTGGTACAGCGGGAAGGACCCCGGCAATGTCGCCACCAAGATCGGCAGCGGCGCGACATCCGACAGTTATACGCCGCCGGTCAAAGATTCGGGCACGACGTATTATCAGGTGACTGTCACCAACACGCTCGACGAGCAGACCGCAGAGGTTAAAAGCGCGGTCGCCGAGGTGGTCGTCCTCCCCGCGCCTACGGTGACCGCCGAAATAGAAGCTGCGGACGGAACGACCATCCCCGCGGACGGATATTCCTACAGGGCGGGCGAAACCGCGACGACGCTGAAAGTCGTGGCAAGCTGTACCGACAGCGACGGCAACCCTGTGGCCGGCGGCACGTGGAAATATACCTGGTATATGGCCGATCCGAAAGGGCCGACGAATGCCCCGGGTTCGAAGTCGGTTGAAACCTATACGCCCCGGACGACTCGGGACGGCAAGTTCCAATTCGACTGCTTTGTGCAGTACGAAATGGCGGGAGGCGAGTACTATGCGCTTACGTCTGAAGTGCCTGTCGTTGTGACCGCCACGTCCGCGGAGGCGCCGACGATCTCCGACCAGCCGGCGGATGCGACCTACCTGACCAGCCCCCACGACATCGTCGCTCTGAATGTTAGTGCACGTGTCTCCGACGGCGGCAAGCTCACCTACCAGTGGTACAGGAGCACGGATAATAAAAACTTTTCCTCAATTGACGGCGCGACTTCGGCCAGCTATAAGCCAGCGACGTCTTCCGTGGCAGCCGTTTTCTACTATGACTGCGTTGTGACCAACACGCTGAACAGCGTCAGCGGCGACACTTATACCGCTGCGGCAAAGTCAGAGACCGCGACCGTCACTTTTGAGAGCATCCCGGGCGCCACGTGGCAGGGGGACGGCACAGAAAGCTCGCCGTTTCTCCTCTCCACGGCAGACGACCTGACCCTGCTGAAAAATCTCGTCAATACGCAGGGACTGCCGTTGTATGGCTTTTACTTCAAGTTGGATCATGACATCACGCTTCCGCAGGACTGGATCCCGATCGGCGCGCTGCAAGCCGGCGCGAGCGGAGGAGGCAACGGCAAATATATCCTGCCCTTCTCCGGGACCATCGACGGCGGCGGGCACACGCTGGCCGTTCCGGAGGGCGGCCTGCCGCTGTTCGGCTACGTGCGGTACGCGACCGTCAAGAATCTCAATATCTACGGCAGGCAGATCGCCGGCTACGGCCTTGTCAACAACTACTGCGTCGACTACGGCCCGACGGGTAGCTACGGAGACTGGACAAGCGGAGCGGCCTATCCGGACATGCCGCTGACCGTCTCAATCGACAACGTCACCCTGAAATCCGGTTCCAGCACGCTGAAATCCGGCTTCATCGGCGGATACGCCTCGGGTGCCGATACCGTCGAAATCAGCAACTCCACGGTGGAAAAAGGGGTGACCATCGGCTACGACGGGACGCAGTCCGGCATCGGCTCCTTCGCGGGTGCTTTTAACGGGATGGTGGAAAACTGCGTCAGCTCCGCGACCGTGCGGGGGAAAGGCAGCGTCGGCGGTCTGATTGGCGCGAAAGGCCAGTCGATGGGGAACTGCAGCCTGTGGGACAGCGCGTTCCACGGGACGGTCAGCGCCTCCGGCAATTATGCGGGCGGGCTGATCGGCAGCGGCTACAACGCCGCCTCCGCGCCCAACACCCCGTGCGTCACCATCCAGAACTGCTATGCCGACGGCTCCGTGTCAGGAGCCGATTATGTCGGCGGCCTGTTCGGCGGGGAGCCTTCCTGCAAACAGTGCTGGGCAAACGGCATCGGATACATCCAGAACAATTACTTCTCCGGCACCGTTTCCGCCGGCGTCCATGCCGCGCGGGCCAACACGGCTTCGGTTGGGAAAAACGGCATAAAGACGTTCGCCGCCGAAGAAACCGACGACGGCGGGACCCATGTCGGCGGCGTCGTCGGCGGGATGAAGTCCCTCGACCGATACAATGTCATCTCCAACAACTATTATCTTGAGACCTGCGGCGCGAACGCCGGCATCGGCGCCGTGGATGCCGTGGCGAAGGTTCCGGCTTCGCAAAGCGCGGCCGCATCTTCGCAGAGCACGAACGCAGCCGTGATCCGGCAGAGTGCAAAGGCGTTTGCCGCACCGTCCACAACCGGCAACGCGCAATACGGCCGGTCTGACGACCCGACCGGCGCGGACGCCGACAGCCTCGCCGCACCCGCGACTGCCGAGCAGTTGAAAGACGGCTCCGTCTTATCCAAGCTGAACGGCGGCATCAACAGCAGCGGCACATGGGTGAAGGGCAATAACGACTACCCCGCGATGGATACGGGGAAAACCCATCTGGTCTTTCTTACCGCTACCGGCTATTCAAAGACTTATGAGGGCGGCTCCAGCCTTAGCAGCATGTCTGTATTCGCGGCTTACAGCGACGGCTCGACCGCATCCGTCCCCCAGAGTAAGGTGCGTTTTTCAGGATTCAACAGCAATACCAACGGCTACGAGACAGTCACCGCAAAGTATCAGAATCACGCTTTCCTCTTCGAGGTCGAGATCATCGACGCTGCCGACACCCCAAGCGCCAACCCGGTCACGGTTTCCCTCCGGCTGATCGGCGCGACGAAATCAAACGGCCCCGTCGACCTGAAAAACGGCGACTACAAGGGCAGCCGGTATGTGACGTGGATCCCGACGAAATCCTATACACTTCCTTGCAACAGCAAGGTAAGCGACCTGCTCAAAAAGGCGTTCGGCGACGCCGGCATCACGGCGGCAGGCGCGGACAGCGACTATATCAGCGCGGTTTACGCCCCGGATGTCTGCGGGGCGTACAGGCTCGCGGCCGACACGAACGGCCCGCGCTCCGGCTGGATGTGTACCATCGACGGGTCGCATTCCGTCGAAAGCATCAGGGAGCAACCGCTGGAAAACGGCGACGCGGTGGTCTTCCATTACGTCGACGACTACAGTTACGAGGTGGCGGACTGGTTCTCCACCCCCGACTATCCGAGGCTCGGCGACGGAACATATTTCGACGAGTGGCTGACGGCCGGCGATACCGACCCCGCTGGCTACCAATGGGTGACCGCTTTCTCTTCGCTGGGCGCGGCGGTGAAGACCCGGAGCGTGGCGAACAACACGCCGTGGGATTCGCTCGACCTGCCCGCTTCGCTGAAAGCGACGGTGAACGGAAAGACCGAGACGATCAGCGGAGTCACGTGGTTTTCCGCCCCGGAGTACGACCCGTCGGCCGACGGCACTTACACCCTGACGGCGGTGCTGCCCGACGGATATGAGAGCCTGACCGCCCTGCCGACCATCACGGTCAAAGTGGCGGCCGCCGCCGACGGTACCACCGCGAGCGTCCCGGCGACGGGGGCGAAGAGCACGGTGACGACGGTCTCCGCCCCGAACGACGGGACGATCTCGACCGTGACCACACAGCCCGACTCGGCGCCCGTGGTCGCCGGGAACCAATCCAGCGTCAGCGTGACGGTGCCGTCCGAGATCAGTTCCATCCTTGCCTCCGCGACGGCGCAGAAGCCGGCGGAGATCCGGATCGCCGCTCCGGATTCCGTCCTGATCGGCCAGATCAACAGCAGCGCGGTGAAATCGGTGGCCCTGACGATCAAGGTCCCCGCGGCGGTCGCAAACAACACGAACGCGAACGGAAAGATCACGATCGGCGCGGACGCATCCGTCCTCAAGACCGCGAAAGACGCGAAAAAGGATCTTGTGATCCGCGTGGCGGACGCGGACACCGGCAGGGAGGCCTATTCCTGGTCGTTTGCCGGCTCCGGCCTCGCGGATTCCCCCGTCTCCGTCACGAATGTGAACCTGGCCCTGAACGTGGAGCCGGCGTCGAAAGACCCGACGGCTGCGGCCGTGACGGCGTCCAACACGGCGGACAAGAAGGCGGCCGGCGTCCTCCTGAGCTTTGCCGACAACGGCCTTCTGCCCGCTCCCGCGTCCGTCCGGATCTATGTCGGAGATCAGACGGGCTGCGGGCCGAACTCGAAAGTCTATCTCTATTACCTGAACGACGCGCTGAAGGCGCTGGAGCCGATGCCGGCGGGCGAACGCACCGTCGACGCGGACGGCTGCGTGACGGTCGCGATCTCCCACTGTTCCGATTATGTGCTGCTGCCGCACGCCGCGACGAATCCGTACCCGGTGAAGTCCGACACGGTCTATCCGCTGAGCGTCAAACAGGGAGGTTCCTATACCTTCACCATGACGGCCGGCGGCGGCGCGGCCCCGGTTTTCAGCGTTGGAAACGGCAAAGCGTTCGCTTCGTCGGTGAAACGTTCCGGAACCGGATATTCCTTTACGGTCAAAGCGATCGGTGCGCCGACGCCGGGCATCGCAACGGCGGTCTACTGCGCTCTGCCGAAACAGAAGCCGACGGTCCTCTGCTATCTCGCGATCAAATGACAGCGGAGAAAGCCGGTCCGACCGGTCTCCGGGCCGTTCCGCGCGTCTGCGGATCGGCTCCCGGCCGGCCGGACGAATCAGAAAGGAGATTTTTCCCATGAAGCAGAGATGCAGATCGGCACTGGCGCTGGCCCTCGCCGCGGCTCTGATCTTCGGCGGCGCCCCCGCTTTCGCCGACACGGCGGGACCCGAGGTTTCGGCCGAGGCAATGGGTGCGGACGTGTCGCAGGCCCTCATCAAAAATATCCCGAAGGGCGGGCTGCGCCTCGGGACCTCCGAAGGGGAGTGGACCGTTCTCGCGCTCGCCCGGGCGGGGCAGGGCACCCCCGAAATCTGCGACACCTATTACGGCAATGTGAAAAAAGAGGTCGAAAGCGACAAAGGGATTCTTTCCGAAAACAAATACACCGAATATTCCCGGGTGATCCTGGGGCTGACGGCCGTCGGCCGGGACCCGCGCAGCGTCGGCGGATACGACCTTGTGCAGCCGCTCGCCGATTACGACAAAGTCGTCCTGCAGGGGATCAACGGCCCGATCTGGGCGCTGATCGCCCTCGACTCCAAAAAATATGACATGCCGCAGCTGAAGGGCGCGGGCGGGGCGCAGAATTCCCGAGAGAAGATGGTGGATTACATCCTGTCGAACGAGATCGGCGGGGGCACTTCTTCCGCGGGCGGCTGGGCGCTGGCCGGCTCGGAGCCGGACCCCGACATCACCGCCATGGCCCTGCAGGCCCTTTCGCCCTACCGGAGCCGTCCCGACGTTCAGGCCGCGGTCGACCGCGCGGTGGGCACGCTCTCCGGGCTTCAGAGCGGCAGCGGCGGTTACGCGAGCTGGGGGACGGAGGATTCGGAGAGCGCCGCGCAGGTCGTCGTGGCCCTGACCGCGCTGGGGATCTCCCCCGGCCGGGAGGACTTCGTCAGGAACGGGCATACCCTGCTCTCCGCGCTGGCCGCATACGACCTGCCCGGGCGGGGATTCAAGCACGTGCTGAGCGATTCGTCCGCGAACGGCATGGCGACCGACCAGTGCGCCTGCGCGATCGCGGCCTACAACCGCTTCCGGTCGAGTCGGAACGCGCTGTACGACATGTCGGATGTCGCTTCCGTCGACGCGGCGTCCGGCCTGCAGACCTTCCTCAGCGATACGACGGTGGATTTCTGCGTCCGCGGCGCCTACATGTTTAAAATCACGAGCAGGAACGGCAGAACGCCCGCCTTTGTCGTCGGCACTTCCGGCGTGTTCGCCACGCAGCTCGCCGGCACGGCCGGCAGCGATTACTATTTCAGGATCAAATCGGTCGGCCCCGCCGGCGCGAAAGCGGGCGTCTATGTCAACGGCAGCCGGGTCGTCGTCGCCGAGGTCGGCGGCGCGCCCTCCGCGTGAGCGGCGCGGCGTCTCTCGGGACTCCGGTCCCAACAGCGTAAAGGATTCCCTCTGACGCAGTTCTGCGGCAGGGGGAATTTTCTCGGCAGCGTCACAGGGATTCCGGCAGTTTTCGGGCCGGAAGGTGCTTCAGACGGTACAGATTGGTGTGCTTGCCGAAGAGGGCAATCAGCTTTAAACCGAAGACGCCTATTTTGACCACGAACGAAAACGCGATCCGCCGCAGCCCGAAATTCGCTCCGAAGACCTTCCAGATCCGGAACGACGAAAAGAAGGTATAGAACCGCTTCACGGCCCGGAAAAACATCTTCTGCAATTCCCACGGCGTCATCGTCTTCGGCAGAAACGTCACGTTCATCATGTCGAACAGGCTCCAGTCCTCCGTGAGCATCCGGTTCTCTTTTTTGTACTGCATGTAGACGGCGGTCCCCGGGAACGGCGTCATGACCGCGGGCTGGAGCTGATAGGCGTTGATCTTTTTGGAGAAATCCACGCTTCTCATGATGTCTTCCTGCCGGTCCGTGTCGATGCCGAGCACAATGCTCGCGATCAGGCGGATCTTATGTTTCGCGAGCGCGGCGGCGCACCGCTCGATGTCCGAGATCTTCTGATGCTTGTTGACTTCGTCGAGCGACTTCTGGTTGAGCGATTCGATCCCGACCAGCGCGCGCGTCAGATGCGCCCGCTGCAGCAGGTCGAGCAGCTCGTCGTCGTTCGCCATATCGGTCCGCCCGAAGAAGAACGTCTCCCGGAACACCAGGCCCTCGCGGATCATCCGCCGGCAGATCTCCTTGGCCCGCTCTTTGTTCGCCGTGAAGTTGTCATCCTCGAAATTCATATACTTGAACCCGAGGCTTTTATAATACCGCAGCTCGGCGATCACGCTGTCGACGCTTCTCTCCCGGTAAGGGTGGAACATGCGTGAGGTCGTGCAGAACGAGCAGCAGAACGGGCAGCCGCGCGTGGACATGACGTTTGCGCAGTCGCAGCGGGTCTTCAGGAGGGAGTAATCCGGCAACGGCGCCTCGTCCAGGTTTTTCAGGAACCGGGCGTGGACGATCCTGTCCGTATTGCGCCCTTCGACCACGTCGAGAATCGCCGCTTCGCCCTCCCCCACGATGACCTGGTCCGCGTGCCGCAGCGCCTCCTCGGGCAGCACGCTCGCGTGCATGCCGCCGATCAGGACGCGCGCGTGCGATTTCTGATGGAGCATGTCGGCGAGCTCGTAGGCTCTCGGGGCGTTCGACGTCATCGTGTAGAGGCAGAAGACATCGGCGTCGAACAGCTTGGAATAATCCACGTCGGCATAGAGCTCCTCGTACACCGATACGTCGTGCCCCGCGTCCTTCAGGATGTGGCCGAGGATCAAAGGCCCCGTAATCGAGTTGGAATGGCCGTAGATCAGATTGCCGATCCGGTACAGCCTCATCCTGCGCACTTTGCTGGCAGGTGTGATAAAAACGACTTTCACGCCAGTTCCTCCTAAGGGAAAAGGTTCCCATTTTCAGGAGATCGTTTGAAAAACGCTCCTCATCCCTATCATAATACGATTGGAACAAAGTCACAAGTCTTGAAATGCAAGGTTTTTCAGGATCATTTCGATCTGTTCTTGTAAAATTTTATGAGATCGAGAGCCTGGTGCCCTTTAGGACGATGTTGCGAACAATATCCCTGTTCTGGTGTGGGGAACGATGGGGGATACCTCTGTTGTATATTTCCGTCGGAAGAAATACAATAGAACTGGAGCCGGCTGCTTGACGAATTGCGGGACGCTGCGGGCGAGTTTGTCAATGACAATACATTGACCGTCTACATCAAACGCCTGCGGGAGAAGATAGAGGACGACCCCGCAAGCCCGCAAATCATCCTGACCGTTCGCGGAACAGGGTATAGACTGGGGCGGGGCTTGGCCGCGGGGGCACCCCGCTACTCGCTGCTGAAGCCTTTCCCGATGATCTCGCTGGTGTTGGAGATCAGGATGAACGCCTCCGGCTCGTTTTTTCGGATGAACTGGCGCAGCATCACCGCCTGCGGCCGCTTCATCGCCGTCAGGATGATGTATTTGTGGTGGTGGGAATAGGCGCCGGTGGCGCTGCAGACCGTGGCGCTCCGGTTCAGGCGCTGCACGATGAAGTTGCAGATCGGTTCCGGGTCCGAGCAGACGACGCTGAAGTATTTGCTGAGGTTGATGCTTTCGATCACGCTGTCGATCACGAAGGATTTCGCCAGCAGCCCCAGGCACGAGAACAGGGCCGTCTTGATGTCGAACACAAAAAAGGCCGAGAGCGTAATCAGCGCGTCGCTCAGAAGCAGCGCCCTGCCGATGTCGACGCTGGTGTGCTTTTTCAGGATCATCGCGACGATGTCCGTCCCGCCGGAGGAGGCCCCTACGTTGAACAGCACGGCGGAGCCGAACGCCGGCAGCAGCACGGCGAATATAAGTTCCAGCAGCGGCTCGTCGGTCAGCGGATGGCGCAGGGGCAAAAATTTTTCCAGCAGAGAGACGGAGAACGAGAGCAGAAGGCTCGTGTAGACCGTCTTGATGCCGAAGTCCCTCCCCAAAAACACGAACCCGGCGACCACCAGCACAAGGTTGAGCACGAAATTGCTCGTTGCGGGCGAGAGGGGCGTCACTCTGCCGACGACCACGGAAAGCCCGGAGACGCCGCCGAACGTGAAATTGTTCGGGAATTTGAAAAAATAGATCCCGATGGCGATGACAAGCGTGCTGAGCGTGATGATGGAATAATCCCTGATTTCCTGTTTCATGCTTCAAGCAACCCTCCAGCGGAAGATTTTTTTGCGTCCCGTTCGGACTGGAAATGTTTTCTTTGGCAAAGGCCTTTACAAAACGGCCGGGAAATGCTATGCTGTTATGAATCGATAAAAATTACTGTTCTTATATTCTGCAAAGGAGGGACGATATGGAGACTCCTGAGAAGAAAAGAAATTTCAGCCGGAAGCGGGAGGCGATTC
>ENA-UOOI01003809-UOOI01003809.1-fermentation-metagenome-genome-assembly--contig:-NODE-3809-length-10806-cov-4.387964_pt1 | contig 10806 bp, 6 predicted proteins | sample MGYA00245779_ERZ724027 | MGnify/ENA primary metagenome ERZ724027 (study PRJEB28704, sample SAMN03018318) | fermentation metagenome | biome: anthropogenic terrestrial biome; feature: soil; material...
AAACTCGTTTCACTCAGACAATCAAAAGCTCTAAGGATTCTTATGCGGCAGCAAGGCCAAGAACTTATCAAAACTCTCATAATGCTCATTCGTCGCTCAAAATAACATAATTCTATTTATGCCTGATTTCAAATTACGAATTGAAGTATACATATGTTCTTATATAATAATTAGATACTAACACATTATATGATATTTGGAATATTGCAAATTTAGCAATGCATATTGACAAAAATTACATGCTGATAATATAATCCCATCTTTAACAGTTGATAAAAAGAAAAAGCTTGAAAGCCTTTGAAAATAAGATGGTTCAAGCTTTTTTAAACTGATTAAAAAGTGAGTAACTTTAAAGAGTTATAAATATATTGCATAGTCATAAATTATGTGCTATATTATATTTACTTTGTGATATATCACAAGAAATATCAAGTGATCTATAACCATTTTCTTTAAAGAGAGAAATCACCTGATAATAATAGAATAAGTAACAAAAGATGGAAAAAAAGTTATCGAGTCAATAGCATGGTAAAATAGACCATAAGTAAGTAACAGTGACAATATAAAATTGCTTTTATCTATAGGGAGGAGAAAATAGTGGATTCTCAAAGATTAAATGTTATGCTCATCTTTTCTGATCACTTAAGAGCAGATGCACTTGGGTGCTTTGGCAATAATCTGATTAAAACGCCCAATATCGATCAATTGTCAGAAAACGGAACGCAGTTTAATCAATGCATGGTTACACAACCGACTTGTACTCCGTCAAGGGCTTCCATATTAACTGGAAGATATCCATCGGCAATTAGGACAAGAATGGTAGGATGCTCCATGCCTAAGGAAGAGATGACCATTGCAGAAATTTTAAGAAAAAATGGCTACAAAACGGCATCTATAGGGAAGATACATCTGGTGCCTCAATTTATAGAGCAGCAGGCTATAAATAATACCGTCACATCCCATAATGACGACGGCGACAAGAGTCATTATGACTATTACGGGTTTGAAGAAATTGATTTGGTAGATGGCCAGGGGTATAGATGTGTTGGAGATAAATATATTCAATGGCTCAATGAGCAGGTACCTGATTGGCAGAAATTAATATCAAAATCGGAGCGGTATGAGGATGGGACCAAAGATACGCTTGTATATCCTTTGCCTGAAAGGGTACATTCAAGTAATTATATTGGTGATAAGGCAGTGGAGTTTATCGAACAGCAAGATGAAACTCCTTTCTTTCTCCATGTCTCTTTTCCGGATCCACATCCTCCTTACAGTGTTCCGGAGCCTTATGCAAGCATGTACCATCCAGAGGATATAGAGGATCCCATCTTGCCGGTGACAAAATCAAAAGGGTTGAATAGCCGATTTGAAGATGTGTATTTCGGGAGAAAAAACAATAGAATGATAACGGCTACCGGTAAAATGTGTGATTGCCCTCTTGGGACAAATTATGATGATTATTCCAAATATAGTAGAAATAATTGGAGGAAAGTGCGTTCTCTTTATTATGGAATGGTGTCATTAGTGGACAAAAATGTCGGCAAAATATTAAAGGCGCTCGGGCGAAAGCAATTGCTAAATAATACGCTGATTGTGTTTGTGGCAGATCATGGAGATTACCTGGGAGATCATGGATTTTCAGGGAAAGGATTTCATTTTGATAGTGTAATAAGGGTTCCGTTAATATACAGTTGCCCGGGTATAATAAAAGAGCAAACAATCGATAACATTGCATCTACTGTAGATATTGTGCCGACCATTCTTGATATTCTTAATATGGAAGAACCCATAGGCGTTCAGGGTATTTCAGAAAAATCGGTAATTCTTGGGAATTCCAATTACAGGCGGACATCTGCGTTAACAGAAAATGACGATGATATGGGTAAGCTTAGAATGCGTACGATTACTACGAACGAATGGAAGCTTACCTATTATGCAGGTGAAAATTTTGGAGAATTATACGATAGGATAAAGGATCCTCAAGAGCGGAACAATTTGTGGGACGTACAGGAATATAGGGGAATAAAGGGCAAATTGTTAAATATGCTGTTGGAAGAAGTCATATGCAGTATTGATGTAAAAAATGGGAGAACTCAGGAGCCTGCTCCTTCAGTGGTAAAGTGGATACCAAAACATTATCGATTAACGAAGGCATTGAGCCGATAGAATATATAGAAATTTTAATAAAAAAAGGGGGATGAAAAAAGTGAATATATTGTTAATTACTACTGATCAGCATTTATATGATACCGCTCTACCTGATTTTCCGGTTGAACTCAAAGGAATTAAGAGACTGCGTAAATCGGGAATGTTTTTTACCAATGCGTTTACACCGACTGCCCAATGCTCACCGGCTCGAGCCAGTTTATTGACAGGCTTATTGCCACATGCGCATGGAATGTTCAATAATTGCCATAATAGGCCTCATATTATTGAAGACTTGCCTGTTGGCCAGTGGACGTATACAAGAGCATTAAAGGAAAAAGGTTTTTTAGTGGGTCAAGTTGGAAGATGGCATATATCTAAAAACATATCTCCAATGGAGTACGGTGTAGATGATTACATCAATGAATACAATGATATTATGAGTATGGAAGAGAGGAAGGCGCTAAATCAATCCTTAAAGGGTATTATTCAGGTAAGGGAACCTGTAGCGAAAGGAGAGGTTTTAAGTGGGGTATATGCGAATCAAATAGAAGCCCCGGAACAAAAATTAGCTTCAAAAGCGATGGATTTGATGGAGAAGTATGCGGAAAGCGGTAGGCCATGGCACTTAAGGGTTGAATTTGGCGGTCCACATGTACCTTGGATAATACCTGAAAAATATGATAATCTGGTGGATTCTTCCGCCATTAAGAAGCCAATTAATTTCGATGAGACTTTTGCAAACAAGCCAACTATACAAAAAAGGCAGCATAGGAGTGCCAATCTTTGCAGCTGTTATCATGATTGGGACTGGGCCAGCAAGAATTTGATACGGTACTACGGTTACATAGCCCTGTTGGATGATCAGATTGACTCATTGCTCAATAAGTTGGATACTCTCGGTATGACTCGGGATACAATGGTTATATTTACATCGGATCACGGGGAAATGGCCGGTGCCCATAACAGAATCGGCAAGGGTGAACTACCCTATGATGAAATATATCATATACCCATGGTTGTAAGCTGGCCAGGTCATGTGAAGTCCGGCAGTATATGCGATGAATTTGTAATGCTGCATGATTTGTGCCCAACCATGCTATCTGCTGCGGGAATTGATTGCCCAAATCATCTTCATGCAAGGAATTTTATGGGTTTGTTGTTAAATGAACCTGTTAAAAATCAGGGTAGGAAACAAATACTGATGGAACATCATGGCACTTTTCAACCACTCATGATTCGGATTTTAAGGGATAAATATGGAAAATATTGCTTTAACCCATTTGATTTCGATGAATTTTACAATTTAGAGGAGGATCCTGGCGAATTGATTAATCTGATCAATGATCCTTCATATCAGTCGATCATACAGGACTATCGCAGTAGACTTTTGGAAGAACAGGAGCGCGTGGGAGAAAAGTGGAGTAAGATATCCTATTGGTTTCTGAATGAGCTTGCATTTCAAGAAAAAGACAAGAGTGGGGATTAAGCTTAGTCTTCTATAAAAAGGGAAAATGGAGGGTAAAGCATGCAAGAATTAGTAAAAAAGCATTTGTACGTTATGGAAAAGCACATTATCCATTATAAAATACCAGGAATTGTAGTAACAAATAGAAGATTATTGCAGATGATTTTTCAACATAGCGATAGCGATGGGATAGCATTTAGCGTCCCTGCTGAAATCATAGATTTTGTTAAGAAATTTTATACGGCACAAGAGTATCTTAGGGGTGATGCATGATTTGTGCTGCCTGCCATTTATTATGATAAATGGCTTTTTTGTTGCCTTCATAAATCTTATAATGCTCTTCCCGTAATATTTTTTAAATAATTTGCATGCATTCCCTTAAGTAAACGATGACGATCTTCAATTCGTAATTTGAAATCAGGCATAAGTAGGATTATGTTATTTTGAGCGACGAATGAGTGTTCAAGATAACATAGGGCTCATATTACGAATCAAGGGATGACGATATATCTGATTAAATAAAAAACTTTGACGTGATATAATGGTAAAAAAGGCGGCTTTTATGCCTTGAAAGAATCGAAGGGGATGGATATAAAAAATGAATAAAAAATTGCTTTTAGCAATAATTACACTATTAAATAAAGGAGAGAATGATAAATATGAGGATTTTGTTCTTGGATCTTGACACATTACGTTCTGACCACCTTGGATGTTATGGATATCACAGGAATACATCGCCGAATATCGATAGGATAGCAAAGGATGCTGTAAGATTTGACAATTATTATTGCTCAGATGCACCATGCCTTCCGTCACGTACTGCTTTGATGTCAGGCCGCTTTGGGATACATACTGGTGTAGTAGGCCACGGAGGGACAGCTGCGGATTTCAGGATTGAAGGCGAAAACCGTGGCTTTGTGGATGCTCTTTCAAGTGAAAGCCTGCCTGCATTTTTGCGTTCGGTAGGTTTTAAAACTGTGTCCATAAGCCCGTTTGCAGAGAGGCATTCTTCATGGACATTTTATGCAGGATTTACTGAAATGCATAATACGGGTGGAAGAGGGCAGGAATCGGCAGAAGAAATTACTCCCGAAGCGTTGAAATGGATTAAGGAAAATGCCGGAGATGATAACTGGTTTTTACATATAAATTATTGGGATGCTCATACGCCGTATAGGGTACCTGCAAAATTTGGAGATCCTTTTGAAAATGATCCATTACCCGACTGGATAACCGAAGATGTTTTAAAGAAGCATCAAAAGTTGGTCGGACCCCATGGAGCTCTGGAAATCAACATGTACGATAATTATGAGAATCCGAAATTTCCACGCCAGCCTGGCGAGATCAAGAATATGGATGATTTGAGAAGAATGATCGACGGGTATGACTGCGGAATCCGTTATATGGACATGCATATAGGAATTATCTTGGATGCCCTTTCGAAACAAGGCGTACTTGACGATACGGCAATTATTGTAAGCGCTGACCATGGTGAAGCTCAGGGAGAACTTGGCATGTATGGTGAACATGGTACTGCGGATAACGTAACCTGCAAGATTCCCATGATTATAAAATGGCCGGGCTGTAAAAGGGGATATATAGATAAGGGGCTCCATTATAATCTTGATTTATGTCCTACGTTTTCGGAACTGTTTGGCAGGGTTCCTGCCCCAAGTTGGGATGGCAGAAGCTTCGCCAAAGCAATATTAAGCGGCAGTGAATGCGGAAGGGAGTATTTGGTTATAAGCCAGTGTGCGCATGTTTGCCAGCGGGGTGTAAGGTTTGGAGATTGGCTATATATAAGGACCTATCATGACGGATACCATCTATTCCCGGATGAGATGCTGTTCAATATTAAAAAGGATACTCATGAACAGGATAATGTAGCTTCTAAATATCCTGATAAATGTAAAGATGCCGTATATTATCTTAATCAATGGCATGACGATATGATGAAGTCGATGCCATATGATGTGGATCCATTATGGACGGTGATAAAGGAAGGCGGCCCTTATCATGCCAAGGGCAATCTGCGAAGTTATTGTGAATATTTAAAGAAGACAGGCAGGGAATATGCCATCCCCGAACTTAAAAAAAGACATCCAAATGAGTTTAAGTAAAATCAGATTTAATGCGATTAAAGCTCGATTCGTAATATGAAACAAATTATGAATTGAAGTTGTTTAAAAAGGGTGACGGATTTGGCTAAGATATATATGGGCTCGTTAATCATGCCGGTTTCCGGTAATTGTAATTTGAGTTGTGCATATTGCTACAGGGCACAGATGCGGGATAATAATGTTAAAAGAATGTCTTTTGATGTACTTGAAAGGTTTATAGCGCAATATATTGAATTGAATCCGGTAATGCCGTCGTTTGGATGGCAGGGAGGAGAGCCGCTTTTAGCAGGGCTCGATTTTTATAAAAAAGTTATCGAACTTCAATGCAAGTACAAAAAGAGCAACACGGCAGTATCCAATTCGATTCAGACAAATGCTACATTGATAAATGACGGGTGGGCAAAATTTTTCAAAGAGAATGATTTTCTGGTAGGCGTCAGCATCGACGGTCCTTCGGAATACCATGATTCTTTAAGAGTCGATTCAAGCGGCGGACCTACACTAAAAAGAGTTTTAAGGGGTGTTGGATATTTAAGAAAATATGATGTTGATTTCAATATACTTCTCACAATAAATAAATACAATGTAAAGCATGCGGTAAAAGTATTCAGATACTTGATAAATAAAGGCTTTTATTATGTTCAACTTATACCTGTCACCGACTTTAACGACAGGGGTGAGCCTTCAGCATATACTATAACACCCGATGAATACACAAATTTCATATGCACGATATTGAATGAGTGGATAAAGCTTGACAATCCGTCGGTATATGTAAATATAATCGATATTCTACTGCATTCTTATCTTGGATATAAGCCGCCTTATTGTGTATTTAACCGCTTATGTGATAAAATGATTACCGTCGATTATAACGGTGATGTATATCCATGTGATTTTTTTGCCGAGGAGAAATATAAGATAGGTAATATAATGGAATCCGACATAAATGATATGTTCAAAATGCAAAGTTATAAAAGTTATATCGGGAATATGCATGCACTGCCTGATGAATGCAAGGTATGCAGATGGTTTTTTACCTGCCATGGAGGATGCATGAGGCATATGGACGTATTCAAAAAGGGCGTTAAGGAAAATTATTTTTGCCGGTCATATAAAAAAATATTTGAGTATTATTTTGATACTTTTAACCGGGTTAAAAACAGCCCACGGAATAGTAATTTAAGAAATTTTTTGTTATCATTGCAGGAATAGAAAATAATAATTAGATTTGATTTTTAATATAATTGTGCCGCAGGAATGATGTTTTTTGATATACCGGTAGTTTTACAAGAAACCGCCGGTATATCAATGTCATATTAAAGAAATTTATTCTGTAACATAAAAAGAGGCTTCCAGCTTACAATTGCTGTCTGTTCCTATAAACAATCTGAATTCTCCCTTTTCCAATACGGGTTTCGACTGCCTATCCAGGAAAGCGAAACGTTCAGCCGGAATTTTAAATGATATTGTTTTAGTCGTATTTGCAGGTATCTCGGTTTTTACAAAGTCGCATAGACGCCTTACAGGCGTTGCAATGGAACTTACAACATCCATAAAATATGCCTGTACAACTTCTTCGGATGTTATATTGCTTTTATTGGTCACATCCGCCCTTACAGATAAAATATCACCCTTTTTAATATATGGATTCTCTATTTTAATATTGGAATATTCGATATCCGCATATGTAAGGCCATAACCAAATGGATAAAGGGGTGTAACATCAACATCGATGTATCTTTTGAACATCTCGTAAGGTCTTCCGCTTGACAGCCTGGAATAAAAAACAGGAATTTGTCCTGTAGAACGTGGGAATGTGGCGGTAATTTTGCCGGCGGGGGCATAGTCCCCGAAGATAATATCAGAGCAGGCATTTCCGGCTTCAATACCGCCATGCCAGGCAAGCAGAATCGCATCGGCATTTTGGTCTAAAAACTCACATGCCAATGGGCGTCCGGTCATAAGTACTGCAACCACAGGTTTCCCTGTCGATTTTAAAACATCGAGGTATTGATTCTGTATTTTTGGTAAAGATATATCGCTGCGGCAGTGAATCTCACCTGTCCAGGATTCAGGTTCTCCGCAAGCGTATATAATAACGTCGCAGTCCCTTGCCATATTCTTGGCTTTTTCAAAATCGCAACTGCATCCATTTTCAAAATCACAGCCTTTTATGTATTCAATAGTATTATCACCGGTGTTTTTTAATGCCTGAAGCAGTGTCACCGCGTCATGCTCATTGCCCTTACATCCCCACATGCCTATCATATCCCTAGCAGCGTCTGCAAGAGGGCCCGTTACAAGGATCTTGCCGCCGGTCTTCTTTAGCGGAAGTATGTGCCCTTCATTTTTTAAAAGCACCATCGAACGTCTTGCCATATCGCGCGCGGCGTTTCTAAATTCATCGCATAACTGGATGTTTTCATTTTCAGTATTTTTATACGGATTATCGAATAAGCCAAGGGCAAACTTGACACATAAAATGCGTGTTACACTTTCATTGATACAGTTTAACAGTTCCGGATCCTCATTAACCAGTTGCTCCAGGTTTTCCATATATACGCCGGAATGCATGTCCATATCATTTCCAGCTTTAACGCCAAGACGCGCGGCATCCTTCCTGTCTTTTGCAACCCTGTGGTAAATAAGTTCCATAATCGATTCCCAATCGGATACAACGAAACCTTCAAAACCATATTCATTTTTCAAAATATCTGTCAGAAATTTTTTGCTTCCGCTGGCAGGCTCGCCGTTTATGGTGTTGAACGAACTCATTATAGACATTGCTCCTGCATCGACGGCAGCTTTATATGGAGGCATATATACGCTGTTTAGGGTATGCTCGGATATATCGGCGCCATCGTAGTCACGGCCGCCTTCGGATAGGCCGTATGCGGCAAAATGCTTCGGGCAGGCTGCAACATATGGATAATTTGTTTCAGGATTTATGCTCTGGAAACCCTGTACCCTTGCCCTGGCGATTTTGCATCCCAAATAGGGATCCTCTCCTGCTCCTTCTGCAATACGTCCCCATCTTGGATCGCGGGATATATCCACCATAGGAGCGTATATCCAGTTTATGCCCGACGCAGAGGCCTCCCTTGCGGCAATACTTTCAGAATATTTGATCTTGTCCAAATCCCAGCTGCAGGATGTGGCAAGAGGTATCGGGAAAATAGTCCTGAAACCGTGGATTACATCATCTCCAATTAACAAAGGTATCCCTAGGCGGGTTTGCTCAAATGCGACTTTTTGCAGTTCATTTACTTTTGCTGCGCCATATACGTTTAAAAAGCCGCCTACCAGGCCTTCTCTCAAATATTCCATTTTAGTTTCTTTCAGCGAGCCAAATAAAGACATTTGACCGATTTTTTCTTTCAGAGTCATTCTGCTTAACAGTTTCAAGGATTTATCTCTGTATTTTTCTGCTCGAAACCTTTCTCCCATAAAAATCACCCCTTAAAATATTTAATTCTAATGATAATATACAATAATTAATTTTGCCAGTAAATAAAAGACAGCAATTATATTTAACTTCGATTGGCAATATGGGATTATGTTATTTTGAACACTCATTCGTCGCTCAAAATAACATAATTCTATTTATGCCTGATTTCAAATTGCGAATTGAAATTTATTTAACTTTTGACTTGAGTTTTTATATTTAGTTTGATAGAATTGAAATTATAGTGAAACGTTTCTAAAATAATTTTTTGCTTTGTTTTTTGAGAAGAAGAGAGGGTATGGGTAATGATTGAAATCAAGAATAAGCAGATTCTGATCGATGGCAAGCCGCAGATTATCATGGCCGGTGAAATCCACTATTACCGGGTGCATCGAAGGGACTGGCAGGATCGCATCAATAAGCTGAAAGCGGCAGGATGCAATGCCGTCGCGTCATATATACCATGGCTTTGCCACGAACAGGTGGAAGGGCAATTTGATTTTGACGGCAAAACCAGACCGGAATTGAATTTAAGTGCATTTATTGATTTATGCAAGGAAAATGGTCTTTATTTCTTCGCGAGAACAGGTCCATTTATAATGGCTGAAATGAAAAATGAGGGCTTGCCCTATTGGATATATAAAAAACATCCGGAAATTATTCCGGTTTCATGGGATGGTAAAAAAGTCCCTACTAAAACAGTGGATTATCTTGCGCCAGGTTTTTTAGAGGAAGTACATAAATGGTATGCAGGTTTAATGCCGATAATCGCATCAAGGTTGATTACAAGGGGCGGCAATATTATCGGAGTTCAGCTTGATAACGAAGTCGGGATGCTTTCATGGGTCAGCAACTGTCCTGACCTTACGGACAATGTGATAACCGATTTTATTTCATGGCTTAAAAAACAATACACTCCTCGGGAGATTATAAGGAGATACCCATTTGATATCGATAATATAGACGTATGCGGCAGGGCATTTCGCTCACCTGAAGAAGAATATGCCGCAGAATTTACATATGATCTCGGGCATTATATGAGAAACCGTTTTGCAAGATATATAGCTTTGCTTCGCTCATATGCCGAAGAGTTCGGCGTTGAAGGTATTCCGTTCATAGTCAATGTCCATGGTACGGGAGGCGGCCGCGGCCTTACATTCCCGATCGGTATAAGTCAGCTTTACGAAGCTTATACCCAGGAGTCTGGCTATCTTTCAGGTTCCGATATATATTTAGGCAATCTGACAATGGATAATTTCCAGGATCTTTATCTTATAAACGGATTCATGGATGCTGTAAATAATTCGGACCAGCCATTGACATCAGTTGAGTTTGAATGCGGAGACGGCAATTACGGATGTACATATGGCGGACGTTATGATCCATCGGCCGCTGATTTCAAAGCCAGGATGTGTATAGCGCAGGGCAACCGCATGTTAAATTATTATTTGTTTGCCGGCGGTACCAATTACCGTCTTGACCCTAAACCAAATGACGGAAATGACCGTATAGCTTTTACAGGAGAGCGCCATGGCTTTGCAGCGCCGGTGAGCCCGGAGGGCGAACTCGATTATGTATACCCAAGGCTGGCAAGAAGTACGAAAACGATAATGGCCGTATCA
>ENA-UOOI01003813-UOOI01003813.1-fermentation-metagenome-genome-assembly--contig:-NODE-3813-length-10795-cov-2.775885_pt1 | contig 10795 bp, 12 predicted proteins | sample MGYA00245779_ERZ724027 | MGnify/ENA primary metagenome ERZ724027 (study PRJEB28704, sample SAMN03018318) | fermentation metagenome | biome: anthropogenic terrestrial biome; feature: soil; material...
TCTTTTTACCGGCTGCCGCAAAGTTCATTTAGTGATTTAGCTTGATTTTTGCCCAGGCCTGCATAACGCCTATGGCTGTCTTTCCATCTTCAATTTCACCGTTCACAGCCATTTTAAACAGTTCATCCAAATCGATCTCAAAGATATCCAGTGCTTCATTTTCATCAAACTCCGTTTCTCCGGGGACTAAATCGGTGCAAAGGTAAATATATAAGATCTCTTTAGAATATCCTACCGAAGGATAAAATTTCGTCAAATACTCTATTTTGCCGGCTGTGTATCCGGTTTCTTCCTTTAGCTCCCGAACGGCCGTACTGTAGGGATCTTCTCCCTTTTCAATTTTTCCGGCGGGAATCTCCATAATAACCTTTTCAATAGGTTTTCTAAACTGTCTGACCAGAATGACTTTTCCGTCCTCTTTTATGGCAATCATAGCCACACCGCCGTTATGCTCCACAATTTCCCGGTAAGAGGTGCCCCCATTAATTACCTGCACCTTATCCTTTCGCAGGTTTAAAATGGCACCTTTATAAATCATCTCGCTTGATACTGTTTTTTCCTCAAAAGTCATATTGCTTCACCTCTTATTCGCTCATCCGTTTAGATTTCTCCACAGCCGCCTGAAAGCCGGACTGTACCAACTCTGTAAACCCCTTTTCCTGCAAGGTATTTACAGCTTCAATGGTCGTTCCTCCCGGTGAGCACACATTGATTCTCAACTGAACGGGATCCACACCGGTCTCCAATACCATCTTTGCCGCCCCCAAAACAGACTGCGCAGCAAAGATAACCGCCTGCTCCTTATCCATTCCATTGTGCACAGCTGCTTCCGCCAAAGCATCAATATACATATACGTATAGGCAGGGCTGCTTCCGCTGACTCCGATCACACAATGAATCAGCTGTTCATCTACCTCTTCCGCCCTGCCGATGGATTGAAAGATATCAAAAACCTGTGAGAAGCACTCATCTTCTACATTGGCATTTCTGCTCACGGAAGTCATAGCCTCTTTTACCATTGCAGGCGTATTAGGCATAACCCGTATGATTTTAGCATCCGATCCTACAAACTCACTGATATTTTCTATGGTAATGCCCGCTGCCATGGAAACCAGCACTTTATTTTTTTCATATTTTTCTGCCACCTGAGGCATGATCTCTGGAAACATATTGGGCTTAACGCCAAGCAGGATCACATCACAGGCTTCCATCAGTTCGGTGATGGTTCTGCATCCGTGAACTTCCAGCTCATGGCAGAGCTTTTCCAGCTTCTCCATATTTCGGCCGCAAACAAACACATCATCCGGCTGAATTTTGCCCGATGACAAATATCCTCTCAGGATAGCTCCCCCCATGTTGCCCGCTCCTATAAATCCAAGTTTCATATTAATCCGCCTTTCCAAAGAAAACAGTCCCGGACTCTTCACCGCTGGCCGCGTCTTTAATAATGTTTAATTTCTTACCATTTAAGAGAATCATTGGTATTCCATATTGATTCACCCTTCTGGCAGCTTCAATCTTGCAGGTAATGCCTCCGGTTCCAAAACTGCTCTTTCCTTTTACATCTATGTTTTCCAAAAGTTCACGAATATCATGAATTTCTTCAATTAATTTTGCACTTTTGTGGGATTTCGGATCTTTATCAAAAACACCATCTATATCGCTCAGTATAATCAAGGTATCCGCATTCCAAAGGGCTGCTGTAAGTGCGCTCAAGGTATCATTATCCCCGATTTTTATTTCATCTACGCTTACACTGTCATTTTCGTTGATGATCGGCACCACGCCCTCATCAATCAAGGTAAACAACGCATTCCTGATGTTCAAATTTCTTGTATGCTCTTCAAAATCTTCCTTTGTCAGCAAAATCTGTCCCACGTGCAGTCCATAATCACTAAAATACTCCTTATAGGCCATCATCAGCTCCACCTGACCAATCGCACACAGGGCCTGCTTATAATTAATATCTCCTCTTCTGCTCCATTTATTAATGGCACCAACTCCGCAAATGCCTGCACCTGAAGACACGATCACAACCTGCTTGCCCTGCTCGATCAACCCATTTACCTGTTCCACAATATTATGTAATGCGGTTTTATTTACATTTCCGTGGTCATCGGATAAAACGTTGCTTCCCAGCTTAATCACAATTTTTTTACTATTATTAATTACGTCACTTATCGCACTCATATTTACTCCCATTCTGTCGAGGCTTCGAAACACTTCCCAATATTAAAACCGGACGACCGCCCCAATTCATTAATTTCCATCTATCATATAGCCTAATATTATACACCCTTTTCCCGGTAATATAAATATATTAACTGAAAAATTTATAAAAACGGAACAGAAAAAACGGGTGAAATTTTTAAAAGAATCTCACCCGCTTTAATAATTTTGCTTGCTTATTTTTCAAACTGCTCAATAAAGTCATCGTACGTGCACAGTCTGTCAAGGATGCTTCCATCCTCCTGTATCTCAATGATTCGATTGGCAATGGTCTGAATAAACTCATGGTCGTGGGAAGCAAACAATAGATTTCCCTTAAAATCGATCAGTCCGTTATTCAAAGCGGTAATCGATTCCAGATCCAGATGGTTGGTCGGCTGATCCAACAGTAAGATATTGGATCCAAACAGCATCATTCTGGAAAGCATGCATCGCACCTTTTCCCCTCCGGACAGTACCTTGACCGGCTTGTAAACATCCTCTCCGGAGAAAAGCATTCTTCCTAAGAATCCTCTCAGGAACGTTTCCGTGGTTTCTGTGGTGAACTGTCCCAGCCATTTAATAATAGTCAGATCGCAATCGTCAAAGAATTCACCGTTTTCTCTGGGGAAATAGGATTGAGAGGTGCTGACTCCCCACTTGAAGCTTCCTTCATCCGGTTCTATTTCTTCCATAAGTATTTTAAACAAGGTCGTATTGGCGATTTCATTTTCCCCTACAAAGGCGACCTTATCTCCCTTATTTAAACGGAAAGAAACATGATCCAGAACCTTTACCCCATCAATGGTCTTGGAAAGGTCTTCTACTGTCAACAATTCTTTACCGGCTTCCCGATCCATTTGAAATCCCACATAGGGATATCGTCTGGAAGAGGACGGCATTTCGTCTACCGTCAGTTTTTCGATCAGCTTTCTTCTGGAAGTAGCCTGTTTGGACTTGGACTTGTTGGCAGAGAACCGCTGAATAAAGCTCTGCAATTCTTTTATCTTGTCCTCGTTCTTCTTGTTCTGATCCTTGATCATTTTCTGAACCATCTGAGAGGATTCATACCAGAACTCATAGTTTCCCACATACATCTTAATCTTTCCATAGTCCACATCCGCAATGTTGGTGCACACCGTATTTAAGAAATGTCGGTCATGGGATACGACTAGCATGGTTCCCGGATAGTCCAAAAGGAAATCCTCCAACCAGTTGATTGCTACGATGTCCAACCCATTGGTAGGCTCGTCCAGCAAAATAATTTCAGGTTTCCCAAATAAGGCCTGTGCCAGCAGCACCTTAACCTTTTCTTTTTCCGTCAGCGTACTCATTTCACTATAAAGAAGATCCATGGAAAGCCCCAGACCCTGAATCAGCCTGCCGGCATCCGACTCCGCTTCCCATCCATTCAGTTCCGCAAATTCGCCTTCCAGCTCAGAAGCCTTGATTCCATCTTCATCGGTAAAATCTTCTTTTGCATACAGGGCATCCTTTTCTTTCATAATCTGATAGAGTCTGGGATTTCCCTGAATGATCGTATCCAGTACATTGAAATCATCAAAAGCAAAGTGATCCTGCTTCAGAACAGACATTCTCATATCTTTTCCTATGGTAACATTTCCCGTAGTAGGTTCTAAATCTCCGGATAAGATCCTAAGAAATGTGGATTTGCCCGCACCATTGGCTCCGATGATACCATAGCAATTTCCCGGAGTAAATTTTAAATCTACTTCTTTAAAAAGTGTCGTACCACTAAAGTTCATACTTACATTTGTAACATTTATCATATTTTAACTGTACCTCCATTTAACTGACAAAATACATAAATTATTCCGCACAATAATTAAGAGCTACGCAACGCAGCTCTTAATTTATTTGGTCTTATATAGACTCTTTTTATTATACTATCTTCGCCTTTAAATTTCAATACAATTATCAATATTTATCTATTTTTCAAGGCTTTTGCGATTTAACAGATTTAACTGTACATACCATTTTGGGACATATAGTCATAAATCTTCTTGCCATGCTCCTGCTCTTCCTTTTGAATATGATTCAACGCATTTCTTACGTTTTCATCCTTAAACTCAAAGATACAGGTATCATACATGGAAGACACATGCTTTTCAGTTCCCAGTGCATCTGAACACAAATATTTATCCTTGGTCTTATCCTGCCCGCCGGACTGGCTCTGACCGGACATTTGCTGGGAGGACTGACTCTGTGCAGACATCTGCTGTGAAATCGGATTCTGGCCGGACATTTGCTGCAAATTTGGTTTCTGGCTTCCGCCCATTCCCATACTTGGTGTATTTCCGTTCAAAATCTGGGTTATCGTATCATAGTGATTCTGCTCAACCCCTTCCAAACTGGAAAATAAATTTTTTAACTCTCCGCAGCTGGCTTCTGAAGAATATTTATTGTATTTATCGATACAAAGCTTCTCCTCAGATTTTAAATCATTCAAAAGGGTTCTTTCCTTTTCCGTTAATACCATAGCTTACGCACCTCTCTTTACAAATCTTTATTGAACTTATTTATTCGTGCGTTATTATTCCTAGATTTGTAAAAATTATTCTTTATAAAAGCGACTTTACTGCTACAATAGGAAACACTATTTCCTATTGTACAAAAATAAAGCCATAAAGTATTGAGCCGACCTCCCAATCGTTAAACTGTTGTTCGAACTGATTGAGGTCACATCCATACTCTATGGCTCCTTTAGAAAATTAAAAAATCCTTTTTCCTATAAGTTCGTTATGAGATATGTATCTTTTAGCGAGGTTCAATAATTAATTTGATGGCAGTCCTTTCTTCCCCATCAATTTGTATATCTGTAAATGCTGGCACACAAACCAAGTCTACTCCTCCCGGTGCTACAAACCCTCTGGCAATTGCAACAGCCTTTATAGCCTGATTTAAAGCTCCAGCCCCTATGGCCTGTATCTCTGCATCTCCCTTTTCTCTCAGCACACCTGCCAGTGCTCCTGCTACAGAATTGGGATTTGACTTTGCTGACACTTTTAAAACTTCCATTACTTGTATCCTCCTAAATAATTATTTGTGTTACCCCTTTCGTTTGGGCTAAGCTATTGTTTATGTTTTAATTATATAGGTAATAAAATCCAATTTATATAGAAAGTGAACGTCAAAATATATTTTTTTATAGTTTTTTGCGACGAACTCTTGCATATTACGACAAATTTATGTATAATAACGTTGTGGTTATCCCCCTGATAACCTCATTAATCTCTAATCCCAATACCCCTTTTGAACAAAATAGACTGCACCCCTGCGGTCTATTTTGTTTTTTGTAAAGAAAATAGAAGCTTGTGTGGTATAATAAATACAGATATTGAAAGCGGCGTTGCCGTAAGGAAGCACTCATTGCATCATGCAGCGGCGTTGCTTGCATGGTAAATTAAATTATATATTGCAGGCACTTAGGATGGTGATTACGATGTACATAATGCAGAACGATTATATAGATAATAAATATACGAAATACCAATCACGTCTTTTAGATTTTTATATAGGCAATATCGACAGCAGTAAAATAGGCGTATTAGATATTGAAACAACCGGATTATCCCCACGCACCAGTCAATTTATCCTCGGAGGGCTTCTGATTTATACAGACTCAGGAGCGACATTAAAACAATATTTTGCCGAGAGCCTGGAAGAAGAAAAAGATACACTGATTGCCTTCCTGGATGATATAAAAAACTTAGATGTTGTTATTACCTATAATGGCAAACATTTCGATCTGAATTTTTTGAAGATACGAATGCAGAGATTAAACATATATCCGGATTATCAATTTCCCTATAATTTAGACTTATACCTTCTGTTAAACGGGCATTCTTCTTTAAGAAAATTATTGCCGAATCTAAAGCAAAAAACGGTTGAAAACTTTATGGGGCTCTGGTCTGCCAGAACGGATGAAATTTCAGGAGCTGAAAGCGTAGAAATGTACCAGCGTTTTTTAGTGACTCAAAGCGAAGAGCTTCGCCGCTTAATCATGCTTCATAACAGCGACGATGTTCTGCAGCTTTCGCAGCTTCTTCCTGTCTTAGAAAAATCTGATATTCATAAAGCCTTTTTTTCCTTGGGTTTTCCCATAGGAGACTTACATATTTCTAAAATTTCTTTTGAATCCAAAGATATTAAAATTTCCGGGCATCAAAAGAATCCATTGACCTACTGTGCCTATGATCTGGATAATTGTCCCTGCTCCTTAAATTTTAACAGATTTTCTGAAGAATTTTACGTAAATCTGCCCATAATAAGAAAGTCCGGATTAATTATCGCGGATACAAAAGCTTTTGAAAAAGATTTTTCTGACTTGCAAAAATATGATACCTATGACAATGGTTTTGTAGTATTAAAGCAAGGGAATTCTATAAATTATATGGAAACAAATCACTTTATAAAAATACTAATGGAGCGGATTTTGGAGGTAATAATACCAAAATGAAAACAATTTCAAGATTAAACGAAGTTTATAAAAATGCAAAGGAAATCCCTTTCGACGATACATCAAAATTCGTATTTTTTGGTGATACACATCGTGGAGACGACAGTATTGCAGATGAATTTGGAAAAAATAAACATATTTTTTACCATGCATTAAATTATTATTACCAGAACGATTTTACATATGTTGAAGTCGGTGATGGGGATGAGCTTTGGGAAAATTCCAATTTTGAACACATAAGAAACAGTCATTTCTCGGTGTTCAACAAGCTTAAGGAATTTTATGATGCCGGCAGACTGTATATCATTTTCGGCAATCATAATATGAAGATGAAATCCCCGGATTGGGTTGAAAAGAATATGTACAGTGTTTACGACGAATATCTGGGGGAAAAGGTGGATTTATTTCCCGGCTTGAAGGTCTATGAGGCTTTTCGTTTTAAACATAAGAAAACACATCAGGAAATTTTTGTGGTGCATGGCCATCAGGGAGATTTGATCAACGATCAGCTGGCTTTTATTTCCCATTTTATCATTCGGTTCTTCTGGCATTTTATGCACTTAATCGGCGTGCGTTACGCGGCAAGCCCTGCAAAAAGCAGACGTAAAATGCACAAGGTTGAAAAAAACTATACAAAGTGGAATGCACAAAATGATACCATTATCATATGCGGGCATACCCATAGACCAAAATTCCCCGATCCCGGAGAATCTTCATATTTTAACGTGGGATGCGGTATGCATCCACGGGGTATCACCTGTCTGGAGTTAATCTACGGGAAACTTATTTTAGTGGCCTGGCGGGTTCACTCTAAAAAAGACGGCACCTTGTTTATTAAGCGCACGGCCTTAAAAGGTCCTGTGCCAATTAAAGCGTATGACAAAACACCCCCCATAAAGGGCAAAGAAATCAAAGATAAATCAATACAAACAAAACAGGAGTAATAGGTATGATCAATTATAATGAATTGGCCCGCTGTGCCAAAACAGCCAGCTTCAAAATGGCTACGCTGAATGAAGATATAAGAAATAATGCTCTGCAGGCCATAGCTAAAGCATTACAGGACAATCGGGAAGCTATTTTCAGAGAAAATGCCGAAGATATGTCCAAAGCGGAAGCGGAGCATTTAGCTCTCCCCATCATCAATCGATTAAAATTCGACGAGCATAAGCTTCAGGATATTTTGAGCGGCATCGAAAGCCTCTTAACCCTTCCCGACCCACTCTTTAAGAAGCTTCTTGAACGGGAACTGGATGAAGATCTGACCTTAGTAAAAACCACTTGCCCAATCGGAGTCATAGGCGTTATCTTTGAATCTCGTCCCGATGCTCTGATTCAGATTTCTACTCTATGTATTAAAAGCGGAAACTGTTCCATCTTAAAAGGGGGGAGTGAAGCCGTCCGAACAAACAAAATCTTATTTGAAACGATCAAAGCCGCCGGACTTTCAGCAGGACTTCCTGAGAACTTTATTACACTAGTAGAGACTCGTGCGGGCATTGATGAATTAATCAAGTGCCATGAGTCCATAGATTTATTGATTCCCAGAGGTTCCAATGCCTTTGTCCAATACATAATGGCAAACTCAAAGATTCCGGTGATGGGTCATGCAGATGGCATTTGCCACATTTATGTAGATAAAGCTGCAGATTTTGAAAAGGCTGCCTCCATTATCGCAGATGCAAAAGCTCAGTATGTGGCCGCATGCAATACCGTTGAAACGTTACTGGTACATCAGCAGATCGCTAAAGAGTTTCTGCCTGTGCTGCAAAAAGCTCTGAAAGCCAAACAAGTTTTGATAAAGGGCTGTAAGGACACCCAAAAAATTATTGCCTGCGAACCGGCTGATGAAGAAGACTTTAAAACGGAGTATCTTGACTATATAATATCTGTAAAACTGGTAAATACTATTGAAGAAGCTATTGAGCACATCAACAGATACGGTTCTCATCACACGGACTGCATCATAACAGAAGACGCTGCCTCCGCCGAACAGTTCATGAGCTTTGTGGATTCTGCGGGAGTCTATCAGAACTGCTCCACGCGATTTGCCGACGGTTTCAGATATGGCTTCGGAGCGGAAGTCGGTATAAGTACCAGCAAGCTTCACGCACGGGGTCCGGTTGGCTTGGAAGGGCTTGTCACCTATAAATATAAGCTTTTTGGTAATGGTCACATTGTTTCCGATTATGCCGAAGGGAAAAAAAGCTTCCACTTTAAGGATAAATAAGTTAAAATGACTATATTAGCTATATTTAAATAAATTACGGGAATGGAGTAAGATTATGAAAACAATCGCAAAAGTAAATCTGATGTTATCAATTTTAAATGTATGCCTTGGCACTGCTATGATCGTACTGTCTGCTATTACAGCCATAAAATTTTCTAAGAAAAAGAATGATAAAATACAAAATTTAGTATAATTCTCAGTGAACAAAGGATATGAGTGATTTTATGGATTATAAACATGCAATATCAATACGGTACTCTTGTCGAAGCTATTTGCCCGATAAGATTGAAGCTTCTATTGTTGAAAAGCTCCAAGCATCTATTACAGATTATAATCTGTTGTCTGGCTTAAACATTCAGCTGATTTTAAACAATGGCGATGCTTTTAGCGGACTTTCCAAAAGTTATGGTATGTTTTCCGGGGTAAACAATTATATCGCCATGATTGGAAGATCCAATGGTATTCATGAAAAAGAGAAAATCGGATATTACGGTGAAAAACTAGTACTTGAAGCGACTGAATATGGTCTTGGTACCTGCTGGGTCGCCGGTACTTATAATAAAGACGCCTGTGTCTGCAAGCTAGGCTCTCGTGAAGAAATTTACTGTGTCATACCAATCGGATATCCCGCAGTTAAAAAAAGCTTTAAAGATAAACTGATTAATACTGTAGTGAATACAAAAAAGAAGCCCGTAAAGGACTTCTTTGATTCTAAAAATAATATTCCGGATTGGTTTTTAGAAGGTATAAAAGCTGTTCAATCAGCGCCTTCTGCCGTAAATAAACAGCCCGTGAAGTTCTCGTTCACGGATGACACAAATGAAACACTTCCATCTGTTCATGCATGGATTACTTCTAACCGTTACGGAACAGAACAAATAGATCTGGGAATTGCCAAACTCCACTTTGAAATAGGAGCTTCCGATGTAGACTGGGAATGGGAAGATTAACAAAGTCCAGCACATCTGATACAGGCTGAAAAGATATTTTTTGAATCCTTGTGGTGCAGTGTTCAGGCAGCTATATGGGGAAGTTTCCCCGCTTATATATGCTCACCTGAACACTGCATCTTGCAGAGGCTTTTTTATATAAAAATCTCCAAACAACCTAAAAGGAGTATAATCATTCCCGAAGCGGGTTCTGCATATTTTCCTATCAAGCTTGCAATGCGGCCTTTTCCCGCCGTATTCCCCAAATATATAAACATAAAACTAAAAATAAACGAAGTAAAGCAAGTCATTGTTATATTTAGTCCCGTAATACTGGCACCTATACCCAGACCGACATTATTTACGGACAGGGCTAAAGCCAATAGCATAATATCTTTATACGGAAGTTTTTTCTGTTCAGTCGAACTCTCTTCATCCAATATCGCTTTTTTCTCTTTATTCACTTCTTTATTCTTAATATCTGAATCTTTCTCTTTCATATAAAACGCCATAAGGTAGTACAGCCCTATGCCGATAATGACTACCCCGCCCAAAATTCCGGCAAAATGTGCAGGTATAAGGCAGAGCAGACTCTTCCCAAAAAACATGGATGCCAACGTACCCAATAAAATAATTCCGCTCAGAATACTTATTTCAATAAAATTAAAATATACCTTTTTCATTCCGCAAGCGGCTCCTACAATAAAATTATCTATATTGGCTGAAAAGGCAAATAATAAAATAGATATATAATGCATAAGAACTCCTTAAAATAAATTATTAACGTCGCAACACGTTCAATATATTCTAAAGAGCTTGCTTTGTTACCGGCTCATTTCAATTCTTCTTCAAAAAACAAAGAAACACACTGCATGTGCAATGTGCTCTTTGTTAAAACCGGCAACGTCCTACTTTCCCAGGCAGCTGCCCGCCAAGTATCATCGGCGC
>ENA-UOOI01003815-UOOI01003815.1-fermentation-metagenome-genome-assembly--contig:-NODE-3815-length-10785-cov-7.346039_pt1 | contig 10785 bp, 4 predicted proteins | sample MGYA00245779_ERZ724027 | MGnify/ENA primary metagenome ERZ724027 (study PRJEB28704, sample SAMN03018318) | fermentation metagenome | biome: anthropogenic terrestrial biome; feature: soil; material...
GGCACCAGGTCCGCAAGCATGCTGCCTTGAAATGTGAGCATGTTGCAATATAGAGAAGAAAATTAAAACTCTCGGCTGTTGACACGGCAGAGAGTTATTCAACAATATAATCATTGGTAACAAGAAACAAGTGGTTTACTATGTTATGACTACTTGGATTTACATAATAGTGCAGAAAAAGATGAAAATGTAAAACTATCTTCCAATTTAGAACATTTAGTAGTATTATATATTAAGTAGGGAATGAGCGAAAATATAAGCTATATGTATCTTTATGCCTTTTAATTGATGATTGTGAAATCATGTTTAACATATATACCAATTGTACTTTTATGGGAATTGATTCTTGTGGTGGCTTGTACATTAGGTTAAACTTTGCAGTAGACAGAAAGTGTGAAAATAAAAGGGAGAAAAAATGAATTCTGCTGTGATGGTTTAGAGAAACAGTCAAAATTCAGGATTAGGATTTCATATTATTTAAATTTAGCTCTTTTTTGTTTTTATACAGCATTATCAGATATATTTATTTTCGAGAGAAAATCAGAATTTGGATTATCCATATAATCGATAAATTATCCCAAAATGGATATTGAATTCCTTAAATAAGGCTCTCGAAAACTATCAAAGATATTTTTACTGTTATTTGTAAAATAATAAATTAATCCGGTGTGAAAAGGTAGGGCGATAAGCGTGTCACTTGAAAACGTGAGTATTTGGGATAGTAATCACGGTTGGCATCATACGACACCAAATAAAGCAATCAAATTGTATCCACACGGAGTTCAATCCATGGACAGTATCTTCTTATGTGAAAGTTGTGAGCAATACGTTTCATTTGTAGTTGGCGATAAAGCACCTTTCTTTAGACACCCTGTTGGAAGCAATGATTGCAAGGATAAGATGACTGCACGGTCAGAATATTATCGGACTAACAAGCTTGGCTTTTCTCTTCCCATCAAAATTCGAATTGATGGATCTAAATTGGCGGTTTTTATAGGATTCCTTCCGATTCCTATTCAGCTTATGAAAATCAATGTTAGCAATGGTGCAACTGTGAAAATCTTCGGGAATCAGAAAGAGCTTACAATGTTCTTAATCAATTTTGATCGCTTTTCTTCGAACCATGTAACATATATTTCCATTGGAAATACTGTATGCGAAAAGTATTATCTAAGTTTGTCCAACACCAAACCATTTATAGCTAATATTTGGCCGATAGTTGTTAATGGCTTTGATTCGGGGGGAACTCTTTTTGATCCGGAAACGTGGAAAAGGCTTCCTGCTGGTGCGGATGTCGAAATCGGTAGAAAGTATTATCTTATAACAAGAAGATACTTCCATTTATATTACTCTGATATATATATAAAATGCGTTCGCCATTTGGATGATAAGTGGATGCTGTATGAAGTGTCGGCAATGAAACTGTCAAAAGATGCATCTGCGTTTTTCTTACAATTTGGGGCACGGTTGACTGATTTATCTGCATGTATCGTTTCAGTTTGGCCACCTAGCGTCTGTGCATCTCATGTTATCACTTATGAACAAGGACCTGTAATATTTTATCATCGCGGTGGATGCGTAGAAGTCTGGCCAAGTACAAAGCTCAATTGTACTATTGAAGATTCATCAAAAGGCACGATTCAGTCATTCAATAGTGATGCAATACAACAGGTTCTATCAGTAAGCCGTTTTGCAAAACGCACTACGGTATTGAGATACATTGTATTAAACAAAAAATTACTTTCTCCAGATAATCAACAGAGGGATACTTTCGTTACTGATATACAGGGGAACTGTATCAAAAAAGGTGAGTATCGCAAACTGCCACTTGAAAAGTGTATAAAAGTGAGAACATGCTTCGACGGTTATGCAGAAGTTAAAATCGGAGATTGGACTGTTGGCAAGATAGAGATAACTGGCGGAGAGTTTACGATAATACATGTGCAGTGGAATTGTACTATATCTGTTTATCAAGGCTGTGATCTGGTATATGAGATTGAATATAAAAGAAAGCAAAGAGAAAAGACAGATTCTGGAGAATTACTGAAGAAATTAAATCAGTATCAGAGTGATATTATAGTAGTCCAGCACAATTTTGGCCGATTGGCAGCAAAACTTATTGCATATCCAGGACTTAAAAAATGGCTGGCAAAACAAATCCACAGAGGGACAATTTCGCAGTATGCAATTGACGAGATAAAACGATTCATTATTAAAAATTGCTAATTCAAGGGGGAATAGTATTGAATATTTCCTTACAAAAGTTTTCTAAGGATGATCTGATTGATTTTTTATCCTTTTTCGATCATTCTTTTTTGTTGAAACCGATTGTTGGCAACACTAGATATTTCAATAAAGCTCCGAATACTAAAAAGTGGATTGATGGGTATCGAATTACGAACTTACCCGCGAAGAACGTCTATAAAATTTATGTCAGTGAAATTATATCACGGGCTGATACACCTCTTGAGCAATGGTTGCTTTCAGATCTAAATCGTTACTTTGAGGATATTAAGGTTGAAGAGATCATCAATGATAAAGCATTGGATGATTTTACAAAAGCACTAAGGGTTCAGGCTGCTGTAACGATTAAACCATTGATTGGGAAAGATAAAAAACGGATATCAGCTGTTCAAGTTTTAAAGTTATTTGGTATTGACTTAGACGCAACTTCTCTGAAAATATTTAAGACCGTTTCACAGGTACTTTCTGATGTGGTTGAGGCCTTCAGACATCAACAGATTCAGAAAGTGATTAGTTGTAAGGAAAAAGCGGATACTGTTATTAAAGACCTAAAGAAACAAGTTGACAAATTAACTGAAGAATGCCGTATACATAAAAACAAGGCTGTTAAATGTGAGGCCAAAATTGGAAAGTTGCATGATCAGTTAGAAGAAAGTGAACAGAAAGTGCATGCAGTTACTACCATGGTTGATGAGTTCAATTTAGATCAAATGCGCATCAAGGCGGTGGAAAAAGAGTTACAGCAGTTAAAGAAACAGAAAGTAGATGTAGAAAATAAAATTCAACAAAAAGAAGAAAATGGTGAAAGCCAGGTCCATATACTTCAGAACGATGTTAATGAAGTACAACGCAGATTACAGGAACTGAATGATCAGGAAAAACAGGAAATAGGTAAACTGTCGGCATTGAAAGCACAAATCGCAGAGATGAAAAAGACCCGAGAAGATCTTAAGGATGAGCTTTCAAAACGTGAAAGAATAAGTGTAGAGATTGAGAAGCGCGTAAAAGATAAACTTCAGGATACAGAAGAATGTATCGCCGAGTTTTTTGCAAATTATTCTTTGTATGCAAACCCTCGTTTGCAAAATGCTACGCCGATGGTAGCAGAAATTTGCAAGAAATCTATAGTAAAAGGTGTCAGAGTGGATGATGATCCTTATGAGGTCATGAACGAAATTGACTTACTTGAATGCTTGAAAGATAATCTTGATGAAGCTGGTGTCATGAAAGGTTACCACGAGATGCTGGCTGCATATCTTCTGGCAGCGCATTATAAGAGGATGCCATTAATTCTGGCCGGAGCGAATGCAGAAGATATTGCTGAAGCTGTTGCCGTAACTTTGTACAATAAGACGGCAAATAGGATGAATTGCACTAATGGCACAAGTACTTCGTTTAAATCTGAACCCGGAGGAATCACAATGCTTTATGATGCAATTGGTACGAGAAATATGAAATCAATTCTGCATGCCTGTGCAGAAGGAGATGGTTACTACTATTATGTTGCAGATAGTGCGGAAGAATTGTTTGTGGAATCTAAGGGACTTTTTAACTATGCTATACCTTTATTTACTGATTTTTTTGTTGATAAAAGAGGAAGTAGTATGTGGACAGGCTGTTCTTGTAATCTGAAACTAAATACTCTGGTTAGCGAAAAAGTGCAGATTAGTATTCCACAGTATGCATTATCACCGCTTGCTTTCAATATCTGTTATGATCTGATGGCGCAGTATACTGAATTTAGGAAAAATTATAGGCCCTATGATGGATTTATTCTTCAAACGTTGCCTATTATGATGATTCTTGGAAAGACTGAAGATCTGGTGGATCTGATTAACAATGGGAAATTGTCTGATAATGATAAGGAGCATTTGCTCATGCTCTGTGGTGAAAAATGATCAGTGAAGTAACAAGGTCAAACTTTATACAGTTTGCTGCCCAAAAGCTGAACATCGTCCGTGGTGATGAGGAAGCAGAGCTCAATTGGAGCCTTCGTGTACTGTACAGTCTAATTGGGTTAAATATGCTTTCATCTTTATATGACTATGATGAGAATCTGGATGGTAATATGATAGAAAGATCCGTATCCATACAACATGTGAAAGGGCGGGGAGAAGAGCTGCTTGAAGCCTTTTATGATATATTCCACGAAAAAGCGGATTTTGGGGAAAGTAAAGAAATTGTCATTAAAGAGATTATACGCATATATAACAAAACAGGCTTTATCCTGAAGAAAAATTATCGTTTCGCATATCCACCTGTTATCGAAATTGCTTACAGTGGGACATGCATTATACGTGGTGCTTTGCCTTGGAATGTTCAGAATATGAGTGGGCTAGCGCCATATGTCCAGGGTATTGATATTGAAAAGTATACAGATTGGCAGCAGGCCTTTGGCATCATGAAAATGACGATAGAAGATTGGTGGCAGCATCTACTAGATCATTGCCAATGGGAAGCAACGGATCAATTACCGATTGAAGTGGAGTACATCAATTGTCGAAGAAAGAATGGGGAGCCGTATTGGCTGTCACAGTGTATTAAGACAGGCATAACTATGTATCGGGACAAATTACCCGGCAACAGGAAATATGGGTTACTTTGCACTGAGAAAGGTAAAATTGGACTTTGTACGTTACCGCCTTGGCTTGTGAAGGACAGAGAATATCTGCGTATTGCTATAGCACTCCAGAATCAAACAGGCCATCGTCCAATTGCCCAATTTATATCAGATAGTGCAATTGTACATATTAGGTTGGACTATTTACTACCACCAAATGAGCAAAATTTTTTGGAGCTGATTTCATGGCCAGACAATAGGCTTTTACATTGGCAACGTGTGATTCCTGCTTGCTATAGATGTGGTGTCAAAGATATGCTAAAAAATTTAGGTTATATAATATTGGAGGGGTAAAAATGCCAGCAAATGCGAAGTTTACACATAAAAAGCTTCGAAGTGAATTGGAAAACTATATTAAATCTCAATATTTGGGTAAGAGTAAGTTGCTGCTGAATGCATTAGCGGACAAATTGGACGAAGAAGGGACGCTCTATAGAAACCCATTTGTTGAGTCCACGCCAGCATATAAAGCTGTCGAAAATGGTATCGTTACCCTGAAGATTCCAGATTGGTTGAAAGCTTTTTTCCTTGATCTTGCGGAGAAGGATATGGGTGTATATAAAACTCCTTTTCAGCATCAGTTAGATGCGCTTCAGAACTTTTATGATGGAAAAGATCTATTCGTTTCGACAGGCACTGGCTCTGGTAAAACAGAGTGCTTCATGTGGCCTATGCTGGCAAAGATAAGTGTTGAGGCCAGAGAGCATCCGGAAACATGGAAGATACGTGGCGTTCGTACAATTATCATGTACCCGATGAATGCGCTAGTTTCTGATCAAATCAGTCGTTTAAGAAGATTGATTGGAGATCCTGACAATAGGTTTGTTTATAGTTTTCGGAATGCAGTGGGTAAAGATTCTAGACGGCCGCAGTTTGGCATGTATACTGGAAGGACACCTTATCCTGGCCGCTCATCAATATTGTCAGAAGACAAAAAGTTAGCAAAATCGCTAACAAAGATGATACAGCCCGAAGATGAAAGTGAACTCGAATTTTATAACGAATTAATGAAAGAGGGTAAAGTTCCTGCCAAACATGATCTGCGAAAGTTTATTGATCTTTTAGCACTTGGTCAGCATGTTACAAATCAAGATGATGCCGAACTGATTACTCGGTTTGAGATGCAACAGACATGTCCGGATATTTTGATTACAAACTATTCTATGCTGGAATATATGTTGTTTCGTCCACAAGAAATAAAGATTTGGGAAGCAACAAGGGAATGGTTAGAGAGTAACAAAGAGAATAAATTGCTATTTGTTATTGATGAAGCGCATATGTACCGCGGATCATTCGGCGGTGAAGTTGCTTTGTTGATTCGGCGTCTTTTTTACAAACTCGGGATCAACCGTGATAAAGTTCAGTTTATTCTTACGAGTGCCAGTATGCCAAACAATAATAAAGAAGAAAAAGCAGCAGTAAAAAATTTTGCAAAAAATCTGACAGCAGCAACAAAGTTTAATTTTATCTATTTGACAGGCGAAAAAAAAGACTTGCCAGGAAAAAGAGGTTATACTATTCCTGATCAATCATTTCTGAAATTTTCCATTTCAGACCAAGAGGTTGAAACAGATGAATTGCTTGTAAAGCTCAATACATTTTGGAGCACTGCAAACCCAGCGCCAGATGTTTTTGCTAACTGGAACGTAACTCATATCTGGTTGTTCCACCACATTGCCGATTATACACAGTTTCATATGTTATTAGAAATGTGCAGAGGGCAAGCATATTCTGTAGATGAAATAGCAAAGGACATATTTCCATCATTCAGCAAAGGTCAGGCAAGAGAAGCTACTTACAGCTTGTTGTTTCTAACATCGCTTGCAAAAGATGAAAAGAGTAATTTGCTATTTCCAATAAAGCTTCACATGCTTTTTCGTGGGTTGCAGGGTATATATGCATGTACAAATCCAAATTGCAAACATGCGAGTTCGGCAGATGGTCTGACATTAGGAAGAATTTTTACCAAAAGTGGTATTATCACCTGTCCTGATTGTGGTGGCGTAGTATATGAATTAATCAACGATCGTCGATGTGGTGCATTATATATCAAAGGATATGTCACGAAAACGGATGGAACGACATTCCTTTGGAGAACACCTGGCGCTTTCTTCAATGAAAAAATGAATGAACTGCACCTATTTATTCCTGAAAAGGGCAAGCTCTATTCCAGATCATCTGTCCATCCTTGCTACTTGGATACAAAAAGTGGCTTTATCAATTTCAAAGATGATTCCTGGGCAGGCAAAAAAGATGTTATCAAGTTGTACTTTAGTGAATTTGAAGACAAAGGGAAACCCAATGTAAAAACTTTTGCGACTTGTCCGCATTGCGGACTCCTGTTAGGAAAGCGTGAGTTGACTTCATTCCACACGCGTGGCAATCAGTCATTTTATAATTTGATTAAGGCACAGTTCAATTTGCAACCGCCAGTTATTTCCAAAAGCCATTACCCGATTAAGTATCCGAACCAAGGAAGGAAAGTTCTTCTTTTCTCTGATAGTCGGCAACGTGCTGCTAAACTGGCACGTGATATGTCTCAAGCATCGGATAATCAAGCAGTTATGCAACTTTTTGTGCTTGCAATAAAGTCAATGGAAGATGAAGAAAAAGATCTATCATTGAATGATATATATGGTTATTTTGTTTTGGAAGCAGCAAAGCGGAACGTATTTTTGTTTCATGATGAAGAAGCTGACAAAGATAAAGTGGAAGGCGATATTAAAGTTCATGGCAGCAGATCAAAGTTCATTGAGGATTGCGAACAGACAAACAGTTCTATTGCCCGTAAGCGCAAGAAAGGGAAAATATTTGAACCAGAGTTTACATTCGATAATGCTCCACCTATGATGCTCGAACACTTAATTCGTCTGTTCTGCGGAAGTTACAATACCGTGTACGATACTGCTTTGGCTTGGCTCGAACCACGAGAAAAGAATTTAGAAAATGCTCAAGAAATTTTGGAAGAGGGCGACATAAATATAACAAAATCTGAATTTATTGAAATCTTTAATGCCTGGCTGATGAACATTTTTAGTACATATGGTGCATTGGGGCATCAAATTTCTGATGATTGTCGTAAAGAGGTAATGCCTTCGTATAATGGATATGGTTTGCCTCAAAATTGGAAGTTTTCAGATGTAATGCGTAAAAACATGGGATGGAATAAAGAATCTCCGGAAATGGAAAAATGGCATAAAGCTTTTGAAGAGTTTTTAGACAGTAAGGGCGGGAGATATTTTATTGAACTTTCAAGAGTAGTCCCAAAATTCGGGTTATACCACAAGTGGCTGCGTTGTAAGCAATGTTCAGAACTTACTGCATTCCCTATAAATTGCAAATGCCCTATCTGCGGGAGTGCGGACCTTGAAGAGGTTGACGAAAGGGGATATAATGCAATGAGTTTTTGGAGACAGCCGGTTATTGATGCGCTTAACGGTGGGGCGATTAGGGTAATAGATACAGAGGAACATACTGCGCAACTGACTTATAAGGACCAGCGTGATGATATGTGGTCTCGTACAGAACAGTATGAAATGCGGTTCCAAGATTTGCTTGACCAAAACGAATCCTCAGTTGATATACTCAGCAGTACAACGACAATGGAAGTCGGAATTGATATCGGCTCCTTGGTTGCCGTTGGTCTGCGCAATATTCCACCTATGCGAGAAAATTATCAGCAGCGTGCTGGTCGAGCGGGTAGACGTGGGGCAAGTATATCGACTATCGTGACGTTTTGCGAAGATGGCCCTCATGACACTTTATATTTTACAGACCCAGCGCCAATGTTTCGAGGGGAACCGCGTAGACCTTGGATTGATACTCAAAGCGAAAAGTTGCTGTGGCGCCATATCAGTATGATAGCCATTCAGCAATTCTTGGCTGATAAAGGAAGCATGGATTCAGTTGGAACAATTGACTTTTATAAGTCATATTGGGATGAATTCAGAAATTACCTTAAAACCTTTGATTTGTGGAAAAGCACAGTTTTACTTGAAACATATGCGAAAGATTTTATTCTTACCTTCAGAAAACAACTTTATGCCGAAATGGAAGCACTGAATGAGAAACAAAAAAAACATCCAGAGTTATATGGTGGTGAGAATAAATCTACAAAGAAACCTTTACTGGATGCTTTATATGAAGAAGGAATCATTCCTACATATTCATTTCCAAAGAATGTTGTCAGCACATTTATCTCAAATATGCAAGGTCAGCTTCAATATGAAGTCAGCCGAGGATTAGATGTCGCAATTAGTGAATATGCACCTGGACGTTCTATTGTAGTGGATAAGAAAACATATCAGATCGGCGGTCTATATTATCAGGGAAGTGAACGATGGAAAGGACTTATTAGAACACCAGCGAAATCTTTTATAAATGATCCAAATTATAATAGGGTGGTGCTCTCTTGCGAAAATTGTGGCTGGTTTGGATCAGCAGATGATTTAAAAGATGGCAATTGCCCATTTTGTGAAAGCATACATATTACCCAAATGAAGCCGATGATTAAACCATGGGGATTTGCTCCAGTTAATGGAAAATCAACAGCACCAGCACAATTAGTGGAAGCGTATTCATATGCAGATGCGCCATTATATTCAACGCTCCCAGATTCAAATGGGTTTACGAATATATCTGGATATAGTAATATTCGGATGGGTAAACGATCTAATCAGCGTATCATTATGATCAACAGAGGGCCAGGAGAAGAAGGCTTTATGATTTGCCCAGATTGCGGAGCGGCAATTCCGGGCGATGATCTGCATGGATTCCATATGGATCGGGCAAATATCGGACGACCTTATAATTCTGTGTATTTGAGATCTGAATGCAACCATCTAAACGCGATCAATGCTAACTTGGGGTTTGATTTTGTTACGGATATGTTGGTTCTTGAGATCAAATTGGATAAAGCCAAGGTTAATACTTCAAAGACTGAAAACCCTTGGCTGGATCGTGCGGCGAGATCTTTAGCTGAAGCACTTAGGCTTCAGACCAGTCGACTGTTGGATGTTGAGTTTACTGAGTTAAATGCAGGTTATCGACTCCGTGAACATAAAAATGAAGCGTATGTAGATGTCTACTTATATGATAATCTTTCTAGTGGAGCTGGCTATTCATCGAGTATTGCAAATCAAATTGAAATACTGCTTCGAAATACAAGGGCATCACTCAAAGGTTGTAACTGTGATAGTGCATGCTATAATTGCTTGATGCATTACAAAAATCAGAACTATCATCCTGTACTTGATCGGTTCGCAGCCATTGAATTACTTGACTGGTGCAAAAATAGTAAATTGGCAAATGAGTTAACACTGCAAGAACAAGTCGCATTGGTTCGTCCACTGGAAAGTATCTTAAGTACTTATGGCATATCCGTACGAATATCTGCAAAGTGTATCTATATTGAGAAAGGAGAGAAAAGAATCAGATTAAAAATCTATCCTATGATGTGGATGAAACCAAGAGCAGAAGCAGAATCTATGTGGTTGAGCAATTTTGAAATAAAACAGGCCAGACCGATAGCTGTCGACGCCATATGTGAGAAATTTATATAAAGAATATTTGATACTGACAAACTTTCTCATGCTATGTGCTATGCTTATAACCTGTATAGGGCGTAGAGAGTGTGAATTTCAGGTTAAGCTAAACTTCGTCCCTTATTATATTCAGTAAACAAAAATACAAAACTAGAGGGGCTTTTACATATATGGTATTACTTTCCTTAGATATCAGTTCAATCAGTGATTCAAAAAAGGCAAATCAATAATTCGGCCGCGGTTGTTTAAACTCGCGGCTTTTTATTAGGGTATACTTTATTCGTTTTTACCTGTTAAGTCTGTTTAAGTCTGTAAATAAAACTGTTATCATTTTCTTCAACCAGCGGCTGGTTTAATAATTTTACATATCTTAATAAA
>ENA-UOOI01003816-UOOI01003816.1-fermentation-metagenome-genome-assembly--contig:-NODE-3816-length-10782-cov-5.005127_pt1 | contig 10782 bp, 8 predicted proteins | sample MGYA00245779_ERZ724027 | MGnify/ENA primary metagenome ERZ724027 (study PRJEB28704, sample SAMN03018318) | fermentation metagenome | biome: anthropogenic terrestrial biome; feature: soil; material...
AACTATATCCATAGATATTGGTATAATATTCCTTTTACCAGTAATTTGTCAGGTAACACAACAGATTAAATTAATATACCTAAAGATAACTACTCTATAATCTTTCTCATATGAAGGTATATTATTGAATCAAGGTAACACTATTTTAATATATGTTATATTTGAAACTTTTTTGATTCATGTTAGCTGTTGTAAAGTTATTATATTTTCTTTTTCAACAAATTTATTTTTTAGTGGAGAAATCTATATTTTAAATAGAAATCAGCTGCTATCAAATTAAACAATATTACTAAATTTTTCACATAAAGCTCTGATAACTTTAAAATCATTTATAGATAGTTCAAACAATTTATCAGCAAATATATTGGAAATATTCTCTTCAAAATACTGTTCCCTATTAATACATCTAATAAAGTTATAATATCTTAATGAATTACTTTCTAATGAGCAAAATTTTTTAGAAAACTGGATAGCATTTCTCCTTATCTTTTTGCAAAAATCTTTATGAGAAAAAACTTTAATAATATTCTTATATATACAATCTATCTCATCATGGTCAATAGGTATCTTTATAACAACATCATCCGGATAGTCCTTAAACGGTCCAATATCTGATACGAAAACTACTTTCCCCATTCCTAATGCTCTGTGTAAGCTTGCAGATGTTTCACCTTGAATTGGATATCTTAAATTCATACAAATATCAATAGCTTTCATATATTCTTTAAACAAATCTAAATCTACATATCCCTTAACTTCAACATTATTTTTTAGTCCTAAATCACATATTCTATTTTTTAATCCACTACCTTTTGGTACTTCACCCACAATTAAATATTTAAAATTTACTCCTGAATCTTTTACTTTCTTTAAAGAGTATAATATTTGCTCAACTCTTTTAGATCTTGTAACAAAGCCGAAAGATGATATTAATAATTCATCTTGTCTTATGCCAAGTTTATCTCTTGCATTCCTCTGCATTTCAATATAATTTTCTTCTATATCTGCAGTGTGTAAAAGAATAGTAATTATAGGTTTATTACATATGCCTTTAATCATTTGTTCTGCAAAGTCTGAATGTACAATTATAGCCTTTGATGAATCTATTATTCTTTTGTTTACAGTAAACTTTAGTGAATCTGTTTCCCAAGGTGGAGGAATTTCTCCATTAATAAATTTAATTGCTGTATCTCTTCCGATTCGGCCATGACAATACTCCATTTCTTCTATATACTTATTTTTATTCCCCTTCGCTAATGTAGTTGCTGCCAGCATATGATGTAGTGAAATATCATGTAATTCAACTATACCAGGATACTTTATTGCGCATTCAACTATTTTTTCGTGGTATTTTTCATTATTACCAATATGGTAAATATATTCATCATATTGTTTGCGTATATCATCCTTATAAAATTCCTTTATATTATATATTTTAAAATTATCGATAATTGATCTATTAGTAGGTTTATAATCATCTATAAATAAATCAATTTTCATATATTTAGCAAGTTCAGGAAGTAATTCTTCACTGAAATCCGAAATTCCAGATTTCATAGGATTTAATGGAGTGAAAAAAGCAATTTTCATAACTCATTTACCTTTCATAATATTTTTCACCTTATAGTTTCAGTAAGTCTGTCAATTACATTATCCCAGTTTATATTTTTAACTTTATTAAATCCTTGGTTACCAAACTCATTACACATTTTCTTATTGTCCCATAGTTTTTGAATAGCATTCCCAATTTCTTCAGGATTATTGCTGCAAACGTATCCATTTATGCCATCCTCAACAAATTCAAGCACTCCACCCGAATCATTGCATGTAACCACCGGCTTTTTAGAAAGGAATGCTTCTAGTGTTATATATCCATAATCCTCATCAAACGGAGCAAAGAAAACAGCAAATGCATTTGCATATAAGCTTAATAAATCTTCATCATTAACGAAACCCAAAAAACTAACTCTGTTTTCTAATCCTAATCTAAAAGAAAGTCTCTTTAACTCTTCTTCATACGGGCCTATACCAGCTATATAAGCTTTTATATCACTACTGCAATATTTTAAGCTTTTTAAAAGCATGTCCACCCTTTTTACACTCTCTAACCTTCCAACAGATAAAATATAATTATCATATTTATTGCAAAAATATCTACCAGCATGCTTTGGAGGATGATATAAAACTTGACTGTCAATGTTATTATATTTTTTTAACCTATCTTTAGTATTTCTTGACTCAGCAAATATTTTTTTAGATTCTCTCAACGTTATATTGTCAATTTCAATTATCTGATTTCTTACTATATTATCTGATTCACTGTCAGTAAAATCGCTATATTGAGTCCCATACTGATCATATATTTGTCTAAACTGATGAATAAGCCATGTCACCTTATTTTCATGTTTTACTATATATGAAGGAAACTTAGTGGGTATAACAAGATCAATTTTTTGGCCATTACTTTCCGATAAGTCAATAAAACGCCATGCAAGAATGCTACTTAAAAGCTGGTCTTTAGGATACCATTTATATGGCAATTGTACTATTTCAACATCATATCCTCTATTTTTTAATTGTTGATATAACGACTGAACTTGAAGTTCAGCTCCACCTTTTACAAATGGAACCTGCGAAGCACAAATGCATATTCTCTTTTTTTTCAATTTATAGTGTCACCTCCTATTCTATATGCACCAATAATGTAACTTAAGGGTAATTTTTTATATTCGCAAGGAAGGTTTTCTATTAAATTCTCTCCAATTGGTATAATATACTTTGCACTAAAACCATTTAACTGTAACTCCTCTTTTATTGAATCTTCCGTCCAGAACACATCATATATATTAAACTTATGCCACCCAGACAACTCTCTTAATTTTAATTCAACATTTAAGTTAGGAATATCAAATATAAAAATTCCCTTGCTATCCAAGTTAGTTTTTACCTTTTCATATACTCTTTTTCTCTCAGTATATTCAAAATGTCTTATATATCTAAAACATGTAATAATATTAAACACATCATTAATCGGTTTTTCAAAATAATCACCTTTTATTATTGTAAGATTATTGTTATTACCATATTTTTTTAGAACAATATTTAACATTTCCTTTGAACTATCTATAACAGTGCATTCTCCATATTTCAAATTTTCTTGAAGGATTCTGCCATCGCCTGTTGCTATATCAAGTAGCTTTAAATCTTTTGTACCAAATTCACTTTCAATAATTATATCAATAGCCTGTCTTTCAAAAGCATCATATAAATTCATAGGATAATCTTTAAATCTTGTTTCATTATAGTTAGTAGCTATATTAATATCCGAATAATATTGCTTTATTTTTTCAAAACCTTTGACCAGATATTTACCATTATCTCTTAACTCTTCATCCCATTTTTTCAACATTGGAAGTGGTTCATTAGGAAAGCTAAAGTATATTTTGCCAATAACATAAAAATTATTATTGTCAAATATATCTCTAGCCCTTTGCACATTGTTTAAATTTGTAAATAATTTATAATTATCTTTAACATTTTTTAAAGATCTAGCAAGATTATAAGGATCAGGTCTGCATACTTCTCCACTTCCTGTTAACTTGACGATATCACTAACTCCTGATATATCAGTTGAAACAACTGGTATTCCTCTAATCATAGCTTCAACAGCTGAAAAAGAACATGCATGATTATTTGTTGTTGTAGTATACGGGATAATTATACAATCAACACTCTTATAAAAAGTATCCATGTCTATAGTTCCATAAAGTATCTGTATATTGCTTAAGCCATCAATACTCTCTGGTAAATCAATACTCTTATTTCTCCAAGCAATTTTGAAATTATATTGTGGCAATATTTTAGCAATCTCGCCAATTAGTTCAATACCTCTGCTTGAAATCTGATTACTTTCTATTGGAGATGAAGCGAAACCGATTGTAAAACTCTTATTAATAGATTTATTAACATCTATGCCAATATCTAAATTCATCACAGGATAAAGCAAATATGGGTCTTTAAATCCATTTTGTTTAAATATATTTTGGGCATAAACAGATTCTACAATGAACTTAACTTTTCCATTATCATTAAAATGCTTTAACTCATCTATAGCCCATGAATCCATATTAGGAAACGGTTCCTGACCTGTCAATGTAAATAATATATTATATTTTAAAAGACCACAGTTATTTGAAAACAAAATATGAGGATTACTTTCAAATATATGAATTACATAAGGGTTTAATTTGTTAAGATCATCTACCAATTTACTATTAGATATATAATAAATGCCATCTTTCTCTTTTTCTATTCCATCCTGATCTTCTATAGATACAAACTTTATTATTTCCCCATACTTTTTTCTCATATTAATATAGCAAGTATAAGCTTCCTTTTTTATTGCTTCAGTTACACTTTCAATTTTAAATCCCTTACACAAAATAATAATATTCCTTCTCATACTATTATCATTGTGCTTTGTGATTTGTTTCATTGCTTTATTTTTAAAGGTTGAAACTACATCATCAATTGAAATTACACCATTTTTGAAAAGAAATATAGATATCTTTTCATTATTGTATTCATTATCATCATTAAGTAATAAATTACCTAAGTCCTTATACATATTCTGTTTTAATGATTGTATATAATTAGCTATTTCCTCTTTTTCTTTATTAATCGCATTATGTTCAATCTCACTAATATTCTTCATTTTATCATTTAATAAGACGAGCAAATCATTATATATATTTTGCTTTAGGGATTCAATTTCTAAATTCTTATCTTCATTTTCTTTCCTTAACATGTCTGCAATAACTGTATCGATGATATCTAATCTTTCCTGTATATTATGCCCATCAACATATTTTTCATAGTTTTGTTGATTTTGAGATAAATCCACTTTAACATCTTTATTTTTTATCAATGAAGATGCCTTTTCTAAAAATAGCTTCATTTCATTTAAGGTTTTTGTATTATATGAATTATAAATATTCTGCTGTTCTACTATAGGATTTATATACCATCTCAAAAACTTTCTAATGAATCTTTTACCAAATATTATAAAACGCCCAATAACTTTTCTATGCGATTTTATAATCCATTCATCATCTATTTTCCAATGCCCATTTACATTCTCAAGATTGTCACAAATTTTCTTCAGCTCATCAGTAGGATTATTTGTATTAATGTTATAGTTCTCCTTTTGTTCCTGCAGCCCAAGATTATTCTTTGCAAATTTTCTTATTTGAATTTTTTCATATACTTTTTTTGATAACTCTTCACTATTCATATAATTCCTCCGATATGAAATATAAAATCAATTATATTTCCAAGAATGTATGGGCTTAAAAATGCCAATATCCTGTTTATCAGAATATATATTAATTTTAAACAACCTGTTTAAATAATCATATATATATCCACTCTCTGAATGGATTGCAATATTTAAATAGTATATACCATCAGTAAGATACAGATTATTTATTATTAATGAAATGTATCCTCTCTGACCGTCAACGAACTTGTCTATTCTAACACCATCAATATTAGTATTTGTACCATAACATCTCTGCCCATCTGGCAAAAAAATTCCAAACCCAAAAACCGGCCTAATAATATCCGCATTAGATTTATAACTAATCCTAACTATTAACTTTTCCCCATATCTAAAAGTATTTTTCTCATCATTATTTATATCTAATAATTTGACAGACAATATTTCAATCTCTTTTGTCCCCCATCTTTTAGGCGTAACAGTTTTTGATTTTTCTTCTTCGTTTGCATATCCTGTGCTTTTAATTTTTTCATCAATTTTCTTTACCTTTTCTATTCCTATTTTATTCAATGACCTTATTAATTCATTATCTGATTTTTTTTGGTATAAAAACTCTATATATCTATCAATTACATAATCACAATTACCTTCTAAGAATATTTTTCCATTATTCAACCACAATACTCTACTGCAAAGTTTTTTTACATTATTGTTATCGTGCGAAACAATAATTATAGTCTTATCCTGACTCTTAAGCTCTTGTATTTTTTCTATACACTTTTTCTGAAACATAGCATCTCCAACTGCAAGTATTTCATCAATTATTAAAATATCTGGATCTACATTAATCGCGACTGAAAATGCCAGCCTCATATACATTCCAGATGAATATGTCCTTACAGGATTATCTATGAATTCCTCAAGTTCAGAAAATGATACTATATCATCAAGTCTTTTATCAATTTCACGTTTAGTAAGGCCAAATATGGATGCATTCATATATATATTTTCACGGCCCGTCATATCCGGATGAAAACCTGCACCCAACTCTAAAAGGCTTGATACTTTACCCTTTATTTCAATGGTACCACTATCAGGATATATGATTTTCGTAAGAAGTTTAAGCAATGTACTTTTCCCTGATCCATTTTCACCTATTAAACCTACAGTTTCACCCTTTTTAATATTTAAGTTAATTCCCTTAAGGACCCATCTATCCTCATAGTGATTTCTATTTTTAAAAAGTATTTTCTCTTTTAGAGTACTTCCCTTATCATAATAGATTCTAAATTTCTTTGTTACGTCCTTTACCGTTATGACATCCTCCATTGCTATATTTCCTCCGCAAAGTTTTTCTGAAGAATTTTAAATACCCTGTAACCGAATACCAAAAGCAATAAACCCGATGCCAAATTTATAATAAGCATTTGTATATCAGGTATTTTACCATAATAAAGTATATCCCGAAATGCTGCAATAATCGGCGTCATGGGATTCAAAAAAAAGAACTTAAGATATTTTTTAGGAACCATCTCTACAGGAAATATAATAGGGGTTAAGTAAAACCATGCCATGATAACTATACCAAGAATATGTTCAAGATCTCTAAAATAAACATCAAGCGCTGAAAAAATAAGTGAAAATGCAAGAGTTATTACATACTCTACAATAATCACAAGCGGCAGATATATAATGGTGGCGTTGAGTTTAATCCTGTATATTAGAAGAGCCGGAAACACGATTACAAAACCGAACAAGAGGTTCATAAAGCCTGATGTGACCACTGATATAGGTATAACCTCCCTTGGAAAATAAATCTTTTTGACAAGATCTTTGTTACTGATTATACTGCTTGAACTCACCTGAATGCTCGTTGAAAAAAATATCCATGGAAGAAGAGCAACAAACAGAAACATAGGGTATTTCTCAATATTCATTCTCATTATCGTAGAAAATATTATTGAATAAACTACAAGCTGAAGCAGTGGATTTATAAATGTCCACAAAAATCCAAGAAAAGAGCCTTTGTATCTTGTTCTCAAGTCTTTTCTAACCAGGTTATTTAACATTTCCTTATATTTGAATAACTCCTTTATATCCTGTATCATCAATGTCCCTCTTCTATATAATTTTTCTCCAATAATTCAATACATCTTTTACTGTATCCTCAATATTATATATAGGCTTCCATGATGAGAGTTTCCTTAACTTTGTATTATTGCATTTAATAATAGGAACATCTGATGGCCTCATTCTGTCAGGATCATTCTTGATAGTAATTTTGCAATTTGATAATGACAACAGTGTATTTAATAAATAACTTATCCTATATGATTTACTGGAGCCTACATTATAAACTTGTCCACATTCTCCTTTTGTGATTACTTCATAATATGCTCTTACAATATCCCTTACATCGGTAAAGTCCCTTTCAGCCTCAAGATTTCCTACCAAAAGCACAGGCTCCATGATCCCCTTTTCGATCTGTGCTATCCGCTTTGCAAAATCCGGGATAACAAATGTCGGCGCCTGTCCTGGGCCTATATGATTGAAAGATCTTACCATGACGATATCCATTTTATATGCATTAATATATTGCAGTGCAAAATACTCCTGCACTACTTTACTAACAGCATAAGGATTCATAGGTTTCAATGGATAGTTTTCATCTATTGCAGAAACCTCTGGTTTTATTACTCCATATTCTTCACTTGAACCTACAATCAATATTCTTGAATCTTTTTTTGTATCACGTACTGAATCAAGAAGATTTAACGTGCCATTAACATTTATATTCATTGTCATTTGAGGATTTTTCCAAGATAGTGCAACTGAACTCTGGGCAGCAAGATGGAATATGTAATCAGGCATACATTTTTCTATTATTTTAACAATCTGATTTTTATTTATAATATCCATATCTATTATAGTAGCCTTGCAGCTTAATTCAGGGTTTATAGAAGTTCCTGGAAGTCTTGTCCCCCATACTTCTATTCCTCTTGATAAAAGATAATCTGTCAGATATCCTCCAACAAATCCATTTATCCCAGTAATCAGAGCTCTCATTATGTATCCCCCCTGGTTATCCTCTTGTTACTGCTGCTTCTCTTAAATATTTCTTAATACTGTTCTCATTTTTTACTCTTTCAAGATCCTTCTCTACCATCATTTTTATCAGTTCGTCAAATGTTATCTTAGCTTTCCATCCCAAAACTTTGTGGGCTTTTGATGGATCTCCCAGTAGGAGTTCGATTTCAGCCGGTCTGAAAAATTTAGGATTCACGGCGACAACAGTTTTTCCAGTTTTCTTGTTGATACCCTTCTCGTTAATGCCCTCGCCCTGCCATTCTATGTAAGTACCTGCATATTTAAATGCAATTTCTACTAATTCTCGTATGCTATGGGTTTCACCTGATGAAATCACATAATCATCAGGCTTTTCCTGCTGAAGCATAAGCCACATTGCATAAACATAATCACCTGCAAATCCCCAATCCCTTTTAGCGTTCAAATTTCCCAAGTATAGTACATCCTGCATACCATAAGTAATCCTTGCTACAGCATCGGTAACTTTCCTTGTAACAAATTCCAATCCTCTTCTCGGGGATTCATGGTTAAACAGTATACCATTGCAAGTAAATAAGTTAAAGCTTTCTCTATAATTTTTTGAAATCCAATGACCATATAATTTTGATATTCCATAAGGGCTTCTTGGATAAAAAGGTGTAGTTTCCCTTTGGGGCACTTCCTGAACAAGTCCAAACATCTCACTTGTAGAGGCCTGATAAAATTTAGCTTCAGGCTTAATCATTTTTATTGCTTCCAGTATATTTGTCACACCAAGTGCATCAATCTGGGAGGTAGCAACAGGCTGTTCCCATGAAGTTGCGACAAATGATTGTGCAGCTAGGTTATATACCTCATCTGGCTGTGATATCTTCATAGCATTTACTAATGATGGCAAATCAATTAAGTCTCCATATATAAAATTTATTTTATCCTTAATATGATTAACATTTCCATAGTCAAGTCTGCTTTTTCTTCTTAATAAACCGTAAACTTTATATCCTTTACCTAGTAAAAGTTCAGCAAGATATGAACCATCCTGTCCTGTTATTCCTGTGATTAAAGCCCTTTTCATCTTCTTCCACCTTTCTATGTAACATTTATAAATAACTTTCCTTCTTATTCTGCTTTATTTTGTTTAAAAGTAATTTTAAATCCTGACATTTATCCTTTGAGCAAATAAGAGCAGCGTCTTCGGTATCAACAATTATGAGATTTTCAACTCCAATTGTAGCTATAAGCTTTTTGCTGCCTTCTATTATGCAACTTTTTGTATCAACACTTATGACATTACCTTTTGTAACATTCCCATTAGTATCCGGCTTTACTATTCTCTCCAATGATGTCCATGTACCAACATCATCCCAGCCAAAGTTTCCGGGTATAGTAAAAATAGATTCTGCATGTTCCATTATACCATAATCTATTGAAATACTCTCAAATTTTTCATATTCTGTATACAATACCTCATTGTACTTATTTGTTCCTAAAGATTGTTTTATTTTCATAAGTCCTTGATATAATTCAGGCATATATTTTTTTATATTGCTTAAAATAGTCGAAACTTTCCATATAAACATACCGCTATTCCAAAGATAATTACCAGAGTTTAAATATTCCTCAACTTTCTTTTTGTTAGGTTTTTCAACGAACCTCTTAACTTTATAAACACTATTATTTTGTATACTGCAAGTTTTTTGACCATAATTTATATATCCATATCCGGTCTCTGGATAAGACGGAGTAATCCCTAGTGTTATAAGATTTTTCCCTTTCTTTGCCATCTCCACAGCACTTTTTAAAGTATCTATAAATTTCTCACTATCTTTAATAAGATGATCAGATGGAAGAACTATCATAACTGCTTCTTTATCTTTTTCCATTATATGTACTGCAGCAAGACCTATACATGTGGCAGTATTTTTCCCAAATGGCTCAACAATAATATTTTTAAATGGTATTTCAGGCAATTGCTTATTTATAGGCATAGCGTAGTCTTTATTTGTAATTATATAAATATTTTCTGGTTCACACAAACTGGAGATCCTATCCACAGTACATTGTATTAATGTTCTTTCATCATCAGTAACACTTATCAACTGCTTTGGAGTTTTTCGCCTGCTCTTAGGCCAGAACCTTTCGCCTTTTCCACCTGCCATTATCACAACTGAAATCATATAATCCCTCCTGTTTTATCCTTACAACATAGCTTATTTCTACAGTATTTCCATTTTTCCTCCTTTATTATTTTTTTTTGGAAGATATGATTCTAATAATGTGATTTATTGCTGTTTTATTCATTTAATTATTTTTATAATCATGTTTTATAATCAAAAACAAATCTCTCAAAAAAACATATCCTAATTTTGCAAAGCAACCTTTTAAAACGCACACAGCGGCGCTGCAATTTGCAGCGCCGCTGTTGGTTATGTGTATGA
>ENA-UOOI01003817-UOOI01003817.1-fermentation-metagenome-genome-assembly--contig:-NODE-3817-length-10773-cov-10.617932_pt1 | contig 10773 bp, 9 predicted proteins | sample MGYA00245779_ERZ724027 | MGnify/ENA primary metagenome ERZ724027 (study PRJEB28704, sample SAMN03018318) | fermentation metagenome | biome: anthropogenic terrestrial biome; feature: soil; material...
TAATTTACTATAAAGCATACCGCTTCTGACTTGGCTGGAGCGGCTGTTGTCTCCGGTGATAATCATGGCGTAGGCGGGGGTGTTTTCCACTGATGTGCGGGTGGACTGAATGAACCTGTCAGATGAAGCCTTTCCGCTGTTCATTGATGGAAAAACCGTGACCAGCCCCTGCATGAGATGCATCATGATTCCCGAGGTACCCTGCCCTTCCATAGAAAAGCCGTAGCGATATTTATTTTTTTGATACTCGTTGGAACGAAAGATATTTTCCGATTCCGTCATAACCCGATTTACGCCTGCTTCAGTGTCCGCTCCCTGCATTGCATAGTCATTGAGTTTGCCGGTGTTTTTCTTATCCTGAAAAATTTTTATCGAGATGTCACTATCCATATTGACATTTTCCAATTTCATGATCTGCCCGGAAGTTAACCTGGTTGGAAGATATTTTTCTCTGTTTGTATCCGGTAAAAACATAAAATTGTAAAGAGGGTCGTTTTGAGAATTGGTTTTTGTGAGTATGATTTTTGCTGCAGGTTTTGTTTTCATGCTTTCTGATAATTCCTGTTCGTTATAATCACCTTCGGGGAATAAGTGTATCGTGGTTTGATACCCCAATTTATCTCCGGCTATTTTCAGATATTCAAGGAAGGTTCCCTGTGTAACCATCATCTGTCGTGCATTGGGATCCACTTCAGGTGTTAGTCGTCTGCTGTCGGTATATAAATAAAATATCATTGGGTTGTTCTTATCAAGTTTTATTTTCCAAGGCTGCATGTTATGACCATTCGAGGACAATAGACCATGGGATACAAGACGTACCCTCGGATCGTCAAATTTTTGCGAATAAGTTTTTTGCCAGGGCTTCAAATACTCTGGCTGTTCAAAAATACCGCTTATAAGAAATAGAGATGTAAAAGCAATAATAAATAGCACTCCAATGCATGAGAATATTATGATTATTTTTTTATTTGACTTTCTCCTATTCATTTACAATTCTCCTCATTTACAAATTGTATTGATGTGATCATATGATGATTCTCAATATAGCTTTTCTTTTTGTTGATTGTATTATACACTCCAGGTTTTTATAATCCATAAGTGCTTGAAATGAAATAGATATATAGCATTTTTTTGATGATTTTAGGACACTGGAAAATTGTATGGCGATTGGATACTTAGACGGAATGTTTATAATTACTGCAGTGATTATAACTTTTGAAGAAAATTATTAGATATGATAAGGGATACTATTATACAGCATTTTCCTGTAATAGTATCCTTGTTACGGTATCGTAAATTTGACCCCAGTTAAAAACTCTTTTTATATTTCCCTCTGTTGGAAATTGGTTGTAATTTGTGTCTACAAGCAGGACTTTGAAGCCATTTCTTGACAATTCAATAGCATTGTCAAAACTATCTTCTATAAACAGATCACAGTTTAAATCCCTGGCTGTATCCACTTTGTGATAAGTTCCCAGGACATAGACTCCGTCGTAAGGTACATTATTTCTGTTTAAATATTCCCGTGTCAGTATTTCAAGTCCTTTTTCCCGGGCAGTTACAAAATAGATGTTATTTAGTTTTATAAGCTCCTGAATTACATTTACGGCTTCTTTATTTATCTTTTCTCTTTGATGTAAAGTGAATTTATTTTTATTGTAGAAGTCGGTGTAGTCTTTTCTGGGTACTTTAAGAACTTTGTTGACTTCGTATTGTGTTACCTCATCTGAAGTTATATTTTTATTGAAATATCTGTTGGCACTGTCCAGCCAAAAATATGGATCCGTAATAGTTCCATCGATGTCGATACATATATTCAGTATCTTCAAATTCAATCACCTCCTCACGTATTAATGATAATATATTATTATTAAGTAAGTATTAAAATGAAGTTAAGTAAGTATGTATTCATTGATTTATGGAATATACAGGAAATAAATGGTATAATAAATATATTGTGGAAATAAGATGAGGTGGTGATGTTATGAAAATCAAAAGCAGAAAAAATTTTGTGCTTTTTTATGTATTTTTTACCTTGATAATGCTTGCTTTGGGCAAGTATATCAAAATATTAAATATGGGCAATTCGCTCAATATGACTACTACACCTATTTCTAAGTCAATTTATAAGCAGAATTCTGGCAGCAGGTATATTCCACTTAAGAAATATTATATAGTAATTGATCCTGGCCACGGAGGCATAGATAAAGGTACAAGCTATGGAAATATGTATGAAAAGGATCTGACTTTGAAAATAGCCAGGTATGCTGCATCATATTTGAGAAGCAAGGGGAATGTGGTTTTTCTTACTCGAAATAAAGACAAGCTGTTGGGGCTTGATCAAATAGGTGACAAGGTAAATTCCTCTTGTGCGGATGTATTTGTCTCAATACATATAAATTCTTTAAATGATAAAAATTTCAACGGTATAACTACATTGTACTATGATGTTGATGGATACCAGAAAGATGAAAGAATTAAGCTGGCAAAATCAGTGGAAGGAGAAGCTGTAAAAAATGACAATTGGGAAAACAGGGGAATAAAGAGGCAAAATTTGGCTGTGCTGAGATACAGCAAAATACCCGGGGTTTTAGTTGAGTGCGGTTTTATAACTAATTCACAGGATAGAGCGAGACTGTCAAGGGAAGACGTCCTGAAAAGACTTGGAGAAAATATATCCAACGGGGTAATTAGCTATCTGAATGAAAGTGAGATAAACTAGTTATGATATTGACTTTTTATGATAATTATAATATGTTATATCTGTGTGTTTTTTGCTGTTAAGCAAAGTAGAAAGTTGGAGGCGAAAATAAAATTGAGCTTGAATATAGTGCTATTTGAACCTGAAATACCGCAGAATACTGGAAACATCGGGAGGACATGCGTGCTTACAGGTTCTAAACTTCATCTCATAAAGCCCTTGGGATTTAGTCTGGATGAAAAGCATTTAAGAAGGGCTGGAATGGATTATTGGAAATATCTAGATTTAAGTTTATATGATTCTTATAAGGAACTCAGAGAAAAATATAAAGATAATACTTTTTATTTTTCTACTACCCACGGCAAAAATTATTATCATCATGCCAAATTCAAGGATGGGGATTTTATAGTATTTGGGAGAGAAAGCTGTGGACTTCCGGATGAAATAAGAAACAACAATCTTGAAAGGTGTATCAGGGTACCGATGATAAAGACAAGCACTCGATCCCTAAATTTGTCCAATACTGTGGCCATAGTTGTCTATGAGGCCTTAAGACAATTAAACTTTCCAAATATGAAATAAAAAAAGATAAAGAATAGAATCCGATTGCTGTGAATTCAAGGGTTTAATACTAAATGCAAATCTTAGTATTAAACCCTTTTTTTATAGGTACTGACAAAAAACTTTTAATAAAGCTTTTATTAATTTTACAACTTCATGATATAATAAAAGTAATAAATATGATTTCAAATACAATAATTGTGGATGGGGGTGTATAAAAGTGAATATAGATTTTAGCCTTAATTTAACTCAAGAACAAAAATTGGTTATGACTCAGGAAATGCAGTTGTCTGTAAAACTGCTTCAGATGTCAAGTTTTGAACTTCAGGAATATGTAGAAAGGGAAATTCAGGAGAATCCGGTGATTGATGTTAAAGAATCCAATGCAAATGCTAACGATACGGAAGATGACAAATTGGACTATAGGGGAATTATAAAAGATCTTGATTTTAATAATTACAGCCATCACAGTTATGGAAAGAATGATGATGAGGAAGTATCTCCATTTAATTTTATCTCTGAAAAGAAATCCCTGAGGGAATATCTAAAAGATCAAGTAAGAGATCTTAATGAGAGCAATTATATAAAGGCAATATGTTTATATATAATAGAGAATATAGATAATAAAGGATATTTGATACTTGAAGATGAAGAGATAGGGGAGGAACTTAAGATCCCCAAAAATCTGGCGGTGTATTGTGTAAACGTAATACAAAGTCTTGAACCCTCTGGAATAGGGGCGAGGAATTTAGCGGAATGCCTGAAGATACAGATAAGGCAAAGGGGAATAGAAGATAAAAAGATATTTGTAATAGTAGATAGATATCTCGAGATGATAGCAGAGAACAGATATAATGTTATAGCAGATGATCTTGACATAGATGTAAAACAAGCTCAGGAATACGGGGATCTGATAAAGACGCTTGATCCTAAGCCTTCTAGGGGATTTTATACTGGTGAAGATGTGAGATATATAGTGCCTGATGCATATATAAAAAAAATTGGCGGCGAATATTATATAATCATGAATGACGATTTGACTCCAAGATTGACTATAAACTCAACGTATAGGAATATAATCAATAGTGGAAATGACAAGAATGCGGTGGATTATGTAAAGGAAAAATTAAACAGTGCAATGTTTTTAATAAAAAGTATACAACATAGGAAGAGCACTATATACAGGGTACTTGAAAAGATATTGGAAATACAGAGAAATTATTTTGATTATGGAGAAAGGTATTTAAAACCCATGACTCTGAGAGAGATAGCAGACAGCATGAATATGCATGAGTCCACTATTAGTAGAGCTATAAGAGACAAGTATATATATACCAGCAAAGGCACGATAAAAATAAAATCTTTATTCACTACAGGTATAACAAGTGGTTTTGGAGGAGAAAACATATCAGTTCTTATTATTAAAAATAAGATTAAAAAAATGATAGATGAGGAAGATAAAAAGAAACCTCTGTCAGATCAAAAAATATGTGATTTGATAAATGGGCACGGCATAAATATTTCAAGGAGAACTGTGGCAAAATATAGAGAAGAAATGTGTATAAAATCATCCAAAGGGAGAAAAAGATTCTAATTCTCCCTTTAAAAAAATTACAAGGTGTTTTATAATATAAGTGGGACAATTAATGAAACAGTGGGGTAATTTATGACCCGGAGGTGCAATATTGAAGAATATACTTGAATTTCAACAGAAAATAGTACCTGAATTGATGGAGCTGTTAAAGAAAAGATATGATATTTTAAGGACTATATATTATAATCAGCCCATTGGGAGAAGAGTGTTGGCCAATAGTTTGGGTATAGGAGAGAGAATAGTTAGAACGGAAATAAGGTTTTTAAGAAATCAGGGGTTTATTAAAATAAATACTTCCGGGATGACGGTTACCAGAGAGGGCGAAAAGATTGTCGATGGACTTAAAAATTTCATACATGAATTAAAAGGATTGTCTGAAATTGAAAAATATATAAAAGATAATCTTAAATTGAGGGATATTGTAATAGTCCCGGGAGATTGCGATAAAGATGAAACTGTAAAAAACGAGATAGGAAGAAATGCTGCAAATTATTTTAAAAATATAGCCAAGGATGATGACATAATTGCACTTACAGGTGGTTCTACTGTGAAATCGGTAATTGACAGTATTTCTGAAGCGCCCAATTTTAAGAATATATTGGTGGTTCCTGCCAGGGGCGGCATAGGAAGGAATATGGAAACTCAGGCCAATACTTTGGCTGCAAGACTGGCACACAAGGTTGGAGGTACTTATAAGCTGCTCCATGTACCTGATAATTTAAGTGAAGAGGCAATAAAAACTATTGTAAAGGAAAAGGATGTAAAAGATATAGTAAAAAATATATACAGTGCAGATGTACTTATATATGGGATAGGCAGAGCCTGTAAAATGGCCCAGAGAAGGGAAATGCCCCAGGATAAGATAGATGAAATACAATCGGAGGGTGCAGTTGGAGAGGCTTTTGGATATTATTTTGACAAACAGGGAAAAATAATATACTCCACTCCAAGTATAGGAATCAAAAATGAGAGGATAGGGAAAATTAAGACACTGATAGCTGTGGCAGGAGGAAGCAGCAAGGGGGAGGCAATACTGTCCGTTGAGAGAAATAATTACAATAGCATTTTGATTACCGACGAAGGAGCTGCCAGACAAATCATGAAATTTATAAAGTGATCTTTGAATTTGAAATAAATCAGCTGCTAAAAATTAATATTAATTATAGATATTTAATTATTATAGGAGGAATTATGAATGGTCAAAGTTGGAATTAATGGTTTTGGAAGAATAGGGAGAAATGTATTCAAGGCATTGGTTAAGCACTATTCAGGTGAATTGGAAGTTGTAGGCATCAACGATTTGACCAGTGCAAAGACACTGGCGCACCTTCTGAAATACGATTCATTGTACGGGAGATTTGATGGGACTGTAGAAGCAAAGGAAAATTCAATAGTTGTAAATGGAAATGAAATAAAGATATTTGCAGAGAGGGATCCTAAAAATATAGATTGGAATTCACTGGGGGCTGAAATAGTTATAGAGTCAACCGGACTGTTTACCGACGCTGTAAAAGCCAGGGTTCATCTTGGCGGAACGGTTAAGAAAGTTTTAATATCAGCACCTGCCAAAAATGAGGATATCACAATAGTCATGGGAGTTAATGAAGAAAAATACGATCCTGCCAAACACAATATAATTTCAAATGCTTCCTGCACTACGAATTGTTTGGCACCTTTTGCAAAAGTTGTGGATAGGGAATTTAAGATAGTAAAGGGATTGATGACTACAGTTCATTCCTATACAGGAGATCAGAGATTGCTTGATGCCCCCCATAAGGATTTGAGAAGGGCGAGAGCTGCCTGTGAATCCATGATCCCGACAACTACGGGTGCAGCAAAGGCCGTTGCACTTGTGCTTCCTCAATTGAAGGGGAAGTTAAATGGATTTGCACTTAGAGTACCTACACCTACGGTATCCTGTACGGATTTAGTGGCAGAGGTATCCAGAGATGTTACGGTCGAAGAGATAAATGGCGCATTTAAAAAAGCTTCAGAAACTGATATGAAGGGAATACTGGGTTACAGCGAGGAACCTCTTGTATCTGTTGACTACAGGGGAGATGAAAGATCTTCCATAGTAGATGGTTTGTCTACAATGGTTATAGGCGGGAACATGGTGAAAGTGATTTCCTGGTATGACAATGAATTTGGATACTCGAATAGACTGGCGGATTTAACTAAATATGTAGCTGATAGATTATAATTGTTATTGGGCCTGGTTTTGTAGTTTTGACTATGAGGCCGGGCTTATTTACTATGTACTTGATGTTGAATATAAGGTAGAATCTTAATGAAGGGAGTTGATCAAATAATGGCTTTTAATAAGAAGACAATAGAGGATATAGATGTAAGCGGGAAGAAGGTGCTGGTAAGGTGTGATTTCAATGTCCCATTAAAGGATGGACATATAACCGATGAAAACAGGTTGATTGGGGCTCTTCCAACTATAAAATATTTAATACAAAACAATGCAAGGGTTATACTTTGTTCTCATCTTGGAAAACCCAAAGGGGAGCCCAAACCTGAATTATCACTGGAGCCAGTTGCAGAGAGACTTTCAGAAATGCTTAAAAGAAAAGTTGTATTTGCTGCAGATGACAACGTAGTTGGAGAAAATGCAAAGCGGGCCGTTCGCAATATGAAGGATGGAGACGTGATACTGCTGCAGAACACACGATATAGAATAGAAGAGACAAAAAATGAGGACAGTTTTTCCAAAGAATTGGCATCTCTTGCTGAAATCTTTGTAAATGACGCTTTTGGAACGGCCCACAGGGCTCACTGCTCTACAGTTGGAGTTACCAAATTTTTAAGTACGGCTGTGTGCGGCTATTTGATTCAGAAAGAGATCAAGTTTTTGGGAGATGCAGTTGAGAACCCCAAGAGACCTTTTGTGGCCATATTGGGAGGTGCTAAAATTTCAGATAAGATAAATGTAATAAATAATTTATTGGAAAAAGTAGATGTACTGATAATAGGGGGAGGTATGAGCTATACTTTTTCTAAAGCCCAGGGCCATACTGTCGGAAACTCCATGGTTGAGGAAGATAAAATAAAATATGCAAAAGAGATGATAGACAAAGCAAAATCTAGAAATGTAAAATTACTTTTGCCTCTGGATAACGTAGTGACGGATAAATTTGACGCAAATGCAAAACCTATTGTGACAGAAACGGAAGATATAGGAGACGGATACATGGGACTGGATATCGGGCCCAAAACGTGCAAATTATATGAAAGCACAATAGCTGGTGCCAAAACAATAGTGTGGAATGGCCCCATGGGTGTATTTGAATTCAAGAATTTTGCAGGGGGAACATTTGCTATAGCTAAAGCCATGTCAGAATCAAATGCCGCCACAATTATAGGCGGAGGAGATAGTGCGGCAGCTGTCAACCAATTTGGATTTGGAAACAAAATGACACATATTTCCACAGGCGGTGGAGCTTCTCTTGAATTTTTGGGAGGTAAGAAACTGCCAGGTATAGAAGCGCTTAATGACAAATAGCAATTGAGATCTTAAAAAATAGGGGGTTTGATGTAAATGAGAAAACCGATAATAGCAGGCAACTGGAAAATGAATAAAACTTTGGATGAGGCACTGAAACTGGTAGAGGAATTAAAGCCTCTTGTAAAGGATGCAAAATGTGATGTGGTAATATGTCCTCCCTACATCTGTCTAAACGAAATAGTTGGGAAAGTGCGTGGAACCAACATAAAGGTTGGAGCACAGAATATGTATTATGAAGAAAGCGGAGCTTATACTGGTGAAGTGTCTCCACAGATGCTTGAATCCATTGGGATAGATTATGTTATAATTGGACATAGTGAAAGAAGGCGATATTTTGCTGAAACAGATGAAGCTGTCAACAAAAAAGTCAAAAAGGCCTTTGAGCATAATATAATTCCTATAATTTGCTGTGGGGAAACACTGGAAGAGAGAGAGTCAAATGTGACCCGGGAAGTTTTGGGAAGGCAGATAAAGCTGGACCTTGCAGATCTTAAAGATGAAGAAGTTGAAAAATTAGTGGTTGCTTATGAACCCATATGGGCTATAGGTACTGGTAAAACGGCTACGGATAAACAGGCAAATGAAACTATAGGTTATATAAGAAGTTTAATTGCTTCGATGTATGGGGAGAAAACTGCAGAAAAGACTAGAATTCAATACGGCGGTTCAGTAAAACCAGCTACAATAAAAGCTCAAATGAACCAGCCTGAAATAGATGGAGCATTGGTTGGAGGGGCAAGTTTGAGACCGGCCGATTTTTCGGCAATAGTAAATTATGAAAAAAACTGAGGCGATAATTTCCCTTTGGCTTTAATATCTTTTGAAATTTTTGGAGGTAAAAATGAAAAAAAATCCAGTAATGCTTATGATATTAGATGGTTTTGGAATTTCTGAAAAGAAGGAGGGGAATGCAGTTAAAGCGGCATATAAACCTAATTTTGACAGATGTATCAGTCAATATCCCCATGCTGAATTGTCAGCAAGCGGATCAAGTGTGGGACTGCCTGAAGGTCAGATGGGCAATTCAGAGGTTGGGCATATGAATATAGGTGCTGGAAGAATAGTATATCAAGATTTATCCAGAATTACAGAATCCATAGAAGATGGGAGCTTTTTTAAAAACAGGGCTTTAAATAAAGCTATGGACAATGTTATTAAAAATAATTCAGATCTCCACCTTCTTGGTCTTGTGTCGCCGGGAGGAGTACATTCTCATATGGATCACCTGAAGGGGCTTTTAAGGTTTGCCAAAGAGAAAGGTATTCACAGGGTATATATTCATGCTTTTACAGACGGGAGAGATGTTCCCCCTTCTTCGGCTGTTAGTTATATAAAGAACATAAATCAATATATTGATAATATCGGAGTTGGCAAAATAGCTACGGTATCAGGAAGATATTATGCCATGGATAGAGATAAAAGGTGGGAGAGAGTAAAACTTGCATACAATGCACTGGTGTATGGCAAAGGGAATAAAGCGAGAAGTGCGCTGGAAGCTGTGGAAAATTCCTATGAAAATGGCAGAACAGATGAATTTATAGTACCTACCGTTATTGAAACAAAGGGAGTGCCTGCAGCTACTATAAAAAATGGAGATTCCGTAATATTCTTCAACTTTAGACCTGACAGGGCGAGGCAGCTTACGAGGGCAGTAGTTGACGATAACTTCCAGGAATTTAAAAGGGATAAGCTTGATTTGGAGTTTGTGACCATGACACAATATGATTCCACAATAAATAATGTGGATATAGCTTTTCCAAATAAATATTATAAAAATACTCTAGGAGAATACGTCAGCAAAATGGGTAAAAATCAATTGAGAATAGCTGAAACGGAAAAGTATGCACATGTGACTTTCTTTTTTAACGGAGGTATTGAAACGCCGAATAAAAATGAAGACAGGGTGCTTGTACCCTCACCTAAAGTTGCCACTTATGATTTAAAACCCGAGATGAGTGCCAGGGAAGTTACATCTCAACTGTTGAGTAGATTGGATATGGATAAATATGATATGATAGTATTGAATTTTGCAAATCCGGATATGGTAGGGCATACAGGAGTCTTTAAGGCTGCTAAGGCTGCTGTAGAAGTGGTAGATGAATGCTTGGGTAAAATTGTAAAAAAGGTACTAAAAAAAGACGGAGCTGTCTTTATAACTGCAGATCATGGCAATTCTGAACAGATGATAGACTATTCTACACATAAACCTATGACGGCCCACACTACCAATAAGGTACCATTTATATACGTGTCAAAAAATGCAAGACCCTTGAGGAAAAATGGTATTTTGGCTGATATTGCACCTACAATGCTTGAAGTTATGGGACTTGACAAACCTGAGGAAATGACAGGTCAAAGTCTTATCCTAAAGTAATATATTTTAAAATTTAAGTGCATGAAATAAAA
>ENA-UOOI01003818-UOOI01003818.1-fermentation-metagenome-genome-assembly--contig:-NODE-3818-length-10771-cov-3.927865_pt1 | contig 10771 bp, 7 predicted proteins | sample MGYA00245779_ERZ724027 | MGnify/ENA primary metagenome ERZ724027 (study PRJEB28704, sample SAMN03018318) | fermentation metagenome | biome: anthropogenic terrestrial biome; feature: soil; material...
AGACAGTTAGGAGGAATTCGTGTATGTTGATGCAAGCTAAGCTGCCAAGCCATTTTCGGCTTCGCATGCTGCCCAGATTTCAAACGATGATGTATAAGAAACCGGGTGAACTTTTTTATATAGGTGGAAATGACGTTCTTCCGGAGCCACTGTGTGCCACAGAAGAGGCGCGGGCAATCTCCCAGTTACGCGGGGAGAATCAAGAAGCCGAGGCCGCCAGAAGTGAATTAATTGAACATAATTTAAGACTGGTCGTATACATTGCTCAGAAATTCGATAATACCGGTGTCGGTATCGAAGATCTGATCTCAATTGGAACCATTGGACTGATCAAAGCGATCAACACATTTAAAGCCGATAAGAAAATAAAACTTGCCACCTATGCATCCAGATGCATCGAAAATGAGATTCTTATGTATCTGCGCAGAAATAATAAGACAAAGATGGAAGTCTCCATCGATGAACCTTTAAATGTGGACTGGGATGGAAATGAACTTTTACTGTCCGATATTCTGGGCACCGATGAAGATATTATATACAGGGGAATTGAGGAGGAAGTTGACAAAAAGCTTCTGGGAAAAGCGATAGGGAAGTTAAATGACAGAGAACAGACAATCGTAAAACTGAGATTTGGAATCAATATGCCTGAGGGAAAAGAAAAGACACAGAAAGAAGTAGCAGATCTGCTGGGGATTTCTCAGTCTTATATCTCCAGACTGGAAAAAAGAATCATGAAACAATTGAGACATGAAATTGTAAAATACGAATAATGTTTTTCTGATGCCGCCGCACTTAAAATGTGTGGCGGTATTTTGTGTTGTCAAGGGCTAAAACTTTATTAAATTTCTGCTATAAACGCATAGTTGGACGTTAGAATGAGAATCATTTTACTAGAGACACAAAGGTTAAAACGAAATAGGAGGATTCTTATTATGGCGCTTAATAAAGTTGAAATATGTGGAGTGAATACGGCAAAACTTCCGATTCTTACTAATGAAGAAAAAGAAACACTTCTTTTGAAAGTAAAAGAAGGTGACGAGGAGGCCAGACAGCGTTACATCAAATGCAATCTGAGGCTCGTCTTAAGTGTGATCAAACGTTTTTCGAGCAGCAATGAAAACGCAGATGATTTATTCCAGATTGGATGTATCGGGCTGATTAAAGCGATTGACAACTTTGATACAACGTTGAATGTGAAGTTTTCAACTTATGCTGTTCCAATGATCATCGGTGAGATACGCCGTTACCTGCGGGATAATAACGCTATCCGTGTATCCAGGTCACTTAGAGATACCGCCTACAAAGCGATCAATGCCCGGGAAACGTATATGAAAAAAAATATGAAAGAACCAACGATCATGGAAATAGCAGATGAGATTGGAATTGATAAAGAGGATATTGTATATGCGCTGGATGCTATTCAAAGTCCTATGAGCCTTTATGATCCGGTCTATACAGATGGCGGAGATACTTTATATGTCATGGATCAGGTCAGCGATAAAAAGAATAAAGAAGAAAAATGGGTACAGAATCTTGCGCTGCAGGACGCTATGGATAGACTTGCCGAAAGAGAAAGACATATTATAAATCTGCGTTTTTATGCGGGAAAGACACAGATGGAAGTGGCAAAGGAAATAGGTATCTCACAGGCGCAGGTCAGCCGGTTAGAGAAGAATGCATTGCGGAGCATGAAGTCATATCTGGATTAAACTTGACAATTTCATAAGGTGAGTTTACACTAACTTTAGGGAGATGTCTCTGAAAGGGATAAGCTTACAAAAGAAACTCTCCTGATGAAATATGGAAGGACAGATAAATCATGACATTAAAAGAGTTGGAAATTGGTCAGTCGGCAGTGATTGAAACTGTTGGCGGTGAAGGTCCGCTTCGGCAGCATTTTCTCGATATGGGTGTAATTCCGGGAGTGGAAGTTACGCTTGAAAAATATGCACCAATGGGTGATCCCATGGAATTGCGTATTCACGGTTATGAGCTTACACTGCGCCTGAAGGATGCAGAAAAAATAACAGTTCAGATTTCGAAGAAAAGCAACAGTAAAAAATCGGTTAAGAAGCAGACAAAAGAAGAGAAAAATATTCCGGATATGGATCGTGAGCATCCCGGTCTCGGAGAAGGTGGAAGATTCCATACAAAAGCGGATGAGCACCCTCTTCCTGATGGCGCGGTGCTCACATTCGCGCTTGCGGGCAATCAGAACAGCGGAAAGACAACGCTCTTCAATCAATTGACCGGATCCAACCAGCATGTCGGGAACTTTCCCGGTGTCACAGTGGATAAAAAGAGCGGGACAATTAAGAGACACCCGGACACTCAGGTGACTGACCTGCCTGGAATTTATTCATTATCACCTTACAGCAGTGAGGAAGTTGTCTCCCTTCAGTTTATTTTAAATGAAAAGCCCAAGGGCATTATCAATATTGTAGACGCGACGAATATGGAGAGAAATCTATATCTGACGATGCAGCTGATGGATCTGGATGTTCCGGTTGTGCTCGCACTGAATATGATGGATGAGGTTACCGGAAACGGCGGGTCAGTGAAGATCAATGAGATGGAAAACATGCTTGGGATTCCGGTTGTTCCGATATCTGCCACAAAAAATGACGGGATTGATGAACTCGTGTCACATGCGGTTCATATAGCAAAATATCAGGAGCGTCCGGGCAGAATGGATTTCTGCGATGTAGATGACCATGGCGGTGCTGTTCACAGATGTCTGCATGGGATCATGCATCTGATTGAGGATCATGCAAAGGCGGCAGACATTCCCATTCGGTTTGCGGCGACGAAGATTATCGAGGGTGATGAGAGGATTACCGGTGCACTTGCCCTCGATCCGAATGAAGAAGAGGCTATTGAACATATTATTACTCAGATGGAGACCGAGCGTGGTTTGGACCGCACAGCGGCGATTGCGGATATGCGCTTCTCATTTATCCAAAAGCTGATTGATCGCTGTGTAGTAAAGCCGAAAGAGAGTAAAGAGCGGGAGAGAAGTCGGAAACTTGACCGGATACTTACCGGAAAATATACGGCAATACCATCCTTTGTGGTGATTATGGGACTCGTTTTCTATCTGACTTTTAACGTCATCGGATTGTTTCTCCAGGATAAATTGGCATTGTTCATCGAATGGCTGACAAAGCTTGTGGACGCAGGCCTTACATCCTGGCATGTAAATGCAGCATTACAATCGCTGATTGTAGACGGTATCTTTACCGGTGTCGGAAGCGTACTCAGTTTCCTGCCCATCATTGTGACACTTTTTTTCTTCCTGTCACTGCTTGAAGATACAGGATATATGGCAAGGGTTGCATTTGTAATGGATAAGCTTCTTCGCAAGATCGGATTGTCCGGAAGAAGTATCGTGCCGATGCTCATCGGTTTCGGGTGCTCTGTTCCGGCGGTTATGTCCAGCAGAACCCTGCCGTCAGAGAGAGACCGGAAGATGACGATCATGCTGATACCATTTATGAGCTGTACCGCAAAACTTCCAATCTATGGATTCTTCACGGCTGCATTTTTTCCGAAACATGCGGGACTGATTATGGTCTGTCTCTATTTCCTGGGTATCGTGGTCGGAATTCTCACGGCACTGATCTCGAAAAACAGCGTGTTCAGGGGCGAAGCAGTTCCATTTGTCATGGAACTTCCGAATTACCGTCTGCCCGGTGCAAAGAATGTCCTAAGGCTCCTGTGGGATAAAGCAAAAGATTTCCTTCAGAGAGCATTTACGGTAATCTTTATTGCGACAATCGTAATCTGGTTTCTGCAGACCTTTGATCTTCATCTCAACATGGTGGCTGATTCGAAAGACAGTATCCTGGCAATGGTTGCAGGATTTATCTCACCAGTCTTTAAACCGCTGGGACTGGGAGACTGGAGGATCAGCACCGCACTGATCGTTGGATTCCTTGCAAAAGAGAGTGTTGTCTCCACACTGTCTGTTCTGTTTGGAAGCACCGCAGCACTCATGGAGGTGCTGACACCGCTTGCAGCGGCATCGATGCTCGTGTTCTGTCTACTATACACACCATGCGTCGCGGCAGTAGCCTCGATCAAGAGAGAGCTCGGAGGAAAATGGGCGACCGGAATTGTAATATTACAGTGCGGAGTCGCCTGGATCGTCGCATTCCTTGTGCGAATGGTCGGAATGCTGTTTGTCTGATAGATATCAGGGGTTGAAAAAAAGCCTTTCACACGAGAGTTCATACGTGTGAAAGGCTTTTTTTGTGCAGGTGTCGCGGCTGTTTTAAAAATCGTCAGGCTTTGTCTACCGGAAATTCAAAGTAGCGTACTGCATTGTTATAGGAGATTCCCTTGATGATTGCCTCGAGAGCTTTGCAGTCAGCCGGATATTCTCCGTTTTCTACCCATCCGCCGATCAGCTCACAGAGCACTCTGCGGAAGTACTCATGTCTTGTATAGGACAGGAAACTTCTGGAATCCGTGAGCATGCCGATGAAGTTTCCGAGCAGTCCCATGTTTGCAAGAGATGTCAGATGCTCAGTCATTCCCTGTTTATGGTCATTAAACCACCATGCACAGCCGTGCTGAATCTTTCCGACAGAGGAGGAATCCTGGAAGCATCCGATCATAGAATCTATATAAGCGTTGTCGTTCGGATTCAGAGAGTAGAGAACTGTCTTCGGAAGTTCATCTGTTGCAGCCAGAGAGTTTAAGAAGTCTGAGGCTGTGGCTGAAGGAGCGTAGTTATCGATACAGTCGAATCCGGTATCCGGACCTAACTCTTTGTACATCAGAGCGTTGTTGTCTCTCTTGCATCCAAAGTGGATCTGCATGACCCAGTTTCTCTTGTGATATTCTCTGGCCAGAAACTGCATGAATGCGGTCTTAAACTTCATCTGTTCTTCAGAAGTCACATCTTCTCCGGACAGACGTTTGGTAAAGATCTTATTTATCTCTTCTTCTGAGGCAGGTGCGTAATAGATGTAGGTCATGGCATGATCGGACACACTGCATCCGTTCTCTGCAAAGTAATCCATTCGTCTGTTCAGCGCATCCTTCATAGAAGCAAAGTCTTTAATCTCTACGCCGGCAGCGTCAGAAAGCCGGCTGATATAATCAGAATAAGTATCCTTCTCAAGATTCATCGCTTTGTCCGGGCGCCATGCCGGAAGGACCTTTACGTCGAAGCTGTCATCTGCTTTTAAAACCTGATGCCAGTGTAAATCATCCGCCGGGTCATCGGTTGTGCACAACAGTCTGACATCAGACTGTTTAATCAGGCCTCTTACCGACATCTCCGGTGTATGAAGCTTTTCATTGCACAGATTCCACACTTCCTCTGCAGTATCGCCGTTCAATACGCCTTCATAGCCGAAGTATCTGCGGAGTTCCAGATGACTCCACTGATAGAGAGGATTTCCAATGGCCTTTTCCAGAGTTTCAGCCCATTTTTGAAACTTTTCTCTTGGGTCTGCATCTCCGGTGATGTACTTTTCTTCGATTCCGTTCGAACGCATCTGACGCCATTTGTAATGGTCTCCGCCGAGCCATACTTCAGTGATATTATCGAACTGTTTGTTTTCCGCGATTTCCTTTGGATCGATATGGCAGTGATAATCCACGATCGGCATGTTTTCGGCATATTCATGGAACAGTTTTTTTGATGTTTCGTTTGACAGTAAAAAATCTTTGTCTAAAAATTGTCTCATCATTTAAATATCCTCCTTAAAAGTTTTTCTTGTTGTGTCCCGGATCACGATATCAGCAGATATTACAGTCTTATCCGGTGCACTTTTTCCATTCAACAGGTTCATAAGCAGAGAGACTGATGTGCTGCACAGGTACTCCAGCCGATTGTCAATGCTGGTGAGTTCAGGGTCACAGCATTTGGCGAGCATGGAATTATTATAGCCAATGATCGATAAATCATCCGGGATCCTTAAACCGGCTTTTTTCCCGAATTTGATCGCACCGATTGCAAGTTCATCGTCGGATGCCAGCACAGCATCAAAAGGCAGATGTCCGTGAAGCTTTAAGAGACAGTCCCTGGTTTCCGTTACGGTGCCAGAGCACATCACAATCTGGTCATCTGACACGCGCTGTCCTGACAGATCAAGAGCCCTGATAAAGCCTTCTTTCTTCTTAAGCCCGCTTAATGTGTCTGCGCGATAGAGAAAAACAGGATTTTGGCAGCCGCTTCTGATCAGCCGGACAGTGGCATATTCGACAGCTTCTGCGTCATCACAGAGAGAACTGTAGATATTAGCTCCCTTTAACGAGCCATTCAAAATCACAACAGGAACCTGAGCAGCTGCCCGGTGAAGGTATTCATTTTTTCCTGTAGTCTGCTCGATAAAACTAGATCCGATCAGGACAAGGGCATCTACATGCCTTGCGATAAGCAGCTCAAGACATTTTTTCTTCTGGGACTGTTTATATCCGGTGCAGCAGAGCAGAGACTCATAGCTGTGAGCACGCAGCTTCTGCTCCAGATAGGAAATTGCGCTTCCAAGATAGGGATCTGAGGTGTCCGCGCATAGCAGGCCAACGGTCTTCATCGTGTTAAGCGTGAGACCGCGTGCAAATGCATTTGGCTGATATTCCTCTTCCTTCATGACGGATAAAACCCTCTGCCGTGTCTTATCGCTGACATTCTTATTGTTGTTTAATACCCTGGATACCGTTGCGATTGACACACCGGCTTTCTGGGAAATGTCGTAAATGTTCATAATATCCCCTGTATTAAAAAAATGTAAGTGCTTACAGTCCCATATTCCTGTTTCTCACATTATTATAAGCGTAATCAATGGAAAAATCAACTTCATTTTAAAAATTTGCAAAATAATGTTGACATTTTGACAGAAATGGTGTAGTTATTAATGTAAGCCCTTACATAAAAGCAGCGTAGGATTGTGAGAAAAGATTTAAGGAGTGTGTTTAATGGTGAAAAAACGATTGGAGTATCTAAAGATTCACCCGAATGATATGACCGCCGTAGCACTGGCCCCATTATGTGCCGGTAAGAAATGTATCATTGACGGAAGAGAAATCATTTTGAAGGAAGATGTTATGCAGGGACATAAGTTCGCCCTTCAGGATATCAAAGCCGGAGACAAAGTAATCAAGTATGGCAGTCCGATCGGGATTGCAAAAGAAGATATCGATGAGGGACAGTGGATTCATACCCACAACCTGAAGACAGGACTTGGAAATCTTCTGGAATATACTTACAATAAAGTTACAACTGACATCGAGCCTACAGAAGATGTCAAATTTACGGGCTACAGGAGAGCCGACGGAAAAGTAGGTGTCCGCAATGAGATCTGGATTATTCCGACCGTCGGATGTGTGAATAATGTCGCACAGGCGATTGAGAGACAGGCTCAGCAGTATCTTGACGGTTCCGTGGAGGCGATCTGTGCATTCCCGCACCCATACGGATGTTCACAGATGGGTGATGATCAGGAGTACACCCGTACAATTCTGGGAGATTTGATTCGCCATCCGAATGCGGGCGGTGTTCTGGTGCTCGGCCTTGGATGCGAAAACAGCAATATCGGCGTGATGAAGAATTACATCGGTGATTACGATGAGAAAAGAATCCGTTTTCTCTCTGCTCAGGATACAGACGATGAAATCGGAGATTCTCTTGAAATCATAAAGGATTTAGTCGATACCGTAAAAGAGGATAAACGTGAGCCGATCAGTGCAGACGAACTTATTATCGGGTTAAAATGCGGCGGCTCCGACGGATTGTCGGGAATTACAGCGAATCCTACGGTAGGAAAATTCTCTGACATCCTGATTTCTAAAGGCGGCACTACCATGCTGACAGAGGTTCCGGAGATGTTCGGAGCGGAAACGCTGCTGATGAACCGCTGTGAAAGTGAAGAGGTATTTCACGAGACGGTTGGCCTGATCAATGATTTTAAAAACTATTTCAAGAGTCATCATCAGACTATTTACGAGAATCCGTCACCGGGCAACAAAAAGGGCGGCATTTCTACATTAGAGGATAAATCTCTTGGATGTGTACAAAAGAGCGGAAGTTCTGCTGTCCGGGGAGTCCTGTCCTATGGCTCGGCTGTACAGAAAAAAGGCCTGAATCTCCTGAGCGCACCCGGAAATGACCTGGTTGCGGCGACGGCACTTGCGGCAAGCGGTGCCCAGATTGTGCTATTTACAACCGGTCGGGGAACTCCCTTTGCATCACCGGTTCCGACAGTAAAGATTGCCACAAATACACCGCTGGCTGAGAAGAAAAAGAATTGGATTGACTTCAGCTGTGGAAGAATCGTACAGGGCGAGACCATCGATGATACTGCGCAGAAGCTGTTTGACTATGTCATCAGGGTGGCATCCGGTGAGCAGGTAAAATCAGAAAAGAACGGTTTTCATGATATGGCAATCTTTAAACGGGGCGTAACCCTTTAATCACGTTTGTTCAGGGCCTTTAGTCATGTTTTTTCATGCGAGCATGAAATGCATGACCTTTGACCCTTCTATCATAAAGAATAAGAGAGGTATAAGTAATGAAGAAACTGTGTTACAAAACATTGGAAGAACAGGGATATGACGGCTATTTATTAAAGGACGCACCGGAGAGGGTCCTGCAGTTCGGGGAAGGAAATTTCCTTCGGGCTTTCGTAGATTATTGGTTTGATCTGCTCAATGAACGAGTCGGATTCAACGGAAAAGTAGTTCTCTGCCAGCCGATCGGATCCGGACTGACTGACATGATCAATGAGCAGGAGGGCCTTTATACATTATTCCTGCGCGGGTCCGAGGACGGGAAAAAGGTAAATGATAAGCGTGTGATTTCCAGTGTCAGCCGCTGTCTGAATCCATATGAAGATTATCAGGCTGTTCTTGACTGTGCAAAAAACCCGGATCTTCGATATATCACCTGCAATACGACAGAGGCAGGAATTGTATACGACCCTTCCTGCAAGTTTGATGATGTACCGGCATCCAGCTATCCCGGTAAACTGACACAGTTCTTATATGAGCGTTTTAAGAATTTTGGAACTCAAAAAGGCAAAGGTTTCGTCATTCTTTCCTGTGAGCTGATTGATAACAATGGAAAAGAACTGGAAAAATGCGTCCTTCAATATGTTGACCAGTGGAAACTGGGAGATGATTTCAAAAACTGGGTGAAGGAAGAAAACATTTTCTGCTCCACACTGGTTGACCGAATCGTCACAGGATATCCGAGAAATGAGGCAAAACAGATCTGTGAGGAACTGGGTTACGAAGACAACCTGATCGACACCGGCGAAGTATTCGGATTCTGGGTCATTGAAGGCCCGGACAGCCTGAAAGAGGAACTGCCGTTTGAAAAGGCAGGACTTCCGGTTCTTATCTGCGATGATCATAAACCATACAAACAGAGAAAGGTGCGTATCTTAAATGGTGCACATACATCTTTCGTACTGGGAGCTTATCTCGCGGGACAGGATATCGTGAGAGACTGTATGCATGACGATGTAATCAGCGGATTTATGAATAAGACGATCTACGATGAGATTATCCCGACACTGACCCTCCCGGAAGACGAGCTCAAAGACTTCGCGGCGGCAGTCAAAGAACGATTCAATAATCCGTTTGTGGACCATGCACTCTTGTCGATCTCTTTGAATTCTACCTCCAAGTGGAAAGCAAGGGTGATGCCATCGCTGAAAGGATACGTTGATAAATTCGGAAAGATTCCAAAGTGTATCTCTGCTTCCCTGGCATTCTACATTCAGTTCTATACAGGAAAGCATCTGGAGGAAAACGCTCTGATCGGTGTCCGCGGAGACAATGAATATGAAATCAAAGACGACCGCCCGGTTCTTGAATTCTTTGATGCTCATAAGGACGACTGTGCGGCTGATATGGCAGAGGCGGTCCTCTCAAACACAGATTTCTGGGGTGAAGATCTGACACAGATTCCGGGACTCCTCGATGATGTGACAAAAGATCTCGAAACAGTGAGAGATAAAGGCACTTATGAAGTGATGAAAGAATGCCTGAAATAAAGATTCGCAGGCTGTCGTGCTACATCCGTAATTGCAGTGCGGCAGTCTATGTTACACCATAATTATAGATGGCCTACAGCATGATTCAAACTTATTGACTCATGCTGTTTTTTGTGCTATAACTTTTTAATAATGATACATGGAGATTCCTCTGGTACCATGAAAAATCTAAGACTGAAGAGGGTATGGCACAGATGAAAGCATATGATCGGGAAACAGGTATGTGGAACAAGATTTTTGAAAAATATGAGCCGGTGGACTTAAGGGGGTCAGCTTTAAGCGTAGAGCCGATGTTTGATGAAGCTTTGATGGAGTTTGCCGATCGGACAAACAGGGTTCTGGATTTCGGATGCGGAACCGGCGATCTCTCTTTTCAGTGCCTTCAGTATCATCCCGAACATCAGATTACAGGGGTGGACAAAGCTGAAATGGGTATTGCATTTGCAAATGAAACGGCTGCTTTAAGCGCCTATCAAAATGCTCGTTTCTTTATTGGCGGGGAAGAATTTCTTGAGCAGTTTCAAAAGGGTGAATTTGATGGGATTATTCTGTCAAATGTACTCGATGTGATGCCAAAGGATGTATCCGGCGAGACAGTACATAAACTTGACAGGCTGATGATGGATGGCGGATACTGGTTTATCAAAATGAACCCCTATTATTCAAAAGAAGAGCTTGCGTCCTTTGGCTATGAGAAAAAAGGAGGCAACCTCTATGAAGAGGAAGGGGTTTTACACCTGAGACAGTCAACCACCGATTAC
>ENA-UOOI01003819-UOOI01003819.1-fermentation-metagenome-genome-assembly--contig:-NODE-3819-length-10766-cov-4.786948_pt1 | contig 10766 bp, 8 predicted proteins | sample MGYA00245779_ERZ724027 | MGnify/ENA primary metagenome ERZ724027 (study PRJEB28704, sample SAMN03018318) | fermentation metagenome | biome: anthropogenic terrestrial biome; feature: soil; material...
GCAGCTGGCCTACGACCTCGGCAAGGACCCGAAGGACGTGTTCATCGGCGACATCGGCGACGTGGTCGAGCTCCATGAAAACTATATGAAGCGGCTTCCGTCGGTGCCGGCGGGCAAGGTCTTCGTCGACGGCCTCGGCGTCGGCGACGTGGGCAGCATCGTCCTGCGGGACCGCAAACACCTTGCGGAAGACGGCCTGGTCGTGGCGGTCTGCACCATCTCTTCGCAGGACGGGCATATCATCTCCGGCCCGGACGTGGTTTCGCGCGGCTTTGTCTACGTGCGCGAATCGGAGTCGCTCATGGTCGAGGCGAAAGAGCTTGTCACCTCGGTGTTGGAGGACTGCGCCGACAGCAACATCCACGACTGGGGCACGCTGAAAACGAGGATCAAGGACGAGCTTTCCAAGTTGCTGTATGAAAAGACGAGGCGCAGCCCGATGGTCCTGCCGATTCTGATGGAAGTCTGAATGCCGTGCCGGCTTCGCGCAGTTGAAGGAGTAAACGGTCTTGAAAAGGAAAGTCTGGGCATCCGCCCCGGTTTTTTACGTGATTTCCGCATGCATGTTCGCCATGGCCGGCATCAGCTGGTTCTGGAACCGCACGGTCTTCGCGGTGGAGCTCTGCCTTGCCGCGGCTTCCGTTCTGGCCGTGATGATCGCGGTGTCGCATTTTCACGCCCACGTCGCCTCTGCGGTCCGGAGCGCGAAGACGGTCCTTTCCGGGGAGCAGTACCGGCTGATGCAGGAATTTTCGCTCCCCGTCGTGCTGGTCGGCCGGGCGGGCGACATGATCTGGGTCAACCGGGTGTTCTGGAACACCGTCTGTGAAAAACGCGAGTGCAGGGGAGAGAACATCCAGAAATTCATCTATCCGCACACGGTGCAGCAGGTGCTGGAGTCGAACGGCGTCGACGTCTCCGTCGGGCATCGCCGGTTCAGCGTCTACGGCGTGAAAAGCGGGGAAGACTGCATCTTCTATTTTATCGAGAACACCTACTTCAAAAACGTCGAGCGCGAATACCACGAGAGCCGCCTCGCCGTGATCTACGCCCTGTTCGACAACCGGGAAGAGCTTGCCCGCAACGCCACGAACAGCGAAGACACCCGCGTCGCGTCCGAGGTGGAGGAGATCCTGATCCAGTGGGCGCAGGGGATGGGCGGCTTCCTGAAAAAGATGAGCAGCGGACGGTTCCTGATCGTGACGGACGAGCACCATATCCGTCAGGAGATGGAGAAGCGTTTTCCGGTCCTCGACAAGATCCGCGCGATCCGGCTGGGGGAACGCTTTTCCCCCACCGTCTCCCTTGGCGTCGCCCGCGGGGCGGCCACGCCGCTGGAGGGCGACACCTGGGCGCGCAAGGCCCTCGACATGGCGCTCGGCCGCGGCGGGGACCAGGTCGCCGTCAAGCAGGAGGACGATACATACGAATTTTTCGGGGGGCTGTCGAAAGGTGTGGAAAAACACGACAAGGTGCGGACCCGTGTCTTCGCCGCGACGCTGTCCGACAACATCAAGGCGAGCGACTACGTCTTCATCATGGGGCACAAATTTTCCGATCTCGACTGCATCGGCTCCGCGTGCGGCCTGTGGAATGCGGCCGCGAAGAATCTCGGCAAGCCGGCCTATATCGTTGTCGACCGGTCCACCACCCTTGCGGGCCCGCTGATCGACGGGCTGCAGCAGGAGTATCCGGAGGAGCGGATCTTCGTTTCCCCGATGGAGGCGATGCAGTTCGCGACGCCGAAGTCCCTGCTGGTCGTGACGGACACCCATTCGCCGGAGTTTGTCGAGAGCCCGGAGCTCCTGAAGGCGCTGCCCCGCGTGGTCGTGATCGACCACCACCGCATGATGGTGCACCACATCGAGAACGCCGTCGTCTTTTATCACGAGCCGTTCGCAAGCTCCGCCTCCGAAATGGTCACGGAGCTGGTGCAGTACATCGGGGACAAAATGCTGACGGACGCCGAGGCGGAGGCGCTGCTCGCGGGGATCATGCTCGACACGAAGAATTTCGTTCTGAAGACGGGGGCCAGGACCTTTGAGGCCGCCGCCTATCTGCGCCGCAAGGGCGCCGATACGGTCAAGGTGAAACGCCTGTTCTCCGATTCTATCGACGCGTACAAAGAGAAATACAAGCTGATTTCGGACGCGCAGATGATGGGCAGCTTCGCCATCGCGGCGACGGATTCGGAATTCCCCGACATCCGCATCTCGGCTTCTCAGGCGGCGGACGAGCTCCTTTCCATCCAGGGGGTCGACGCCTCGTTCGTCATCTACCCGGCGGACGGGATCATGAATATCTCGGCGCGCTCGATGGGCGAGGTCAACGTGCAGCTTATCATGGAGCAGCTCGGCGGCGGCGGCCATCTCACCATGGCGGGCGCGCAGCTCGGCAGGCTCTCCTCCGCGCAGGCGAAGGAAAAGCTGGTGGCGGCGATCCAGAAGGTCACGGCAGGCTGAGCCTGAACGCACTTCGCCGCCGTTCAGCGCGGAGAAAAAATAAGCCCGCTTCGGCGGGAGAGTATCGGGAACCTCCCGATACGGTTTCCGGAGGTTTTAAGAATGAAAGTAGTATTGCTTGAAGATGTCAAGGGGTCCGGCAAAAGGGGAGACCTCGTTCAGGTGAGCGACGGCTTCGCGCGCAATTTTCTGCTGCCCCGCAAGCTGGCCAAAGAGGCGGACGCGCAGGTGATACGGGAACTGAAAAGCGCGCAGGACGCGAAGGAATACCATAAGAAGCAGGAGATGGAGAAGGCCCGCAAAACGGCTTCCCAGCTTGCGGGCAAGACCCTGAAGATCGCCGTCAAGGCCGGGCAGGGGGGAAAGATCTTCGGTTCCGTCACGGCGGGGGAGATCTCTGAGCAGCTCAAGAGCAGCCTGCACGCGGAGGTGGACAAGCGCAAGATCGTCCTGGCGGACGAGATCAAGGCGTGCGGGACGTATGAGTTTGAAGTGAAGCTTTTCGCCGGCATTTCCGCGAAGATGTACGTCCTTGTCACGGAGGAGTGACGGCGGGCTGAATGGAGGTGCGCGCGGTATGGATGATTCGGTAACAGGCGGGTACAGCGGGCTGAACCTCCCGTTCAGCCCGGAGGCGGAGCAGTCCGTCCTCGGCGCCGTGCTGCTGGACGCCTCCTGCATGGACCGCGTCGCGCAGATCCTTCCGCATGCGGATTATTTTTATCTCAGCGCCAACGGCCGGATCTATTCCGCGATGCTGCGGATGTTCACGGAGGGCCGGCCGATCGACTTCGTCACCGTTCTGGAGGCTCTCAAAAAGAGTGGGGACTTCGACGAGGGGGAGAGCAAGACCTATCTGCTGCAGCTCGCGCAGCTTGTCCCCTCCATCTCCAACGTGGAGTCCTACGCGGCCATCGTGCGCGACAAATACGACATCCGCACGCTGATCACGGCCGCGCGGGACATCATCGAGGAATCCTCGTCCGGCGAAGCGGACGCGACCGCCCTGCTGGATTCCGCGGAGCAGCGTATTTTTGACATCCGGCGCGGAAAAAATATGCAGAGTCTCCAGCGCGTGGGCGAGATCATCGTGGAGGAATTCGACCGGCTCGACAAGCTGAATTCGCCGGACGCCGACCAGTACCGGGGGGTGCCCACCGGCATCCGCGAGCTCGACGAGGCGATCACCGGCCTGAACCGGACGGATTTCATCCTGCTCGGCGCCCGGCCGGGCATGGGCAAGACGAGCTTTGCTCTGAACATCGCCCGGCACGCCGCCGTCAAGGCGGGGAAGCGCGTCGCCTTCTTTTCCCTGGAAATGAGCAAGGAGCAGCTCGTCTCCCGCCTGCTTTCGACGGAAGCCCTGGTGGAGGGGACGAAACTGCGCACGGGCAGGCTCTCGGAAGACGAGTGGGTCCGCCTGATTGAGGCCGGCGACACGCTGTCGAAAACGGAGCTGTATTTCGACGACAATCCGTCCATCACCGTGCCGGAGATCAAGGCGAAGCTCCGCCGCCTGCGCGACGTCGATCTGGTCGTGATCGACTATCTCCAGCTCATGACGGCCTCGACCCGGATCGACAACCGCGTGCAGGAGATTTCGCAGATCACCCGCAACCTCAAGATCATGGCCAAGGAGCTGAACGTGCCGGTCCTCACGCTTTCCCAGCTCGCCCGCGACAGCGAAAAGAGGGCCAACCACCGTCCGGTCCTCTCCGACCTGCGGGACTCCGGCTCCATCGAGCAGGACGCCGACATCGTGCTGTTCCTGTACCGGGACGATTATTATCAGGACGCCGAGCCCCCGGACGAAAACGGGGACAAAAACAAGAGCGAGTGCATCATCGCGAAAAACAGGCACGGGGAAACCAAGACCATTCCCCTGCACTGGCAGGGGGAATATATGCGCTTTACCGCACAGGAGGCCATCCTCAGTGAACAGTGACATCGCGGAGATTGAAGCGAAGATCGAACGGACGATCCGCAGATGGAAGATGCTGCCGCCCGGCTGTCCGGTGGTCGTCGGACTTTCGGGCGGGGCGGATTCGATCGCGCTGACGCATTTTCTGCTGCGCTACGCCGCCCGGGCGGGAATTTCCGTTGTGGCCGCGCATGTCAACCACGGCCTGCGCGGGGAGGAATCGGACGCCGACGAGGCATTCGTGCGCGCTTTCTGCGAAGAGCGTCATCTGGCGCTCGAGGTCAGGCGCGCGGATGTCGGCTCCCTCGCAAAACAGAATTCCCTCGGGACGGAAGAATGCGGGCGGAAAGTCCGCTATTCTTTTTTTAACAGCCTGTGCGGACCGGGCGGATCGCGACCGCCCACACCCTCTCTGACAGCGCGGAGACGGTGCTGATGAACCTCGCGCGGGGCGCGGGGCCGCGCGGCCTCGGCGGCATCCCGCCGGTGAGGGGCAACGTCGTGCGCCCGCTGATCGAAGTCACCCGCGCCGAGACGGAGCGGTACTGCGGCTTTTACCGCCTGCCCTATGTGACGGACAGCACCAACCGGAGCGAGAATTACGCGCGCAACCGCGTCCGCCTGAAAGCCGTGCCGGCCCTGAAATCGGTCAACCCCGCTTTTGAAGACTGCGTGCGGCGGACGGCCGACATCCTGCGCTGCGACGAAGAGTGCCTCGAAGAGCTGGCGGAACGGGCGGCGGCGGAAGCGGCGCAGCCCTCCGGCGGCTATGATGCCGCGTCTCTGCGGAAGATCCCGCGCGCCGTGCTCCTCCGCGTCATCCGGAACGCCGTCCGCGCGGTCTCCGAAGCGGAGATCGGCTACGGCCATGCCGCGGCCGTCGAAGAGATCGTCCGGAACGGAAAAGGCTCCGTCACGGTCGCGGGCGGAATACAATGTTGCGTAGAGGGCAATACTCTTTTTGTCGCGCGGCAGCAGGCCGCCCCGCCGCCCCGGTGGGCCGTGCCGCTGGACTCTTCGGGGACCGCCGCGCTGCCGGACGGCAGGGAATTCCGCCTGCGCCGCGTCGGGGAGGAAGCGTGGAAAAACCACGGGAAAATTAACAAATTATTATTTAATAATCTCATTAACTATGATACAATATCAAATAATGGCTCTTTTGTCCGCAACCGCCGAGAGGGGGACGTTTTCCGCCCGGCCTGCAGAAATGTGACGAAATCACTGAAAAAACTGTTCAATGAGGCGCATACTCCTATATGGGAGCGCAGCCGTCTGGCGGTTCTGGAATGCGCGGGGCGGATTTTGTGGGTGGAAGGGTTCGGCGCTTCGGAAGAAGCGCGCGTGTCGGAACATACGCGCGAAGCCGCTGAAATTAGAATTAAGGAGCGCAGCAACGGTGCATACAATGAACGATGACATTCGGCAGGTCCTTTTTTCTGGGGAACGAATCGCAGCAATCGTGAAAGAAATGGGCGCGCGCATCAGCGCGGATTACAGCGGGAAAAACCTGCTGCTGGTCAGCGTTCTGAAGGGTTCCATCGTGTTTATGTCCGACCTCATGCGGGCGATCACCATCCCGTGCAGCATCGATTTCATGGCGGTTTCGAGCTACGGGACCGGCACGAAGACCTCGGGCGTCGTAAAAATCATCAAGGACCTCGACATCAATCTGAAAGGCTACGATGTGCTGATCGTTGAAGATATTCTCGACAGCGGCCTTACGCTGAGCTACATACGGGAGCTTCTGCTGGGGCGCTCCCCGAAAAGCATCCGGCTCTGTACGCTGTTCGACAAACCCGACCGCCGCACCGTGAACATCCAGGCGGATTACGTGGGGAGTGTCGTTCCGGATGAATTTATTGTGGGGTACGGTCTGGACTACGCTGAAAAATACAGGAATCTTCCCTATGTCGGAATCCTGAAACCAGAGGTTTACGGAGGATGACATCCCTAGGCGGCATCTGGCGAATGTAAGGAGTGAATCATGTTTGGATAACAAAAAGGCATGGAAAAATATAGGTCTGTTCATAGGCATTCCCGTGCTGCTGATGATCTTGCTGGTGATGGTGTTTTCCAACCGTACGGAGGAGACCCACAAATACTCCGAGATTCTTTACGACTTTCAGGACCAGAAAGTCTCGCAGTTTTCGCTGGACCTCGGCAGCGGAGAAATGAGCATCCGCCTGACCGACGGAACGGTCGTCTCGTATGTCGCCCCCAACCCCACCACGCTGCTGGAGGCGGTGAACCCCTCGATTGAAAAATACAACGCGGCGCATCCGGCCGCGCGGATGCAGTACGACGTGAAGCGCCCGGCCGAGACCTCGTGGCTTTCGAGCATCATGCCGTCCGTGCTGATGCTGGTGATCCTGCTGGTGTTCTGGTGGTTCCTGATGCGCCATCTGAACACCACGATGGGCGACGCGGGCAAGCAGATGAATTTCGGCAAAGCCAAAATCAAGCAGCAGGCCGACGAGAAGCGCAAGACCACCTTTGCGGACGTGGCGGGCGCCGACGAGGAAAAGGAAGAGCTGCGCGAGATCGTGGAGTTCCTCAAGAATCCGCGCAAATACAACGAGCTCGGCGCGCGCATCCCGAAGGGCGTGCTGCTCGTGGGCCCTCCGGGCACCGGCAAGACGCTGCTGGCGCGCGCCGTCGCGGGCGAAGCCGGCGTTCCGTTCTTTTCCATCTCCGGCTCGGACTTCGTGGAGATGTTCGTCGGCGTGGGCGCCTCGCGCGTGCGCGACCTGTTTGAGCAGGCGAAAAAGAATTCCCCCTGCATCATCTTCATCGACGAAATCGACGCGGTCGGCCGCCAGCGCGGCGCGGGCCTCGGCGGCGGGCACGACGAGCGCGAGCAGACGCTGAACCAGCTGCTCGTCGAGATGGACGGCTTCGGCGCGAACGAGGGCGTCATCATGATCGCCGCGACCAACCGGCCGGACATCCTCGACCCGGCCCTCATGCGCCCCGGGCGCTTCGACCGCCAGATCATGGTCGGCTACCCGGACATCCGCGGCCGCGAGGCGATCCTGCGCGTGCATGCGCGCAACAAGCCGATCGCCCCCGACGTGGACCTCAAGACGATCGCGAAATCGACGGCGGGCTTCACCGGCGCCGATCTCGAGAACCTTCTGAACGAATCGGCGCTGCTCGCCGCGCGGAGGAGTCTGAAAGCCATCACGATGTCCGAGATCGAGGAGGCCACCATCAAGGTCGTGGTCGGCACCGAGAAAAAGAGCCACGTCATGACCGAAAAGGAAAAGAAGCTGACGGCGTACCACGAGGCGGGCCATGCCGTGGCGACGTACTATTGCCCGACGCAGGACCCCGTGCACCAGATCTCGATCATCCCCCGCGGGATGGCGGGCGGCTACACCATGTCGATCCCGACCGAAGACAGGTCGTACCACACCAAGCGGGAGATGGAGGAGGACCTGGTCGTCATGCTGGGCGGCCGCGTCTCCGAGGCGCTGACGCTGGACGATATTTCCACCGGCGCTTCCAACGACATCGAGCGCGCCACCAAGCTCGCCCACAGCATGGTCGTGAAATACGGCATGTCTGAGGCCCTCGGCCCCATCACCTACGGCAGGGACGAAAGCGAGCCTTTCCTCGGCCGAGATATGGGCCATATCCGCGATTATTCGGAGGCGACCTCCAGCGCGATCGACATGGAAGTCAAACGCATGATCACGGAAGCGTACGGAAAGACGGAAAAGATCCTGAAAGCGCATCGGGACCAGCTCCACCTTGTCGCGAAGTATCTGTTCGACAACGAGAAGATGAGCGGGGAGGATTTCGCGAAGCTGATGGAAGAGTCTTCCGCTCCCGTGCGCGGCGCTTCGGCGGAAAGCGCGCCCCCGCCTTCCGGGCGGCAGGGCGGAACGGTCCCCGTTTAGAGTGTTAGAGCCTTAGAGCGTTAGAGGGTTAGATCGATCCTTTGGCCGACTGAGAGTGCTTTTTCTAATCCACTAAGCGTCTAATCCACTAAAATTCTAAAAGGGGGATCCCATGGCGCAAAAAAAGGCATATGGAAACGAGAGCATCTCGGCCCTGAAAGGGGCCGACCGCGTGCGCAGACGCCCTGCGGTCATTTTCGGCTCCGACGGGGTCGAGGGCTGCGAGCATTCCATTTTTGAGATCATATCCAATTCAATCGACGAGGCGCGGGAAGGCTTCGGAAACCAGATCGTGGTCACAAGATACGCCGACCGCTCCGTCGAGGTCGAGGACCACGGGCGGGGCATCCCGGTCGAATTCAACCATACGGAGCAGCGGTACAACTGGGAGCTCGTCTTCTGCGAGCTGTACGCCGGCGGGAAATACAACAACGACGCGGACGAGAGCTACGAGTATTCTTTGGGCCTCAACGGCCTCGGGCTGTGCTCGACGCAGTATTCTTCCGAGTATATGGACGTGGAGATCCGCCGCGACGGGATGCTGTATACGCTGCATTTCGAGCACGGCGAGAACGTCGGCGGGCTGAAAAAAGAGCCGTGCCGCGGGCGGAAGACCGGCACCAGAATCCGTTGGAAGCCCGATCTCGAGGTGTTCACGGACATCGACGTGCCGGTGGAATATTATCTCGATACGCTGAAGCGGCAGGCGATCGTCAACGCGGGGATCAGCTTCCTGTTCCGCGACCATACGGCCGCCGGGGTGGAAAACACCGAATTTCTCTACCGGGACGGCATCGTGGACTACGCGAAGGAGATCGCCGGCGAAGACGGGCTGACCCCCGTGCAGTTCTGGCAGGCCGAACGGAAGGTCCGCGACCGGGAGGACAAGCCGGAGTACAACGTGAAGATCAACGCCGCCGTCGCGTTTTCCAACCGGAACCCGCGCGTCGAGTACTACCACAACTCCAGTTGGCTGGAGCACGGCGGCGCCCCGGACAAGGCGGCCCGGAACGCGTTCGTCTACCAGATCGACTCCTACCTCAAGCAGAACAACAAATACAATAAAAACGAGAGCAGGATCACGTTCAACGACGTTCAGGACTGCCTGATCCTGATCCTTTCCTCCTTTTCGAACCGGACCTCCTACGAGAACCAGACGAAAAAGGCGATCACGAACAAAGGCATCCAGGAGGCCATGACGGACGTCCTCCGCCATCAGCTCGAGGTCTATTTCATCGAGAATCCGGCGGACGCGGAAAAGATCGCGTCGCAGGTGCTCATCAACAAGCGCAGCCGCGAAGACGCGGAAAAGACGCGCCTCAACCTGCGAAAAAAGCTGACGGCCAACATGGACCTCGCGAGCCGCGTGGCAAAGTTCGTCGACTGCCGCAGCCGCGACGTCAAGGAGCGGGAGATCTTCATCGTGGAGGGGGATTCCGCGCTCGGCGCCTGCAAGCAGGCCCGCAATCCGGATTTTCAGGCCATCATGCCGATCCGCGGAAAAATTTTGAACTGCCTCAAGGCGGATTACGACAGGATCTTCAAAAACGACATCATCACCGACCTGATCAAGGTGCTGGGGTGCGGCGTCCAGGTGAAATCCAAGGCGAACCGGGACCTTTCCTCGTTCGACATGAATTCCCTGCGCTGGAGCAAGATTATCCTCTGCACCGACGCGGACGTGGACGGCTACCAGATCCGCACCCTGCTGCTGACGATGCTGTACCGCCTGACGCCCGCTCTGATCAGGGCCGGAAAGGTCTTCATCGCGGAGTCGCCCCTGTTCGAGATCCAGGCGAAGGAAAACACCTACTTTGCCTATACGGAACGGGAGAAGGACGAGTTTCTGAAAAAGCTGGAAGGCAAAAAGTTCACCCTCCAGCGGTCCAAGGGCCTCGGGGAGAACGAGCCGGACATGATGAACCTGACCACGATGAACCCGGCGACGCGGCGGCTGATCCGCGTCATGCCGGAGGACGTGGAGCGCACCGCGAAGGTGTTCGACCTGCTGTTGGGGGACAACCTCGACGGCAGGAAGAGCCATATCTCTGAAAACGGCCGCTTTTACCTGGAGCTGGCGGATTTAAGCTAAATCCTATTAGGGGCGAATACAATTTGAAAAAAGCAAATCACGGCCGGAAGCCCGCGCCCGCCGAAAAAGTCCGCGGGGTGATCCAGGGCGCCGGCACCGTTGTGGAGCAGAAGATCACCGACACGCTCGAGACCAACTATATGCCGTACGCCGTCAGCGTGATCCTCTCGCGCGCCATCCCGGAGATTGACGGCTTTAAGCCTTCGCAGAGAAAACTGCTCTACACCATGTATCAGATGGGTCTGCTCGGCGGCATCCGGACCAAGAGCTCCAATATCGTGGGGCAGACCATGAAACTGAATCCGCACGGCGAAAACGCCATCTACGACACCATGGTCCGTCTGAGCCGCGGATACGAGGCCCTGCTGCACCCCTATGTGGATTCCAAG
>ENA-UOOI01003820-UOOI01003820.1-fermentation-metagenome-genome-assembly--contig:-NODE-3820-length-10760-cov-5.471649_pt1 | contig 10760 bp, 17 predicted proteins | sample MGYA00245779_ERZ724027 | MGnify/ENA primary metagenome ERZ724027 (study PRJEB28704, sample SAMN03018318) | fermentation metagenome | biome: anthropogenic terrestrial biome; feature: soil; material...
AACTTTTTTGAATAATAAATCTTGGAATGACGAAATTATTAAAAGCTCAAAGAATGGAAATGAACAGATCACCCCAACAAAAACATATGAAAACCTCTTCCAGTGAACTCATATTGCCCCATAATCCTGAAGCTGAGAAAGCGACCATCGGAGCGTTACTCATCGAGAAAACGGCCATCTATGAAGTGATTGACTTCCTAAAGCCAGGGATGTTCTATGATGAATATTTGAATGAAGTTTACAAAGCCATCTTGTCAGTAGAGGCTCATTCAGATGTTGATCTTATAACAGTCGTTGAGGAAATAAAGAGGCAATCCTGGAAGGTTGACATTATGCGATTGACAGAATTATCTGATATTGTCGGATCAGCTGCACACGTGAAGGTTCATGCAATGGTAGTGTTCCAGGACTATATGCGCAGGAAATTCATGCTGAATTGTGCAAAGTCTCTCACGGAATCCAACGATATGAGCGTGGATGTGGATGATCTGATCAATAACCATATTTTCGATATTGAGAACCTTTCTGATGTTTCTGATGTGAGTTTGACCACTTCCATCAATAAGATAGCTGCTGAAGCATACAAAGAGTATAAGATCCGGGAAGAAAAATGCAAGCAGGGTAATTCCGTAGGGATCCATACCGGCCTGAAGAAGCTTGATACTGTTTTACATGGATTCCAGAAGGGATCTGTTTACATTCTTGCAGCGAGGCCCGGGATGGGTAAAACGGCCTTCCTTTTGAATGCCGCCAGGCGAACAGCCGAAAATGGCAATAATGTGCTGATTTTTTCCCTTGAAATGACCAAACGATCACTGATTGATAGAATGGTTGTGGCTGAGAGTGGTATCAATTCAGAGGCTTACAAAGCAGGAAGATTGTCACCTGAAGAACATATCAGTATGGGGGAATCTTTGGAAAGATTGTCTCTTCTTCCCATCTCAGTGAATGATACGGCATCGATATCCCTTCAACAGATCAGAGCTCAGGCAAAAAAGATGAAGAGGCAGGGCAAATGTGATATCGTGATGATTGACTATCTGCAGCTGATCGATATGCAGTCGCTGAACGGAAAGAGTAAAAATGACGAGATGGAGGTCTGCACTCGCGCGATAAAAGTAATGGCCAAAGATCTGGATGTCCCTGTTGTGTTGCTCTCACAGTTAAACAGGGGGGTAGAAACAAGGCAGGATAAAGTACCGGTACTTGCAGATCTGAGAGGTAGCGGAGCCATTGAGCAGGATGCTGATGTCGTTTTATTCATTCACAGGGAATCTTATTACTCAGATGCTGCGAATAAGAACACTTGCAAGATCCGCATTGCAAAGAACAGGGAGGGCCGTACAGGGGAGTTTGATTTTTGGGTGGATGATTACATCACCAATTTTCTGGATGAGGATCCATCAACCATGAACATTCCACAGTACTATAATAATGAAAATACACCATTTTAAATAACATCTAAAATATTCATATATAAACAATTAATAATTTAAACATTATGGCAAGAATTATTCTCGTTCAAACTAAGATCACATTACAACAGTCACCCGATGCAGCAGGTAAACTTTACCCGGCTTGTATCTTTTCCAATGACACTTTTCTCTCAATGTTCGAGGCGGCATTGATTGTCTCCAAGGACCTGATAGACCCTGAAGCGATAGAGAGAGCCACAGTTGAAAGCCTATTAATAGGCTTATCCGAATATCGAGTCTGGAAAGCGAATAAGCCGAAAACAGAGCTTCCCACAGATATCACGGAACATTTTGCATTATTGCCAGAATCAGAATGCAATATCGAAATGCTGTTTCAGCCCTATAATAATGTTCCGACGGAGGCACTACTCTACTCTCACGGGGAAGTGCTTGACATTGTGGGTGCATTTAAGATGGCGCTCGAAAAAGCCGATGCCGGGCAAACGGAAGCTATACAACCATTATATGACAGCTTTAATTCCTTCCTCACCGACTGGGAGCTGAACCAGCAGGCAACGGGAAGTTATTTTGCAAACGAAAAAAATGTATAGTTATGGCGTGGGGAGCAGTTAAGATAGCCAGCATTCAATGGATATCCGCCGGTATATGCCGGATAGATTTTGAGAGACCGAGAGGGTTAATAAAGTCGGCAGATTACGACATTTTTTGCCAGCCCTTGAATAGCGGTCAGAGATGCGTTGTGACGGGGAGATATTCAACCTATTTCACCGTGGAAGTAAGGAACGGAAGCGGAGCCTTGCAAAACCTTGACTTTTCATTTCAGATGGTTGGGGATAACTATTGAGCTATGATAGAGAAATATACACAAGGATATTATATCCCGAATATCAGCAGGCTTGCCGAAGTGATATTAAAGGAGCTGGACGTACCTGCCGAGGTGGACATCCAGCCCCTTAAAATCAAAACTTCCAATGCTATTTCCTATGTCGAGGGGTATGCTAGCAAGTACACTCCGAGTGAAAAGGCTAAATACACTATTTTCATAGATACAGAGATTTTAAAAATGGACGAATTATCCGACCCGATGATAAACCTTCTGATCCATGAAATTTGGCATATCAGACAGATGGAATGCGGATGGCTGAGGGCAAACACGGAATACACTGTCGCAGTATGGAATGGGATTCACTTCCCGATGACGATACCACACGATAAAAGACCTTGGGAGATCGAGGCGAGAATGATGGAGGAAAAATATTTCAGCCATATAAAAGAACTAATATGAAGCAATGAGATAAAGCTTGGCGTTTTATCAATGGCCAAATATTGGGAGAAAATTAAAAGTATAAAACAAGCCATTTTGAGGCCGTTTAAGAGGTGATAATATTTTTACAGGCAAGGTACCGGGAAAGCAGTCAAACCTATCAAATTGACGAAGCAATGAAGCGAGGCGGGAGGATTCTGAAATTATAATATTCCCTTTGAAAAAACAAAGCAATGAAGATCCATCTAACTGGAATTTTCAGAAACTCTTGAAAAATTTACATTTTACTATACAGATAAACGATTTACAAATTACAAAAAAAAAATAATTATGTCGACAGAAGAATTAAAATCTGAATCCCTGAGAGTTAAGAATGCGATTGCTGAGTTTATTACAGCACAAGGAGCAACGAAACGCGTTATTGAAAAACTCAGAACGTACAAACAGGAAAATCCGAAACCCTCTCTTGTGTTCGAGGTAACAGATCTGAATGGCCCTGCCGGTCGTGCAAGAAATGAAGTCCTGGTTATGGCTGGCGGTAACTTCGTGGAAGAATATGAGGCAATGGTGCAACTGATGAATGAGTTCACTCAGTTATGCGATGAGATCAGTCTGATTCCGGTAGATATTGAACCGATTTCGTAAATTCAAATTATTATGACAGAAGAAGAGCTTGATAAACTCTCAGTCGAAGAGTGGGCCAAACTGATGGAACAAAATGAGAGAGTAAGTTGCGCGGTGAACATGGACCAGGATTTTGATGAGCAGGAAAGTGGCAATGAAGATTTTGGGACAATAGACTTGTTTAAAGATTAAAACATTAATAAATAGAATTTTATGGCAAATAAAACAATTAAACCTTTATTGGTTGATTTTGAAGAATATGAGTATCGAGGAGATCTCCATAAATTGGAAGAGCGGATCATCAAAGCACACGGGAAGAAAATTGAAAAAGCTTTTGAAGCTACCGGCCTGGGGAAACTCAACAATGATCATCTTCAGGGTATTTTGAAAGGAGATCTTACCGGTATCCGGAAAAAAATTACTAATATGATTTCCAAAGTTCTGGATCGGGAGTATTTGAGCCAAGAGATTGCAAACAATGTAAACGGCAAAATGGCAAGCCTGGAACATGAAACAAGGGGTCTTCTCTCAACCATTGATGTGGGTGGTGTTCGTGACCTGGTTTGCTACATTTCAGCAAGTGATACCGGTGAGATATATGTCTCAGATGAAGCGAAAGAAAGGATGAAGGATTCCCACAGTACGTTTGTTACCACTGCAGAGGGGATCAACCGTTATAATCTTCACAAGGCAGCAGCAGAGGCGATAAACACCTTCTGCAATGAAATGGGTGATCTTTTGGGTAACAGTCAACCACTTGAAGCATTTGGTTATGAAAACGGAAAAGTTGTCCCAAGATCCAATCGTTACGAATAGTACCAGAACCATCTTAGAACTCATAAAATTGCCAATCGATGAATTAACCGATGAAGAGATTGTAAGAGTTCTAAGAGACAAATTTCAATCCCGGTTTGCATTGATCGCGTATGAATCAGATAATGAGTATTTGTTTCTCTCAGCTTACAAGGGTAAAGGAAAGAGTATGATTAAAAATTTACAAATCGCTTGGGAAGAAAAATTCGGTCACATTGAAGTTTTATGAATATGACAAAGCTCACACCTAAACAAGAAAATTTCTGCAATTACTACCTTGAGACCGGTAACGCCTCAGAGGCTTACAGGCGGGCCTATTCGTGTGAAAACATGAAAGATGAAACAGTGAACGAGAGGTCATGTCGATTACTGAAAGAGTACAAGATTAGTACAAGGGTGAGGCAATTACAGGAAAAACTTCAGGAGAAATCAGACATCACAAAAATAGAAGCGGTCAAAGAGCTGACAAACATTGTCAGGGCCCGGGTAACGGATGTTCTTTTTGCGAGAGGCACCACAATCAAAATCAAAAATCTTGAAGAACTTCCCGATCACATTGTATCATGCATTTCTGTAATGAAAAAGGTCAAAGGCGGTATTGAAATCAAGCTTTATGATAAGATATCTGCCATCGACCGGCTAAGCAAGCTTCTGGGGTGGGATGAACCGTCAAAGATCGATATTCATGGATCAGTCAATACCAGTTTTCTGGAACAGATGAGCAATGAGGAGTTGGAAGAATTTATCAGAGGCGAAATTGATAGACAAGGTTTTAATGAAACACCTAAAGAATAAACCATTATGGACAATGAAGTAAGTAATGAATCTATCAGTGAGATAGAACGGTTTGAATCGATTGCAGAGGCCTATGAAGCCGGTAAACGTGCCGGAATGATAGAGGGGTACTTACGTGCCACAGAAAGCTTAAAAACGACTATTGATCGTCTTCAGGCAATGTTTGTAAAGAAGATTAGCGGAGCGAAAGAGCAGCCCGAAAACGAATAACTGGAATTCTTTTTTTACGCATTGTTTCCGGGGGAGGCGGAAGTGGATCTCCTTTTCTTGGGGTCCACTTTTTTATATTAGCAACATAAATCGGGTTTATATTAACTTAATTTCTCAGTTAAAAACATATAAAATCGGAGTTGTAAAAAACTGTTTTTTAATTGTCATTGAATCAGTGGAATAATTCCTAAAATATGTTTTCCAAAATCATATAATTATCATTATGTTTAAAGATGGTGTTTATCTGGCAAATTTTCTAAATAGCAACAATCCCCTAAAACAGTTCCCGGAGGCAATTCTAAGGTTATTCAAAGAAACAAAATAAAACATTTTACAATCCATCTAAATATTGAACTAAGTATGTCTGAAAGAATCAATAATTTCGATAAGCAACATATCAACCGGCTGCTATTGCAGGAACAGCAGATCAATGCACTGTTCAATCAGTTAATTCGGTTAGTGGCGCCTGAAATGCGTAAATGGCACGATGTAGGCAATAAAAACAGCGTGTGGATCCGTAACGCTGGAATAGAAAGTAAGATAAACAGAATCCTCAACGATTTCCGTATTGCACTTGAGAAGTTCATCAAAGAGAACCAGGAAAAGGCCTGGCTATCTTCAGTTGAAAAGAACGATCAGATCGTTGAACAATACATCAAAGGAATGTCATTGTCTTCTATTGCAAAAGAGGGTATGTTTTCCCGGAACTTGGAAGCATTGAAAGCATTACAGAATCGTATTGATGACGGATTGAATCTGTCACAGCGGGTATGGAAAATAACCGATCAGACCAAAGGCCATATTGAGCTATTCCTCGAAAGTGGAGTTGCAACCGGCAGAAGTGCTGAGGCAATTGGCCGTGATTTCCGACAGCTGCTCTATGATCCAAATAAGCGATTTAGAAGGATCAGAGATGAAGAAGGTAATCTGGTCCTTTCTCAGCCGATGAAGAATTATAACCCTGGCCGGGGAGTGTACAGATCCTCCCGGATGAATGCTCTACGCGTGGCAAGCACTGAAACGAATATGGGCTATCGGATGAGTGATTCAGAGCGATGGAAACAGCTTAATTTTGTTCAAGGGTACGAAGTAAAGCGGTCCGCGAATGCTCATCCCTGTGTGATCTGTGATTCCTTGAAAGGTAAGTATCCAAAGAATTTCATTTTCCCTGGTTGGCACCCGTTTTGCATTTGTTATGCAGTGCCCATCATAATGGAGCATGATGATTTTGCGGATTACTTGATAAGTGATTCAATCCCTAAAGATAAAATTGTAAATGATATTCAACCTAAAGCAAAGGGTTGGTTTACAGAGTTTTTATCTAAAAGCCCAAAAGCAAGTGATGCTTACTTTGTGAAATACAATAAATCATTTTTTAAAAGCATAAATGATAAAAAATTATGAAATCAGGATTTACGCCAATGTTCACACAAGGTGACATAAATAACTTTATTGATCAATTTGTAGACAGAACTGAAGAAAAAATATTAGAGATGCTGAAAGCAGCTGGGGAAGAGTTTGTAAAGTATGCTCGCGAAAGTGGGAGATACATTGACCATACCGGTAACCTTCGTTCATCAATCGGTTATGTGATTGTCAGGAATGGCAGTGTTGCATACAGTGATTTTCGAAAGCAGAATGTCGGCACCGAAGGGAATGAAGGTGTTGAAAAGGCAAAAAGACTGGCTCGTGAGCTGGCCGCAACGCATAGTGATGGTCTCGTTCTTATCGGTTTGGCCGGGATGGAGTACGCAGTATATGTTGAAGCGATAGAAAGCAAAGATGTTATCACGGCTGCCAACATCAAGACAGAGGACTGGATGAGAACGGCAATTAAAACAGTTACAAATAGGATGTAATTATGAAGATATCTTATTACATGATAAGAAACTGACTAATTCTATTGGAACCATCCATAGGAATGCAGCAAATTTCTTTAAAAGCAACGCTAAGCAACTGGAAAACTCATACATCGCTAAATACAATAAAGCGTTACTGAAGGATTTTTTGTAGATTCAGGTTTTAATAGATATCAATGGTTAAGATCCTATTGATCTCAAAAGCTGGTGCTTTCTTAATTCAATTTCTAACTTTTTTTACGCACTGAAGAGCTCACACAATGAGCCTTTTTCGTGCGTTTTTTATGATGTCTATATTAATAAAAAGAACGATATTATCCGGGGATCCGATTACGACCGCTTCATGAAATCACTGACAGGATATAAAAAAAGGGCGGAAATAAACATGATGATGCTCCCGACTCATTGACCATCCTCGCCGAATATATTGAGGATATCGGCTTGCGTAAGACGATGAATAAAAAGATGGTCAATAAGAGGGTTGTAGTGTGAATTTATGACTAAAATATTTTATTTAAAAGGCATATTAAAAACTCTTTGTATAATCCCAAAAGTCCGATTAAAAATGACACAATAATAGCAACGATTGAAATGTTTCTTGTGACTTTATATCGCTTTAGCTCCTTTGAAATAAAATTATGGTTAACCAATTCCTTTAATTCACTGCTGATGTAGAACCATGAGTTTGCATATCTATATACTTTTTGTGCAATATCAGCATTGACCACAAAATTACTTTTTTTAAAAGTATAACCTTGAGCGGTATAAGCTTTCCCATCTATTTCGACTTGGCCCATTTTTTGAAAATATGTTGGACCTTCTTTCCTATTATACTTTCGCGTATCGTAAATGATTTTCGAATAATGCTCTTCACTAGAATAATTTACAAATCCGATAAGGCTTTGAGATTCTAATTTATTAAATAGGAATGTACGTTCGCAGATACTATCAAAACACGACATTTGGAAGTCAATGGTTGGTTCATTGTTAAATATTACCTTTAACTCTAAAAAGTCATCACTTATTTCAATAGCAATATAATCATCGGAAATAAAATAATTAGAGGTGAGCCTCTCATCTAGTTTTTTAGCGCTCATCATCTTCTTAATAATGCATTTTTCAAAATTGGTGAAAGTTAGATCCATTTGTGTTTTAATTGATAATTATTGTAATTGCAAAGATAGCTAAAAACCTAATTCCCTTTATGTTTAAGTGAAAAGTATATGAAAGTTATCAATAGGGATGGTGCTTTACTTTGCTTCCGGCATTGATAATACTGGGATGTATAGTGATGCTGATTAGAGAAATCTCATTTTTTGATCTATAAAATAAGTATTTTCCAATCACCTTGGTTTAGTGGTTTGCCCCTCGTACGTGTTGCGAGGGGTTTTTAATATGCAATCGCATTTGATTAATTAAATTGGGTTATGTAATTATTTTGTGGTTATTGGAGACAAATAATCTATTTGTTGAAAAGTGTCAATTGGCAAATCCTTCGTTAATAAAACTGGTAGATTAACTTGTTTAGCAATATGCATAAAGGAATTTTCATCAGATGTTAATACTACATCGCACCTTTTAGTTTTAGCACATGCAATAATTAATGCATCATTTGAAATATAATTCTTTGGATTGAATATATTCATTTCAGCCAAATCTTTTCGCAATTGATTGATATATTGAGATATATGTTTCTGTTCAACATAATTCACCATATCGTTAACAATAAATGAGGCTTCTTTTTTTGTGAAGTTAATTATCTCAATATTAGGAGTATTGAAAATAGTTTGCAATTCAGATACGGCATCCGAGTTTTCAAATTTTGAAAGTTCAGAAAGCACAATACTTGAGGTAATCCAAATTGGGGATGAGTCTGATTGACTGGGTAGATTAAAATAATCAATTAAAGCATGTGTCCTTTTAACGTACTCATACTTACTATCAGTTTCTATAATATTATCTAGATTTCTAACGCTGTCAATGATGAAAGATGTATCAATAAAAATTCTTTTCCATTCTGAAACTGCTGGTATTGTACTCATAATCTAAAGGTCTAAATCTATTTGAGAGAAATATGCTCCATGATTATTCCTGATTTTCTCTAAAGTTTTTGTAAATGAAATATTTTCAGGTTCTAATATCATAAAATCATCAAGAACGGTACTTTCGACTTTTAAGGTATCCTTATTAATTTTCTTTGTAATATAAAAATCAATTAACCCATTTTTATAATAGTTTTTTAGTCGATTATCCTGTTGTTCATTTATCTCAATTTCTCCAGAATATGTTGAAATCAGAATTGAATTTTTTGTATTTATATTCCTACCACCTATCCGCGTTAAAACACCTTTTACTAAATCAGTTTCAAAATAATAAGGAAATGATGTATATTTCTTCTTAGTTGGCTGAATCGTTTTATAAAATGTTTTATCTTTATTATAAACATTTAAAACTAGATTATCGGAAAGAATATCCATAATCTTTTTTGAATATTCACGCTCTTTAAATTTGAGAGAAGAAAAATTTTCAGAAGAGATGTGAGAGTGTAAAGTCTGTATGTACTCAATTGTTGTAATGTTGGGGCTTGAACAAACGGCGGCATAGCAATTTCCTTTTATCTCACTTAAAACTAGTTCACCATCTGCAACCCCTTTGGAAACATCATAAAGTGATTTTAGAAAATCAGCCAAGATGTTAATAGACAATCCATCAAATCTAGTTAATGATTTGTTTTCATTATTAAATCTGAATGTGATTTCAAAATACTCCATACGATATTTATTCCTTTTGCAAATAAACAATTAATAAATCAAATGCGCAAAAAAACTTTATCAATTATGTAAATAAATCTTCATTTCCTGGATCGCTTCCTTCACGCTCCGAACAACCACATACTTACTTCCGCAATTCTCAGCTTGTTTCTGGAACTCTTTCTGTTCCGGAGATTGTTCCCCTGTCTTCGTCTTAAACTCGAGGCAGAGCAGCTCAAATCATTTCAATTCTCCGAAAATCTTGTTTACCGGTATTACGTTCTGAATGTCAAGCATCCGGCTGGCTGTCTCGAGTTCTGTTCGCTTGAAATACACTCTTGCACGGTTGCTGTTTCCTGTCGGATATCCGACGATCCACCTTTTATGGCGCCATTCCTCTATTAATCTCCTGCCATACTGTTTACGGGCCTGAGATTCTGTTACTACCTCAGAAGTAAGTCCAAGCCGGTTGAGAGTATTATATACTCCAATTTCAACGGCTTTAATAATGATCTGTTCGATTGTTTTGTCATCCATAACTGTTAATTTGATTAGTTACTAAGTGAGTTGGGTTTTAAATTATCTAACTCCTTCCAACGCTTTGGAAGGTTGTCATGTCAATATCTCAATCGAGCAGATCATATTTGTTTCATGCGTTCAATTGAGGCCTGAGGTCATCACAGAGGCGCGCCAGCTGATCGAATGATTCAATCCGATGTGTCACCCCATTGATAATAATGATGCCTGAAATCGGTTCTTTTGAGGCAAACAAATCAGTTATAGGGACCCCAAGGGCATTTGCAATCTTTTTCAAGGTCTCTAGGGTAGGGTTGCCATTAATGGCCTTTGAAAGACCCACTTCTGACATCTTTGTCCTTTCTGCCAATTGTTTTTGAGTGATACCGATTTCCTTGCAAATTTCTAATACTCTAAGTTTCATAAGCAGTATTTCTAGTTTTACAGCAAATATAGTATTTTCCTATCACTCTATATAACTATAAAGCAAATA
>ENA-UOOI01003822-UOOI01003822.1-fermentation-metagenome-genome-assembly--contig:-NODE-3822-length-10755-cov-8.453832_pt1 | contig 10755 bp, 8 predicted proteins | sample MGYA00245779_ERZ724027 | MGnify/ENA primary metagenome ERZ724027 (study PRJEB28704, sample SAMN03018318) | fermentation metagenome | biome: anthropogenic terrestrial biome; feature: soil; material...
TTTCAACTATATGGAACTTTATTCCATTTCCCTCTTGTAACTTTACACTAACTAGTAAATGTGGAAAGTTATGGTATCTAATGAATCTGGTAATATACTTGTATTATTCAAGGATACTAGTCTCGTTGAGATGGCATTCTCAAAAGATATTATATTAAAAATTATATGATTAAGTTAAAAAGGGCGGAATAATGTGCATTAAAACAAAAATTCCAACTTATATCTCTTTGAATTAATATCAATATTAATATCATTAATACCGTTTTCCTCTTTAAGAGATTTTAGCTTTGCAATTGAAACCCCAGGCTCACCTGGATCATCATCATTATTAAGGTCCGCTACTGTTTTATAATTCATACCTTCGCTTAATTTAACAGCGTTGCCTTCTGCTTTCATTTCGCAATCCTCAGAAACCTCAATGTTAAGCCCCATAAACTTATTATCATCACTCTTGCTGCTTAAATCAAACCTATACACGTCCCCATCTTTAACAGGAACAACATCTTCTCCACTTTTCATTTTAAGAGATATAGAAAGAAGTTCCGCTGATGATTTACTTCCAGTGTCCCCTCCTATAACCGTCCCTGAATCTGAGCCGCCTGAGGTTTCATCCGCATTAACAACCTTTATAACCTTTAGCTTCCAAACCTGAAATTTCAGGTTCGAATTCTTGGGCTTCCCCCAAACATCAAGAACATACATCCCAGGCTCCTTTGGAATCCATTCTATTTTTTCGCCATAATCAGTAACATCAATAGCCCAGCCTTTTCCATTCCACACATCATCTTTAACACCTATTTTACTGTTATTAAAAACATGAAGCTTGTACAAAAACGGCTCATCGCTTCCCTTTAAATCCTTTATCCCGTTTATTACAACCTTTTCTCCTACTTTGTACAGTGACTTTTCCACATTCAAATCTCCATCTGCACTTACCCTTGTCCCTTTATCAACACAGTTCAAGTAAACTGTATAATGGCTGTCATAGTTCCCATTTTTGTTTATAAATTTTCCTGATTTACCTGCCCTTCTAACCCAAATAGAAACTGTGTATTTACCCTTTTCAAACTTCTCCGGCGGCTTTACAAAAACAGGCGTATTTGCATCATATGGACCTGCATACCTCCCTAATAAATCCTCCCACTCATTATCTCCATCCTTTTTAATCCATATTCTATACTCAACTTTTTCTGCCCCCACACTTGTAATATAAAATGTTTCATTTTCCCCAGCAATAAGTGGAGAATGCTCCACCCCAACAAATGATATCTTAGGAAGCTCCTCTGCAAATGCCCTACTGCTCATGCCAAATACTCCAATTAAAAGAGCAAAAAACATAACTAAAATAAAATTCCTCTTTTTCATTTTATCCCCCTCTAAACTCCAAAAATATTCCTTAGCTCATGCAGCATCTTAACATCAATATATTTTAATACTGCTTCCTTTATATTAGCCTTGCTTGTATCATTCATTCCCTTATACTTTGCCTTAACCTCTGCTGCATCCCTTTTATAATCATATTTTGGATTAGCAATTACAATATTAATAGTACTTTGAATTCTGTTTAATAAATTTTTTTCCTCACTATTTGTCAAAGAATTTACAGCCCCAGGAATCTGTTTGCTTGTTTTTTTAAGCATTTCCTGCCCTCTGCTTTCAGCCTTCTCATCCTCTGCCACAGTCACAGTACCTATAATATCATCCACCATTTTTTTATCAGTCTCATTCCCCTTTGATGCAATTTCGTTAAGTTCCTTTTTAACCTTTTCTATATCAACCTTCCCGCCCTTTAAATCCGCTGAAACCCTTTTAAGTTCATTTTTATCCTTAGAATCCTTTGTAGTTAAAATAACCTCATCTATCTTTTTTGCTGCCTCATCAAGTATTTCCTTCCTTGTTGGAACCTTTTTATCTACCTTAATAAAATTTAAAGCAACAAGTCCGTCCCTTACATCAATTGAATTTAAAGGAAGCGGTATTAAGCTTTTTTCAATTTCTATACTGCTATCCTTAATTTCTAATCCTTTAACATTAACTTCGCTTACCTTTTTAAACAAAAAAGCCTTTGGGAATGGCAAAAAACCAACTTTGAAATTTCTTACACTAAATATATACTTTTCATCCTTCATAGAGACATTTCCTCTAACTGAAGCCATAATCTTTTTATTTGAATAGGAAAGTGGGACAGTTAATGAAACATCGTCTTTAATAACATTAGCCATAACCCCGTCAATTTTTAAATTACCCTTTTTAATTCCATCCTTTATGTATGCATTTAAAAATACTTCAATATCCTTATCATCAAGTAGTACCTCTCCACCATTATTTTGGGCACTGCTTACCTTATTTAAAACCTCATCCTCCTCTGAGCTCGAATAAACCAGAGGTTTTCTTCTGTAAAATACTCCAAAAATCCCTATAGCAAAAATAACCACCAATATTAATAAAATATATGCTCCTTTAAACTTCTTCCCTTTAAGCATGCTAGCCTCCTAAATGTAATAAATATTACATCCCATAACTAATTTAAACAACAAATAATTAATAAAAATGCCGGTCGCAAGAACCGGCATTTTTATTTACTTTTCAGCAAATTTTAATTCATAAATATATCCACCTTCAAGTTCAACTGATATACTAGCACCTTTAGCTTTTAAAATATTTAAAGTAATATCAGTTGAATTCCCATCATACCCTATTGCATCTTTTACTTCTTTTACAGTAACTGATTTATCACTAGTACTATTATAAACAACAGCATCTTTTACAGTTACTTTATTAACAGCAAGGCCATGGATTTTTATGTCAAATTCTTTTCCATCAATCATGCTCTTAGCTTTTGATAATATATCATTTAATTCTTTATTAGATACTCCTACAATAAATGCTTCATAATTATCCTTTTTATCTAACTGTAAAGCTGAAGAAAGGTTACTATTCATATATGTCATTAAATCCTGATTATTTACTGTTATACCTATATCAAATACATTATTCATTACTTTTGCTATATTAGCTTTTGCTGAATCTCTATTTTCTGAATTATTTATTTTTGTCTTTGCAACATCATAAAAATATTTAATCTTTTCATCTTGATTTTTTAATACAGTAACTTCTACAGTAGTTGTTTTACCATTTGTAGTTGTTTTAAAACTAGCATTGCTTTTAACTGAATTTAAATTAACAAAAGAATTCTTTAATGTACCAAGTTTTCCCTGAAGTTCTGAATGTAGTTCCTCTGGCGTCTTTGATGCTGGTGGAATATATCCACCTCCTCCTGTGCCTCCTCCAGTTGTTGCCTTACCGATGTCATCCTTTCCTTCTCCTGTCTTTTCAACTACATATCCATTGTCATTAACAGTTGCAACACTTGCACCCTTGGCTGCTTCAACATTAGTATTTGCATTTATAGTTAAAGTTGAAATATATGCATTTTCAGCAAGTTTAATTGATGCCTCACTATTTGCTACAACCTCATTAAACTTTCCATCAAGAACAACTACATCGTCCTTTGAAGAAGTTGCAATTTCAATCTTTGAAACTGAAGCTCCTGCTGCAGCCTTAATTGTTGCAGCTCCTTTAACTAAAATTGGCTCATTAAATGTCCCCCTAAGCTCAACTACAGTTTCTCCATTTTCATCTTTTGAAATTGTAATCTTGCCTAAGCTTCCACCCTTTGAATCTAAAATAGCATAACCTGTTGCATATGTGTTTTCAATCTTAGTTGTTCCCTCAGCTGCAACTCTTACATTGCTGCTGCTTGAAACTATAAGGCTTCCTGCCTTTACATCTTTAAGATGAACGCTATCTTTTCCACCTGATAAAACCTTTATTTCCTTTGCTTCTACATTATCAAGATTGATTTCTCCATCTTTACCTGGATCTATAAATATAGTTCCATTAACTTTTAAATTTTTAAGAGTAACCTTATCAGCCTCTACATATAGGTTGTCCTCAATTATCTTTGGGTTATTTTTATCTTCAGATCCAAATACCTCTCCATCTTTACTCAAAACTGTTCCTTTTACAACATTTATAGTTTTAAGCTTCCATCCATTATATTTAGCCTTTGAATCTTCTGTCTTAGCCCAAACATCGAGAACATAAACTCCCTCTTCACTAGGTGTCCATTCTATCTTGTCCCCATATTCTGAAACATCCTTATACCATCCTTTGCCATTCCAGTTTTTATCCTTAACTCCATACTTTCCATTATTAAAAAGATGAAGCTTATACTTATATGGTCCTGGCATTCCTTTAATATTTTTTATTCCATTTACAACAACCTTTTGACCAACAACGTATGTATCTCTTGCTATATCCATATCTCCATCTGTATAAATTCTTGTTTCTGGTTCTTGCTTTTCAACACAATTTAAATAAGCTACATAGTATGAATCATAATCTCCACTTTTGTTTGAATATTTACCTGTTGTATCTGCCTTTTTAACCCAAAAAGATAATTTGTATTTACCCTTTTGAAACTTATCAGCAGACTTAATAACAAATGGTAAATTAGCATCTACTGCCTCACTATAACCATCAGTTATTTCCTCCCACTTATTATCAGCCTCAGTATAAATAAATGCCCTATACTGAACCTTATCAGCGTTAACAGCTGTTAAAGTAAAGGTTTCAGTATCCCCAACCATTAATGGTGAATGTTCAATTCCAACAAAGCTTATCCTTGGAAGAGTCTCTGCTGCATGAACAGGCATACTGCTAAAACATGTAACTACTACCATAAGCACTGCTAAAACAGCGCCTAACCTCTTTTTAAATCCTTTCACTTTTTTACCTCCTTTAAAAATATTAAACCAACTGTGACAGATACTTAATATATTTTGTATTTAAATAAAGACTTACGAAAACCCAAAGCGGGCTTTCTATAAGCCTTTATCTATACCCATCTATAATTTTTAATATCATATCCCCATATTTCTCAGTTTTCACTTATTGTTATTTAATTTTTTCTTTATCATAGCTACCATTACAGCACTTGGTTTAGATCCTGAAATTAAAGCTATCATTGTATCAATAACTTGCTGTTTTTTGCAAGTACTTTTTTTATCTTACAACAATCACATATAAAAGCAGACTGAATAATTTCATGAAAATAAAGGTTCGTCTTCCATAGAAACTGCATTATTCTCTTTAATTGCTGCAGAGACTTTTTTGTACATTATATTAAAATCAAAAGCCTCTTAGTGCTCTAATAATATATAAAATTTAATATAGATTTCAGTTGAATGTAATAATAAATAATTTTAAAATCTATTTAACCCAAAGGCTAATAACTCTTTCTATCATATCATTTTGATGTTTTTTTATACTATTAATATTCCAATCATTATATTTTGTAATTTCTTTAGTCAACTCAAAATCAGTAATGCCCTTTGCATAATATTTTTTAAGTTTTACATCAAAAGCACTATTGTTTGCGGCTGAATTTTTCTTTCTGCTTAATAAAACCAAATTACCTATACAGTTTGTTAATTCCTGTCTTTGCGTATCATTGAAAATACTCAGCCATATACTATCCTTTTTAGGATTTTGCGGAAGAATATGTTCTACTGTTACTATACCCTTATAAGCTTTTTGGATATTTGAATTTTCACTCATATTCATGTCAAGTCTTAACAATATATATTTACAAAATTGTTTATAATAAAACATATCTGAATTCATTGCATTATAGACATCATTTTCATAATTGACAGTTTTAAATATATCATCATTAATAATATCATCTGCATTGTTTTTACTTTCGATTAAGTTAAGTAATTTTGACATCTCTACAATTCTTTTTGTTGGTGTCAATTCACAAATCCAATTTATCAAGAATTTCTTTTCAAGTTTTTTTAAGAATTCATATAACATGTCATCATCATTAAATTTTATGCAGAAGCTAATAAAAACAGGAATCCAATCTGAAGAAGATATATAATCTCGCATTAAGGACATCAAGTTATAATACTTAACATTAGTTTCCTGGTCCGATGAATTTATTTCTGCATTTTGTATCTTTTCTTTATAAATATCAGATACAACTTTTACATATTCGAAAAATTTTTTCCCTCTAAAGTCTTTTAAATTCTTAAAAATAATTTCATTATATTCATCGAATATTGATTTTTTTGCCTTTTCCTTTACGAATATAGTTCTTATATACCCTAATAATTGATCAAATTCTTCTCTTCCAAGTTCATCCTCTATCGTTTCCCATTGTTCTTGATACTTATCTCTATCAGATTCATTAATTTCACCCAAGCAAGAACTTTTTAATAAATCTGCTGTAGTCAAAGGCATTCCCCTATCATTTAAAACAGAGAATAACCTATAAGCCGATGTAAAATTCCCTGTCTTTACATAAACAAATATACAGTTGTTAAGTACATATTTTACAAACTTATTTAATAAATCCTTATTAAGCCCATTTTCTGCAAAAAACTTGCTTCTTAAAATTTCCATTGTATTTTTTATTCTGAGCTGGGACTCATTTAAATCTTTTATATTAATATCTAGTAATGTTCCATTTTCCTCCAAAATATATTTTTTAAAGAACTTTCTATCTTTATCTCGAACCAAAATCCTAACTTCTTCAGGAGTATTTACAAGATCATCTTCTTTTTGAAAGATCATCCTTTGTAAAGTTTCTTTGTAACTTTTGTTTTCAATTAAATCTCGCATAACAGCAAGTAAAATTACAAGAGTTGTAAGTCTTTGCTGACCATCTACAAGATCATAGGTAGCACTTCCATCTGATTTTTCATCAGTAATTTGTAATATTATACTTCCCAAAAAATAACTGCTTTGTTCATCATCCATAGCTTCTCTAATATCGTCAAATAATTGTTCAACATTATCCTTTTCCCATGAATATTGTCTTTGATAACCAGGTATATGGAATAAAAATTTAGGCCCAAATAAATCTTTAAAGTAAATTTCTTTTGCCTCTATTTTGTTATCCAATTTATCACCTCGTTTAATTTGTTTTGGAAATTTTATTTGATTTATTTAACTTTATATATATTATATAATAATATGTGGCATTGTACCATTATTAAAGCCCATCGCAAGATGAGTTAATCTGTTTTTACTATAAGATATTCTTGGTACTGCTTATTGCTGGCATTTTTATGAACGATATGGAGTTGTTATCCGTGATAGCCTAATCTTTTACAAATGATTATATATACTCAGTCTTAGCTTTTTCCTAACCATATTTATAACACTATTTTGAAAATCAGATTTTAATATATAAAGAAATGTAAAGTAAACTATAGCGCCAAAGCATATCTGAATCATCGTGGATTGAATCCATAAATAGTTGCTATAACTGCTTTTATCTATATAAGTAAATACTATAAATGCTGCATAAGTAATTATTGTTGTTACTAACTTTATTACAAAAATGTTCATCCTTCGTTATTACTGTTTTAGGCTGCATCCCATATTCAAAATGTTTGTGTTCAATTATTCTTGTATATGGTACCCTTATTGGGGAATGCTTGAGCAGTAACAAAAATTTAATCTCCTGGAGGTATATATGTTAGCCTTGAATAAAGCTTTACATCCCCATATGGCTTGCCTTTATATTCACGTTCCAGCTTTCTCCTTTGCTGCCGGGATAATGAATATGCCAGGTTATCAATAACTTTAATATTATGTTTCATTAATATAACCTCAATCTCTTCTATTTTGCAGCCATTCTCTTTACAATACTTTTCAACAGACATCTTTGAAATACTATCATTGTTTTTTATCAAAGCAGCGACATCACTGATTTCCTCCATCGGGAACAATATGTTACGCCCGTGAGGATAAAAAGCTTCATGAATTTTTCTATTCCATTTGGCATCTTGCTTGAACAAGATCTTACTTGAAAGCTTGGAAAAGTTCTCACCTTTTCCCATTCTAACAGCAAATGCACATTGAAGTCCGGGGCGCTGGAATGGCTGGAGCCCAATCATCCTGAATGGCTCTATTTTATCAGGTTCTAACATCATGTATACATAGGACCTAATACAACCAACCCCGTCTTCCCTTACCCGGAAATCCTTGGCCGCAGCATCATAAACATGAGTTGCAAAAAATGCAGCAACAGCTATATCGCTGGTCACATCCAGTAGATCAGTATTCATTTCATAGTGCTGGGCCAATGCTCTGTAATCCACATCACAGTAATCCTTTATGGCAAACTTCACCTGTGGGAACTCTTTAAGCACCAGCTCAAACTCAGTAACCTTCAAATTATCAATTAAAATAAGTTCTGCATTCCGGTTGCCTTCAGCATCCCTTTCATCTGGTTTTCTAACCCTGTAAATGCTTGGAACACATGGATACTTTAAATCATAATCACCATTCTCTCCACGGTAAAACCTTAAAAACATGTTAGGTGGAAAGGCACCGATAGTACCATTGGGCATCTCCATTATATTGAAATAAAGATTCCTAATCAAATGGCCAGTTTTCCTATCTTTCAGATTTAAAATCGGGTTGCTACTTTCCAAATGACGCACAGCTTCAAAAATATCAGCAAAAATTATTTGGTCGGGCATCTTGTAACACATCCTCTGGTATTATAATAAACTCGAAGTAAGCACATTGAGCCCTTCTATTTGTGCCACTATTACTTATTTGCATACAATAAAGCCATTATAAAGCTCTGCTAATAGATCATTCACTTCATGATCAAGAGAAATACCAACTTAAAGCAAAAGTTTTCCTGATAGCTTTTCTATATCCTTTGTAAAATCCACAAAACTTCTCCACACTACTAAAAATATCAGAGTATTGAAGATGTAACCCATGAGGTAGGTTCAAATCAAATTCTTTTAATACATCATACCATTCCTTTTCATTACCATGTGGAAGTCATTTATTGGTTGCTATTGATAATCTGTAGTTGAACTAAATGCATTATCAACTAGAATTTTTCCTAAGCTCGTTATTTCATATTGCGTATCATCTTCAAAGTTTACTTCTGAAAAATTTGTAATTCCCACTAAACCTTGATTGAATAAACTTATTGCTCTTATTCCTGAAATTGAATTATTACGTTTTTCCTTTAAGTAAATTAAGTCTTCTATGTAGCAATTTGATATAACGTTACAAAGTCTAAAAAATTGTTCTTGTTGAATGTCTTCATATATTAAGGCCCTAAATAAATTTGCCATCAAAACTGATTTATTAATATCGTTTAGTCTATCTATTATTAAAATTATTTTTTCACCAAACTCTTTTCCATCATCTTTAAAATTTTTCTCCATAAATTTCACTCTTTTTTCGAAATCTATATCCTTACAATTATACAAAAAATATATAAGCTTTTTAAAAAATATCTTATCCCTAATTGAACTTATTACTCCTATACTATCAACTACATAGTTAACTATTGGTATGTCTTTAAGTGTACCATAATTAAAAGTATCTAAAGTATCTTCAATTATATCCTCGCTAATATTTTTGAGTTCTTCGGATATCAATGAATTCGATACTGCTATCCCAATTTTATTGTTTTCCATGATTTAAATACTCCTCCAAACTTTCTTTCCAATCCCTTGTTATATCCCCAGTTGTAAGTTCCAATATATAGTTTCTAAGTACAGAATACTTAGGCCTTTTAACTGGTCTTGGGAATTCATCAGTAGTGCAAGGTAAAACTTCTGTACCTATTCCTTTTATTTTAATACCTGAGTACACATTTAACTCTTTTATATATTTTTTCATGATAGCCCTCTTCCCTAATTACTTATAAGAAACCGCATATTTCCCTTCTTGAATAAAACCAATTGGAACAGATACTTAACATATTTTATGCCCAAGTAATTTTAGCTCACTAACTTTACAAAAAATGTTTCTACAAATAAAAAGATAATTTAGTATCTGTTCCTCAACTTATCCAACTTCAATGATATTTTAAATTTCGGTAAGAGCATAATTCCCCTTTTGAAAATCTGCCCCTTTACCCTTTAATAATTGATTTATCTTTCGAAACATTTTTGTTTTATAAAAAGTCATATATTACTTTCTACTCACTTTCCCATACCCATTAGAGTATCTTTCCCCACGGTTAAAATTAACTTCAAACTCCTTATTGCAAAAATCATTTATTATTAGCTTATCAGGTAGTATTTTAAACCCTCTAGTAATAACTACGTCCCTATAGCTAAGTTTAAGTTTTATAAAATCCTTCCCATATTCAATTACGTTGCATCTTGTTTCATCTTTCATAGAAAACAAACTAATAAACTCATTTTGCTCTTTATCATCTACAATTAAAACATTATGTACCTTTACACTTCTAAATTCATTCCTTCTTTCAGAAATAGGAGTATAAAGATAAGTTCCTGGGTCAACAAAAACATCTTTCCCACATAAGTTTAATTCAAAAGAAAGTTTATCGTTGTGAGAATGTCCCCCTGCTCCGTTTTGTCCATTTCCCCCTGCAAAAATTGAAAGATAAAAATTCTTGCATTTAAATATGTATAACCCAAAAAACGGATAAGAAATAAACTTTAAATTATTAGTATTTACTTCCTTATCCACATAATCTTTAAACTTTATAACTGTTTTTTTATTATATTTTAATTTTAAATCCTCTTCCAAAGTATTAATTTTATTTTCCTTATACTCTTTTTTAATTTTAAATCCCTTTGCTAAACTTTCTATAATGCTTTTTTCAAGAGGATAGTTAGCTGCAAAATTTTCAAATCCATTAAAATCAAAAATCCCATTTATAGCTGAAATTAA
>ENA-UOOI01003823-UOOI01003823.1-fermentation-metagenome-genome-assembly--contig:-NODE-3823-length-10750-cov-5.256194_pt1 | contig 10750 bp, 19 predicted proteins | sample MGYA00245779_ERZ724027 | MGnify/ENA primary metagenome ERZ724027 (study PRJEB28704, sample SAMN03018318) | fermentation metagenome | biome: anthropogenic terrestrial biome; feature: soil; material...
CGTTCGACGGGCGCGGCAACTACAACATGGGCGTGAAGGAGCAGCTGATTTTCCCGGAGATCGACTACGACAAGATCGACAAGGTCCGCGGGATGGACATCTGCTTCGTGACGACGGCCAAAACCGACGAGGAATCCAGAGAGCTTTTAAAGCTGATGGGCGCCCCGTTCGCCAAGTAAGGAGGGGTTTTTGTGGCCAAGACATCAATGAAAATCAAACAGCAGCGGCCGGCGAAATTTTCGTCCCGCGCGTACAACAGGTGCAAGATCTGTGGCAGGCCGCATGCCTATCTTCGCAAATTCGGCATCTGCCGTATCTGTTTCCGGGAGCTGGCCTACAAGGGCGAGATTCCCGGCGTAAAAAAGGCAAGCTGGTAAAGGCTTTGCAAAGGAGGTAACGGCATGCAAATCACGGACACCATTGCCGATCTGCTGACCCGCATCCGCAACGCCAGCACGGCGAAGCACGACACCGTGGAGATCCCCGCTTCCAACATGAAGAAGGCCATTGTGCAGATTCTGGTCGAGGAAGGGTATCTCAAGAATTTCACGGTTGTGGACGACGGAAAACAGGGCATTATCAAAGTCAATCTGAAATACGGCGAGGGCAAGACCACGGCCATCAACGGCCTGCAGCGGGTCTCGAAGCCGGGTCTTCGCATCTATTCCAGCGCCGAGGAGATGCCGCAGGTCATGAAGGGCCTGGGCATCGCGATCGTTTCCACCTCCAGGGGAATCATGACTGACCGTCAGGCCCGCAAAGAGAAGGTGGGCGGCGAGGTCCTCGCGTTTATCTGGTAAAATAAGGGGGGCGCAGCAATGTCGCGAATTGGAAGAAAACCCATAAATATTCCCGCCGGCGTCACCGTTTCGGTCGACGACAGCGTTGTAACGGTCAAAGGGCCGAAAGGCACCCTGACCCACAAGGTCCACCGCAACATGGGCGTCGCGGTGGAGGGCGGCGAAGTGCACGTCACCCGGCCCGACGACGAAAAGGAAAACAGGGCCCTGCACGGCACGACCCGCTCGATCATCAACAACATGGTGCTCGGCGTGACGCAGGGCTTCAAAAAGGAGCTCGAGGTCAACGGCGTCGGCTACCGTGCGCAGAAGCAGGGCAAAAACCTCGTGATGACCCTCGGGTATTCCCATCCGGTGACGGTCCCGGAAACAGACGGCATCACCATCGAGTGCCCGGCGGCCAATAAGATCGTCATCCTCGGCCCGGATAAGCAGCAGGTCGGCCAGTTTGCCGCAGAGGTCCGCTTGAAACGCCCGCCCGAGCCGTACAAGGGCAAGGGGATCAAGTACGTCGGCGAACACATCCGCCGCAAGGAAGGCAAAGCCGGCAAAGGCGCCAAGAAGTAAGGAGTGAATCGCAAATGGTGAACAAGGCCGATACCAATGTGGCAAGGAAGCGGCGCCACAAAAGGGTGCGCGGCAAGATTTCCGGCACGGCAGAGTGCCCGCGCCTGAACGTATTTCGCTCTGCCAGCAACATCTACGCCCAGATCGTCGACGACATGAAGGGCGTCACGCTGGTTGCGGCTTCTTCGCTGGACAAGGAGTTTGAAGGCACCGGCGGAAACAAGGAAGCGGCCCGCAAAGTGGGCCAAATGATCGCCAAACGCGCGGTCGAAAAGGGGATCGCCCAGGTCGTGTTCGACCGCGGCGGCTACCTGTACCACGGCCGCGTCAAAGAACTGGCCGAAGGCGCCCGCGAGGGCGGCCTCAAATTCTGAAGAGAGAGGAGGAAATCTTTTGGCTAGATACCAACAGTCCGATGATGAATACAAAGAGCACGTCGTCGCCATCAACCGCGTTTCCAAAACCGTAAAGGGCGGCCGCATCTTCAAGTTCGCCGCGCTCGTCGTCGTGGGCGACGGGAAAGGCACCGTCGGCTTCGGAATCGGCAAGGCCGGCGAGGTCCCGGACGCCATCCGCAAGGGCATTGAAGACGCGAAGAAGAATCTCGTGAAGATCTCTCTGCGCGGCTCGACCATCCCGCACGAGATCATCGGGGCGTACGGCGCCGGCAGAGTGCTGATGAAGCCCGCCGCGCCCGGCACCGGCGTCATCGCCGGCGGCCCGGTCCGCGCTGTCGTGGAGGCCGCGGGCATCCGCGACATCCGCACGAAGGCCCTCCGCTCGAACAACCCGTGCAACGTGGTCCGCGCGACCATGGACGGCATGACCAGACTGCGCAACGCGCAGCAGGTCGCCGCGAGGCGGGGCAAGTCGGTGAAGGAAATTTTCGCATAAGGAGGGCTCAAGCAAGATGGCGCAGTTGAAAGTAACGCTGGTCAAAAGCCTGATCGGCGCGCAAAAAGACCAGATTGCAACCGCCCGCGCCCTTGGTCTTTCCAAAATCGGCGACGTGTCGGTTCAGCCCGACAACAACCAGACCAAAGGCAAGGTGGCCAAGATCATCCACCTCATCGAGGTAAGCAATGCGTAAGCAAGGAGGTGCGAGCAAATGAAGTTGAACGATCTGACTGCGGTTCCGGGTTCCAGAAAGGTGCGCAAGCGCATCGGCAGGGGCATCGGCTCCGGCCAGGGCAAGACCGCAGGGAAGGGCAGCAAGGGCCAGAAGGCCAGGTCCGGCGGGTCCATCCGCCCCGGCTTTGAAGGCGGCCAGATGCCTCTGCAGCGCCGGGTTCCGAAACGCGGCTTTGTCAGCATTTTCGGAAAAGACATCCATATCGTCAATATCGGTTCTCTTGAAAAATTTGAAGACGGGGCCACGGTGGACACCAAGGCGCTCGTCGATGCCGGGATTGTCAGCCAATGCGGCGACGGGATCAAGGTTCTGGGCAACGGCAAACTGACAAAGAAGCTGACGGTGAAAGCCGCCGCGTTTTCCGGCTCTGCAAAACAGAAGATCGAAGCTGCCGGCGGGAAGGCAGAGGTGATCTGATTTGTTCAAGACACTCAAGAACGCCTGGGCCATTCCGGACCTGCGCAAAAAGATCCTTTTCACCCTGTTCATCATCGTGATTTTCCGGTTCGGCTCTGCCATTCCGGTGCCGTTCCTCAACACGGAGGCCCTGAAGGGCCTGATGAGCGAGGTCGGCGCGGCCGGGACCGCCCTAAGCTACCTCGACACCCTCTCCGGCGGCGCGTTCGCACAGGCGACGCTGTTCGCCATGAGCGTCACGCCGTATATCAACAGCAGCATTGTGATCCAGCTTCTCACCGTCGCCATCCCCTCGCTGGAGCGCATGGCGAAGGAAGGGGAAGAGGGCCGCAAGAGGCTCGGCGCCATCACGCGCTATGTGACCGTGATCCTCGCGCTGATCCAGGGCATTTCTTACTATTTCTACCTGCGCAACAGCTCGTACCAGGGCACCCCCATCGTGAAATACACCACGGGCGGGAGCGCGGCCTTTGCGGGCATCGTGATCGTGCTGACGTTCACAGCGGGCGCCGCGCTGATGATGTGGCTCGGCGAGCAGATCAACCAGCACGGCATCGGGAACGGCATTTCCATCCTGCTGTTCGCGGGCATCGTCGCGAGGATGCCGCACGTGTTCAACACCCTCGGCACGTTCTGGAACGCGGCGGGGCAGGACCCGGCGAGCTACGGCAAGTACTACTTCCTGGTGCCGCTGTTCGTGGTGCTGTTCCTCGTCATGATGTTCGTCATCGTCTATATGTACGATTCCGAGCACCGCATCCCGGTCCAGTACGCGAAGCGCATGGTCGGCCGCAAGATGTATGGCGGCCAGAGCAGCCATATCCCGATCAAGATCGGCCTTTCGGGCGTCATGCCGATCATCTTCGCAAGCTCCATCCTGATCATCCCGAGCACCATCGAGTTCTTTCTGGGTGACCGGGTCCAGGGTTTCTGGAAGAGCTTTTTCGACGCGTTCTCCACAACGGGGTGGGTTTATTCCATTCTGTATTTCATCTTGATCATCGTTTTTGCCTTTTTCTACATGTCGATCCAGTATAATCCAATTGAGATGGCCAATAATCTTCGTCAGAGCAACGGCACGATCCCGGGCATCCGGCCCGGCAAGCCCACTTCCGACTATATCGCGAAGATCATTTCCAAGGTGACGTTCATCGGTTCGCTGTTCCTCGCTTTCATCGCGCTGATGCCGATCATTTTCGGCGCGTCGACCGGGATGAGGAACCTCTCGATCGGTGGCACGTCCCTGCTGATCCTCGCGGGTGTCGCGCTGGAGACGATCCAGCAGTTGGAATCTCAGATGATGATGAGGCACTACAAGGGCTTTCTGGACTGAGTGAAAAGGGAGTGTGCAAAAATGAACGTGATTTTTCTCGGCGCACCCGGTGCGGGCAAGGGCACCCAGGCTGAGATCCTTGCCAAGAAGCTGAATATTCCGACAATTTCGACAGGCAATATCATTCGCGACGCGCTGAAAAGCGGCACGGAAATGGGCCTGAAGGCGAAGGCTTTCACGGAAGCCGGCAAGCTCGTTCCGGACGAAGTGGTCATCGGCATCGTCCGCGACCGCATCGGGCGGGGCGACTGCAAGGCCGGCTTCATTCTGGACGGTTTTCCCCGGACCATTCCCCAGGCCGAGGCGCTGGATAAAATGGTCAGGATCGACCGGGTCATCGACATCGAGGTGCCCGAAGACGTGATCCTGCAGCGTTTGTCCGGCCGCCGCGTGTGCGGCAGATGCGGCGCCCCCTACAACGTCTACAACAGCAAACCGAAGGTAGACGGGGTGTGCGACATCTGCGGCGGCGCCCTTGTTCAGCGCAAGGATGACCAGCCCGAGACGGTTCAGGCGAGGCTGCAGGTCTACCACGAGCAGACGGAACCGCTGATCGGGTACTATAAAAACCAGAGCAAGCTCTGCATCGTGCACGGCACAAACGACAAGGCTGCGACGGCGCAAAAAATTTTCGATGCAGTAGAGGCGTGAAGCATGATTGTTCTGAAGACGAGCAGGGAGCTTAAAATCATGCGCGAAGCGGGCAGGATCGCCGCAAACGCATTGAAGGCAGCCGGGGCCGCGATCGAGCCGGGGGTTTCCACCTGGGAGATCGACCGCGTCGCCCGCCGGTATATCGAGGGGCACGGGGCAAAACCGACCTTCCTCGGGTACGGCGGATTTCCGGCGAGCGCCTGTGTTTCCATCAATAACGTGGTCATCCATGGCATACCGAGCAAAAACCGGATCGTAAAAGAGGGCGACATCGTCAGCATCGATGTCGGCGCGACCTATCAGGGATTTGTCGGCGACAACGCGTGGACCTTCCCCTGCGGAAAGGTCAGCAAAGAGGCGCAGGCCCTGATGGACGCGACGCGCGAAAGCCTGATGGAGGGCATCAAAGCCGCGGTTGCGGGGAACCGCATCGGCGACGTCGGCAGCGCGGTCCAGCGGTATGCCGAAGCTCGCGGCTACTCGGTGGTACGGTCTTTCGTCGGCCACGGAGTAGGCGCGAAAATGCATGAAGACCCCAGTGTTCCCAATTACGGCACGCCCGGCAGGGGCGTGCGCCTGTTGCCCGGCATGACCATCGCCATCGAGCCGATGGTAAACCAGGGCGTGAAAGAAGTGAAAACGCTGAATGACGGCTGGACGACGGTCACCGCCGACGGAAAGCTCTCGGCGCATTTTGAAAAGAGCATCGCCATCACCCAGAACGGCCCTGTCATCTTGACGATGCCGGATTAGGGGGGTCGCGCGATGGATTTCGTCAGAGGGCTGGTGGTCCGGTCTTCGGCGGGACGCGACAGGGGCTCGTTTCTGGTGGTGCTTGCGGTCGATTCTTCGTCCGCCGTCGTGTGCGACGGAAAGCGCCGCCCGCTGGAGCACCCCAAAAAAAAGAACCTGAAGCATCTGGCCGCGACCGGAACCCTGCTGCCCGAAACCCGGATGCAGACAAACCGTGAGATCCGAAGGGCCCTGGGCGGGTTCGGTACCGAGGGACCGCTTTCCAGACGAGGAGGCTGATTCTATTGTCGAAACAGGACGTAATTGAAACCGAAGGCATCGTGACCGAGGCTTTGCCGAACGCCATGTTTACGGTGGAGCTTCCCAATCACCACACCATTCTTGCGCATATCTCGGGAAAGCTCCGCATGAACTTCATCCGCATCCTGCCGGGCGACAAGGTGACCATCGAACTGTCACCTTACGACCTGACGCGCGGGCGCATCACATGGCGTTCCAAATAGGCGGCGTGTCGCCGCAGCCAAGCCGCGCCGTTCAGCCGGGTGAAAGTCCCGGTCCGGAACGGGCGCGAGAGTATGAAAAAGCTCCCGATGATGTTCTTTTGCAGAAGCGGTTCCTTAGAGGATTAGAAAGGAAATGCTTTCGGCAAGCCATATGCGGAGCCTAACTTGCTAATCCACCAGTTGGGAGGGATTCATTATGAAAGTAAGACCATCCGTCAAAAAAATGTGCGAAAAGTGCAAAATCATAAAGCGCAAGGGCAAGGTCATGGTGATCTGTGAAAATCCCAAGCACAAACAGCGCCAGGGCTAATGGCGCAAACCGATTAATTTGGAGGTGCAACCACTATGGCGCGTATATCGGGGATCGATCTGCCGCGTGACAAGCGCATTGAGATCGCTCTTACTTATATCTTCGGGATCGGCCACAGAACGGCGAGCAACATCTGCTCGGCGACGGGCGTCAGCCCCGACGTAAGGGTAAGGGATCTCACGGAAGACGATACGGCGAAACTCAGGGAATATATCGACCACAACTGCCGCGTGGAAGGCGACCTTCGCCGCGACACGGCGTTTGACATCAAGCGTCTGATCGAGATCGGGTGCTACCGCGGGATCCGGCATCGCAAGGGCCTGCCGGTCAGGGGCCAGCGCAGCAAGACCAATGCGCGCACGCGCAAGGGCCCGAGAAAAACGATGGCCAACAAGAAGAAGTAATCCGGGAGGGATAGTAAAATGGCAGTTCAGAAGGCATCCGCGAAAGGCGGGAAGAGCGCAAAGGGCGCAACTACCGTTCGCAAACGCCGCGAACGTAAAAATATCGACCGCGGTTCCGCGCATATCCAATCCACGTTCAACAACACCATCGTCACCATCACCGACGTGCAGGGCAACGCGGTTTCGTGGGCAAGCTCCGGCGAGCTGGGCTTCCGCGGCTCCCGCAAATCCACCCCGTTCGCCGCGCAGACCGCCGCCGAGACGGCAGCTAAGGCCGCGATGGAGCACGGGATGAAGTCCGTCGACGTCTACGTGAAAGGGCCTGGCGCCGGCCGCGAGGCCGCGATCCGCGCGCTGCAGGGCGCCGGGCTCGAAGTCAGCATGATCAAGGACGTCACGCCGATCCCGCACAACGGATGCCGCCCGCCGAAGAGAAGACGCGTGTAGTTTTAGGAGGGGTAAGCAAAATATGGCAAGATATACAGAATCCGTCTGCAAACTGTGCCGCCGCGAGGGCCAGAAGCTGTTCCTGAAGGGCCAGCGTTGCTACACGGACAAATGCGCCGTCGGGCGCAGGGCCTATGTCCCCGGCCAGCACGGCCAGGGGCGCAAGAAGACTTCCGAGTACGGCCTGCAGCTTCGCGCCAAGCAGATGACGAAGCGTTATTACGGCGTGCTGGAGGCTCAGTTCCATCACTATTACGAGATGGCGACGAAAAAACAGGGCAAGACCGGCGACGAGCTGCTCATCCTGCTGGAACGCCGCCTCGACGATGTCGTTTATCACCTTGGCTGGGCCAATTCCAGGGCGGAAGCGCGCCAGCTTGTCACGCACGGGCATTTTTCCGTGAACGGCAGGCGCGTCGACATCCCCTCGTACCTTATGAGCGTCGGCGAAACGGTTTCCATCCTTGACAAAAGCCGCAAGAGCGACAAGATCAAGGCGGTTCTGGAATCGAACGCTTCCCGGCCGGTGCCGAAGTGGCTCGACGTGAACCGCGAAACGCTGGAAGGCAAGGTGCTCGCCCTGCCGACCCGCGAGGAGATCGACCTTCCTGTCGACGAGACTCTCATCGTCGAGCTGTACTCCAAGTAATGACGCCCCTTTCGGGGAAGCATGATGGCAGATAAATTCATCCGCTTATGGTCAAGGAGGGTCGCTAATGATCGAGATTGAGAAGCCAAAGATCGAGACGAACGTATTATCGGAAGACGGAACTTACGGCAAGTTCATTGTGGAACCGCTGGAGCGCGGCTTCGGCACGACCCTGGGCAACAGTCTTCGGCGCGTGCTGCTGTCGTCGCTGCCGGGCGCCGCGGTCACTTCGGTGAAAATAGACGGCGTTCTGCATGAATTTTCCACGATTCCGGGCGTGAAAGAGGATGTGACTGAGATCATCCTCAATATCAAGGGCCTTACGGCGAAGCTGCACTGCAACGGCCCGAAAACGGTGGAAATCAGCGCCGAGGGACCGTGCGAAGTGACGGCCGACTCAATCAAGTGCGACAGCGAAGTGGAAATCCTCAACCCGGAGATGCACATTGCGACGCTTGGCGACGGGGCGAAGCTGTATATGGAATTGACGCTCGACAAGGGGCGCGGCTATGTTTCCGCCGAACGCAACAAGCAGAACATGAGCGCCAGCGTCATCGGCGTGCTTCCGGTGGATTCCATCTACACTCCGGTCTATAAAGTCAATTACAACGTGGACCCCACGCGCGTCGGGCAGAACATCGACTACGACAGGCTGACGCTCGAGGTCTGGACGAACGGGGTCATCGGCGCGCAGGAGGCCGTCTCTCTCGCGGCCAAGGTGCTCACCGAGCACCTGAACCTGTTCGTCGACCTTTCCGACAAGGGCAGCAACACCGAGATCATGGTGGAAAAGGACGACAAGAGCAAGGAGAAGATCCTCGACATGACGATCGAGGAGCTCGACCTCTCCGTGCGTTCGTTCAACTGCCTCAAGCGCGCTGGAATCAATACGGTCGGCGACATCATCAACAAGTCGGAAGACGACATGATGAAGGTCCGCAACCTGGGGCGCAAGTCCCTTGAGGAGGTCGTCTGGAAAATGGCCTCGCTCGGCTTCAACCTGCGCAAGGATGAAGAGTAGTTATCCGCAAAGCTAAGGTAAAGGAGTGAAATTCGATGCCAGGAACCAGAAAGCTCGGAAGGGCCACCGCCAGCAGAATGGCCATGCTGCGCGCGCTGGTGACGTTCCTTTTAGAAAACGGTAAGATCGAAACCACCGTGACCCGCGCCAAGGAGGTCCGCTCCCTGACGGAAAAAATGATCACCATCGCCAAAGAAGACAATCTTACGAACAAGCGCCTCGTGCACGGCTTCGTGACGAAAGACGCAGTCGCCCACAAGCTGTTCGCGGAGATCGCCCCCAAATACGCCGACCGCAACGGCGGATATACCCGCATCACAAAGCTCGGACCCCGCCGCGGCGACGCCGCCGAAATGGCGTTCATCGAGCTCGTCTGACGGCGCAGTGCCTGCGCGGTCAGGCCCCGCCGTTTTGTTTCGCAAAAAAAATAAGCCCGCCCTGGCGGGAGAGTCGAAAGATGCTCCCGTGCAGGGCGGCTTTTTCGTGCGGCGCCACCGAAAGACGAAGGGCGCTATGCGTCCCCGGACAGCCCGGGGCAACTTCCCGTATGCGGAAAATCCGTTGCTTTCGGGAGCTTCCTCCGACTCCCCCGCCAGAGAAAGCTTTATCTTTTCCGCCGGACTGCCCGGCGGGGCTCGGCCGCGGCGACACGCCGCCGGCTTTTACGAATCGGGGGGATTGTCTGATGACAAAATTTCACAAAGAAGGTATAATAAAAAAGAATAGAAATCCCCCGCGGCAGGGGAGAAAGGAACGGCATGCCATGAGCGATTTTAAAATCGTAACGGATTCCACAAGCGATCTGTCGCAGGAGATGGCAGAGGAGCTCGGCGTTGTGGTCATCCCCATGAACTTCACCATCGGCGACGATTCGTTTTTCGATTATCCGGATGAACGTGAAATCTCTTCCCATGATTTTTATACGCGCCTTTCCGCCGGCCAGACCTCCACGACCAACCAGATCAGTCTGGAAACGTTTATCGAAACGTTTGAGCCGGTGTTGCAGGACGGATGCGACGTGCTGTATCTCGGCTTTTCCTCCGGCCTGAGCGGCACCTACAACAATTCCGTCATGGCGGCGAAGGAGCTTTCGCAGAAGTACCCGGACCGCAAAATCTACGCGGTGGACACGCGGGCGGCTTCCATGGGGGAAGGGCTGCTGGTCTGGTACGCGGCGCAGCTGCAAAGAGAGGGCAAAACCATTGAGCAGGTCAGGGACTGGGAAGAGCGGAACAGGCTGCACATGCACCACTGGTTCACCGTGGACGACCTCAACCACCTAAAGCGCGGCGGCCGCATCTCCGGCGCTTCCGCGCTCGTGGGCACCATGCTCGGCATCAAGCCGGTGCTCCATTTCGACGACGACGGCCATATCCTTCTGGTGGACAAGATCCGCGGCAGGAAACAGTCGCTCGACGATCTGACGGCGCACATGCAGAAAACCGCCGAGGACCCCGGCAGCCAGATGATCTTCATCGCCAGCGCCGATTCGGCGGAAAGCTCGGAATACGTGAAAAGGAAAATCGAGTCCCTGTTCGGGACGAAGCGGTTCGCCATCGGCACCATCGGCCCGGTCATCGGGGCGCACTCCGGCCCGGGGACCGTCGCCCTGTTCTTCCTCGGGACCGACCGCGAGGCGGGGATCGAAAAGAAATGAGTCGTCCGGGCACAAAAGATCCCCGACCGCAGGCCGGGGATCTTTTTATCGGCAGTTTTCGGGTTTCAGTGGGCGGGGCAGATCACGCGGACGCGGACGATTT
>ENA-UOOI01003824-UOOI01003824.1-fermentation-metagenome-genome-assembly--contig:-NODE-3824-length-10747-cov-31.965395_pt1 | contig 10747 bp, 7 predicted proteins | sample MGYA00245779_ERZ724027 | MGnify/ENA primary metagenome ERZ724027 (study PRJEB28704, sample SAMN03018318) | fermentation metagenome | biome: anthropogenic terrestrial biome; feature: soil; material...
CTGTTTTGCTCCGTCCCCGCAAGCTCTCGCTCTTCAATGAGATCAAACGCTGAAGTATTATAAAGATGCATAACAGTGCCGCCACGGCGACTTTTGTCCACCACGAGCTGAGGTTGCCCTGAAATACGATTATCGTTTGTATTACTCCTTGTATCAGAACTCCAAACATAGTTCCTATTACATTGCCGACACCGCCTGTAAGGAGTGTGCCTCCTATGACTGCTGATGCTATTGCATCCATTTCCATGCCTATATTCTGAAGCCCATATCCTGAAAGCGTATAAAAACTGAAGACGACCCCTCCAAGTGCACCGCAAAAACCGCTGAAAGCATAAACACTGGTTTTGATTTTAGCAACCGGCAGCCCCATCAATTCTGCTGATTGCTCATTTCCTCCGACAGCATATACCCAGCGTCCGAACTTTGTATAGCTCCCTATGAACGCTGCTAATAACACTACAATGAGTGCAATAACCACACTGACCGAAATATATAATTTAGGTGCAAAGCGTATCTGATAGTTGGCTATTGCAGAATAGACCGGATTTGAGATGCTTATTGAATCTATGCTTATCACATAGCATATGCCTCTGTAGAGAAATTGCCCTGCAAGGGTTGCGATGAACGGCTGGACATTAAAATAATGGATCATACAGCCCATGAGGTAACCTCCAAAGGTCCCGATTGCCAATACTATGAGTATTACTATATATGGATTATATCCCTGTTTTAGAAGGTATGCTGAAAGCATGCATACAAACGCCACCAGTGAACCTAAAGAAATATCGATTCCGCCGCTTATTATAACATATGTGACGCCTGTGGCAACGATTATAAGATAAGCATTATCTATAAAAAGGTTTGCAAAAACCTGCGGGGAAGCAAACCCTTTATATCTGATGGAACCTGCCAAAAAGATAAGTATGAAAAGAGCTACAGTGATTATTATGTTAAAATATTTTTTCAAAAAGCCCTTCATGCCGAATGCACCTTCTTTCCTTCTCTCCATGCCATAAGCTTTTGACGAAAGGATTGTGACTGAAAGAGGCATAATATCACAATCACAAATGCCTTTACAAGGAGTATGGTCTCAGGAGGCACTCCGAATGCATAAACAGTTGTAGTAAGGCATTGTATAACAAATGCTCCCAATACGCTTGAGGTTATTGAAAATCTTCCTCCGGCAAGCGAATTGCCTCCTATTGCCACTGAAAGTATTGCATCCATTTCTATGAATAAACCCGCATTATTGCAGTCGGCTCCCTTTATGTTGGAGGATATCAGTATGCCTGAAAGTGCTGCCATAAAGCCGCTTATCGTATAAACCACAAGCTTTATCCTGTCTGTGTTTACTCCTGAAAGCCGGCTTGAGCGTGAATTTATGCCGAGTGACTCAAGAAACAGCCCGAAAGCAGTCTTTCTTACAAGCATCAGCATGCCGACAAGAATTATTGCGACAATAAATATTGCAAAAGGCAATCCTAAAAAGTACCCTGCACCGAGAAAATAATACTGCTTCATCATTGGCGCGGAATTTATGGTAACGATCTTTCCCTTGGTAATGAGCTGGGCAACGCCGCGGCCTGCGGTCATCAAAATCAAAGTAGCTACTATAGGTTGTATCTTCACTTTTGATACCAGAAAGCCGTTCCACAGGCCGCACAGTACTCCTGCCAGCAGTCCGAATATCAAAGCAGCCGCGAGGCTCCCGTCGAAAAAGCCAAGCCTTTTATCGATTATGCTGCATGCCAGTGCGCCTGAAATAGCTACGACAGAGCCTACTGAAATATCTATCCCGCCGGTTGCTATGACAAGAGTCATCCCGATTGAGAGCAAGGCAAGAGGCGATACATTCTTTATTATATCGATCAGGTTACCGAAAAGGTGTCCGTCGACAATGCTTATTGCAAAAAAGTTTTTAGTGAAGAATGCATTGAAAATAAGCAGTACTACAAATGCTACAGTTGGCCAAAAAGCTTTATACTTTGTGAGATTTTTCATTGTGCCCCACCTCCTGCGATCATATCCATTATGGCTTTTTCATTTATCTGCTCTCCTGAAAGCTCGCCGAGTTTCTGTTTTTCACTGTAAACAGCCATACGGCCGCAGCACCGAAGCATTTCATCCATTTCAGACGAAATAAACACAATAGCCATTCCATTGGATGCCAGTTCAAGCACAAGCTTTTGTATTTCAGCCTTTGTGCCCACATCGATCCCCTTAGTCGGCTCGTCAAGTATAAGAAGATCGGGTTCAGTGGCGAGCCAGCGTGCAAGTATGGCTTTTTGCTGGTTTCCGCCGCTTAAATTTTTAATAAGCTGCTCGCTGTCAGGTGTTTTTATATCCAAAAGCTTTATATATTTATCAGCAATCTCTTTTTGAGTTTTCTTATCTATAAACTTAAAAAGGCCCTTTTTAGTTTGCAGTGCAAGCACTATATTTTCCTTTATGCTCAAATCTGGAAGTATGCCGTCAACCTTTCTATCTTCAGGGCAGTAGCCGATCCCGACTTTTATCGCATCGATTGGATTTTTAAAATGGCGCTCCTCGTCTTTTACAAAAATTTTTCCGCCCTCTGATTTATCCGCTCCAAAAATCACTCTCGCCGTTTCCGTACGTCCTGAGCCCAGCAGACCTGCCAGTCCGAACACCTCATTTTTATTTATTTCAAGGCTGAAAGGCTTTACGCTGCTGCTTGCTATATTATCGGCAGTTAAGAAGGTTTCGCCTTTGCATGTTAAGCCTTCCGTTTTTACGGCCTTTTCAAGCATTTCATAGTCCTTGCCTATCATCTTCCCAATCAGATCCAGTTTAGACAGTTTATCTGCCTCAAAATCACCTACAAACATACCGTTTCGCAATACCGTGATTTTATCGGACACCTCATATACTTGATCCAAAAAATGAGTTATGAATATGATTCCCATTTTATCATTGCGAAGTTTTCTCATGACTTCAAAGAGCTTTTGGCATTCAGCTTTATCAAGACTGGATGTTGGTTCATCAAGTATCAATACCTTGGCTGAAATGTCCAATGCTCTTGCAATAGCCACCATCTGTTTTATTGCAACTGAGTAATTGTCCAAAGTCTGCGTAACATCTATATTTAAATTCAAGCTCTCAAGAAGTTTCCTTGAACGGGAATTGATTTCTTCCCAGTCTATGCGTCCTCTTTTCATAGGTTCCCTGCCTATGAAAATATTCTCGGCTACCGTTAAATTATCACAGAGGTTTGCTTCCTGGTAAACCGTGCTTATGCCTAGCTCTTGAGCATGTTTTGGACTTTGAGTGCGGATTGGGATACCATTCAATTCGATTGTACCCGAATCAGCCTGATAAACCCCGGTAAGCACCTTTATAAGCGTCGATTTTCCCGCACCGTTCTCTCCCAGGAGTGCATGTATTTCTCCAGTCCGCAGTGTAAAATTTACATCTTTAAGCGCAACAACACCCGGAAAGCTCTTATTTATACCACTCATCTTCAAAAGAGGCTTATTCATGGCTATCCCCCTTCTATGCAGAAAAAATATTTAAATTACTACCCGCCTTGATGTTCCATCAAGGCGGGTAGTACAGTTTTTATATAAAGTAAATATTAAAGGTATCAGTATTTTCTATTAGGAAGATCATCCTTTGCAGTTTCGGCACGGTAAACGCTTTCCTCGGACTTTATCCATTTTTCAGTTGTCTTGCCGTCTTTTAAATCCTGGCAAGCTTTGAAGAATTGAGGCCCTAAAAGAGGATTGCATTCAACGGTAACATTAGCTTCTCCTGCAGCCATAGCTTCGAATAGTCCCTTTACGCCGTCGACTGAAACCGTCTTTATATCCACTCCAGGTTTTAATCCGGCATCTTTAATGGCTTCGATTGCTCCGAGCACCATATCATCATTATGTCCATAAACACCATTTATCTGTCCCGGATATGCCTTAAGGAAGGCTTCCATGACTTCCTTGCCCTTTGCACGAGTGAAGTCACCTGTCTGGCTTGCTATTATCTTCATATCCGGATATTTTGCAGCGAGCTGGTCTTTAAAGCCCTTCATGCGGTCTGTTGCTGCGGAAGCGCCGACTGTGCCTTGAAGCTCAACAATGTTTCCTTTGTTATTAAGAAGCTTGGCCATTTCATCGGCAGCATTATTGCCCTCGAGTATGAAATCAGAGCCTATGAATGAAGCATATAAATCTTCAGGAACCGCTGCACGGCGGTCAACCAATATTATCGGTATGCCCGCATCTTTTGCTTCTTTGAATACGGTTTCCCAACCTGTTTCTACAACCGGTGCAACGCCGATGACGTCGACACCTTGCTGTATGAATGTTCTGATGGCCTTTATCTGATTTTCCTGTTTCTGCTGTGCATCTGAAAATTTAAGGTCGACTCCAAGTTTTTCAGCCTCTTGAAGAATCGAAAATGTTTCAGCATCACGCCATCCGCTCTCCTGCCCTATCTGTGCAAAGCCAATTACCAGTTTCTCATTCTTTGGCTTTTCAGTCGATTCTTCAGTCTTTTTAGTATCGCCCTGTTGATTGCCGGTAGATTGACTCCCACATCCCGTAATCCCAAGAACCATCGTGAGCACCACGATCAAAGCAAAAAATTTCTTTGCCACTCAAAATCCCCCCTTTATTTATTTAGCCATGCTAAATTTTCGCGTCCATTTAGCACAACTATCTATTTACATTTTACTTTTTAGAATGTTTTTGGTATATTCACAAAATTATGATAATTTATCTTCTTAAATCTTATTAAAGACAGCCACTTGAAAATTATTGTATTTTTTTACCATGTCCAACGTAAAAAATCATACTTTTATATATTTACATGCTTATGATTTAGAATCAGTCTGTAAATATTTCAAAAAAATATATAAAAAAACAGGAGCTTTTTAAAAAACTCCTGCAAAATTTAAAATCGTATAAATAATTACGATATATTTTTTACTCTTTTTTAATTTGGTTTCTATATTCCCTCGGAGTGAGCCCTGTATGCTTTTTAAACAAATAGTTAAAATAATGGGATTCGTTATAGCCTACGGCATATGCTATTTCAGGACTCTTATAAGACGGATCTGAAAGATACTCCTTTGCTTTTTCTATCCTGACTTTAGTAAGATATTCTATAAATGTTTCGCCCATTTCCTGGGAAAAAACAGTGCTGAAGTGATTCGGGCTGAGGTTTACTTCATTTGCAACTGTAATCAATGATATCGATGAGTCGCCATAATTGTCTTCAATAAATCTGCGCGCCTTATTTATTACAGTGCCGTATTTGAGATTCTGGCTATCATCCCTTATTCCTATCACCTTTTTCAATATGGCTTTCGTAAAATTTTCAAACTGCTCTTGTGAACTTGCAATTTCAAAAATATTTTTAAGTGAATCTACCTGTTCCAGTATGGAAGTACAATCCCCTCCGATTTCAGTTATCAGCCTGACACATGACATTACAAAATCCATTAGAATATAACATCCTATAAATGTGTTTTGTCCATCAGTGCTAATAATCTTTCTCTCAAGCTTTTCCACAAATGAGTCGACGTCTTTGCTCCTTAAGTATCTTATGGATTCTCGGATTGAATTATCCGCTTCTTTCAAAAAACTATAGCCTATCTCTTTATCCTCTATGTCTCCAATACTGATTATCTGGCCGTGATGAAGTTGTCCCATATATTTATGGACATTGTGGGCATCGCTATAGGATTTTGCTATCTCCCCTATCCTCTCAACCGGCGAGCCGATTCCAATTGACAGATGTATGTCAATATTGCGCTCAAGTTCATATTTTAATGTTTGAGCTATCCCATATGAAGTTTCGGTCAAATCGGATGAATTATCTCCCTTGATCAATATTACCAACCTGTCATAGCCTCTGAAAAACCAAATAATATCCTGCCTGTCCTTAAGCAGTTTCTCCACATAGTTTTGAGCACTGCAAATTTTTTTGCTGAACTGATCACTGATGTCTATCTCTACATCAAGCATGATATAGCTGTGGGCAATGATGTCTATACCCTCGGAGCATGCGATTTCAATTGCTTCAGATGTGCCTATCTCTCCTAAAACAAGTTCCTCAAAAAAACGATTGCGTTTAAACTCTTCTATTGATTTTAACTCGATTTGAAGCCGTCTGTTATTTAATTGTTTTTGCTTTTCTTCCTCTATGACCTTTGTAACCTTGTCCAATGCCGAAAGAATTTGAGATGAATTTATAGGCTTTAGCAAGTATTCATCAACACCTATGGATATAGCTTCCTTGGCATATGCAAATTCATCATGGCCGCTTAAAATTATTATCCTTACATATGGCATAGTATGGCGTACCACCCTGGAGAGCTCAAGGCCTCCCATAAACGGCATCCTTATATCGGTTATAATGATATCTGGACGCAGCTCGCTTATCATGGAAAGAGCCATCTCCCCGTCCGCGGCCTCTCCGCAAAGCCTGTACTTGGTCTGCTCCCAATCTATCTTGTTGCGTATGCCCTCCCTGACTATCTGTTCATCCTCAACTACAAATACCTTGTACATTTTGCAGCTCCTTTTTAATAGGCAAACTAAACTTGACCTTTGTACCTATCCCTATCTTGCTTTCAATCACAAGTCCATTTTCGATATTGTAAAAAAGCTTCAAACGCCTGTCCACATTATAAAGCCCAAACGCGACTCCTTCATCATTCTCATCGCTTGCAAGAGCCTTGTCTATTTCCTGGAGCTTTTCAGGAGTGATGCCAACGCCATTGTCTTCTACTGTAAATGTCATGAAATCCCCTTCCTTAAAGCCGTGCACAATAATCTTTCCGCCACGGTTGCGCCGGTATTTAAGGCCATGGTACAATGAATTTTCAACGAGCGGCTGAAGTGTCAGCTTTAGAAACGGGACATCATAGAGGTTGTTGTCCACATCTATTTCATAATCCATCATTTCACTATATCGTGTTTTTTGAATGGTAAGATAGCTTTTGACATGTTCAACCTCTTTTGCAACAGTGATCCAGTCCATTCCATCACTTAATGAAATGCGAAAGAAGTTTGTAAAAGCCATCGTGATATCTATTACATCCTGTGTGCGTTCTTCCTCTGCCAGCCATACGATAGTATCAAAAGTATTATACAAAAAATGAGGATTTATTTGTGCCTGAAGGGCTTTCATTTCAGACTTTTGAAGCTTGATCTGCTCCTCTACATTCTCTTCGATGAGCCCGCTTATTTTTCCTGCCATTATATTGAGGCTGCTTGTAAGCTGCCTCATCTCGTTGATATCGGTTTTGGGAGCTCTTACGGTCAAATCACCCTCGGCAATTTTTTCAGCTACATTCTTTAAATTCAAAAGCGAATTCCCTATTTCAAAGCCGACTGAATTTACGGTTAAAATAGCCAAAAATACTGCTGCTGCAAATATAAAGACATCGGCAAACATTATTATCTTGCTCGTCTTGATTATTGAGCTGTTAACTTCGGCAATATTTTGTATCTCGGCATATATGAACTGCTGCAATACATCACACACAAGCTGTGAAACCCCTCTTATCTCCTCCATGAGCTTTTCATTTTCTACTACTGGTGATTCTGCTTCAATCTGCAATCTTAGTTTATCCACATAGCCTTCAAGGGTCGACATGGCTCTTTTTGCGACTTCAATGAGTTGTCCATTTTTAGGCGAGTCGGCATTCCTTTCTAATACATCAAATCCAGTATATATTTTTTCTATTATTTCATATTGCGTCCCGTCTTTGAAATCCTTTTTTCCTGAAACTACGGCCCAGATTTCATTGTTTATATCATTCTTTACGATCTGGTTGAGGCTGTTTGCATATTCCACATTTATTATCAACCTATTATAGCGGTTTATGATCATAGTAGATATTATTATGCTGAGGAGTGATGGTATCAGTATGAGGACTAATATCATTATGTAAGATTTTTTAAGCATGGTTCTTATGCTGTTTGAGTTAAATGGATGAAGTAAAACCCTTCGCAGTATATTATTCATAGGCCCTCCTCCATTCAATAGATTACGGCTTAATATCCCCTGGGAGGTAAATCAGTCAAATCATCCCACTCCGTAAAAACTTTCTCTTCGCTGTAAATATTTTTGGGCACACTTTCACCCCGTACAAGCTTTTTAGCAGTATCAACTATAGTTGGGCCAAGCATCGGATTGCATTCTATCACGCAATTTATCTTTCCGATCTTCAGCAAATCGATCGCGGCCTGTTCGCCGTCAATGCTTATTATAACAATGTCTTTCCCGGGCCTTATTCCTGCGTTTTCGATCGCATCAATGGCTCCAAGCGTCATGGCATCATTATGCGAATAAAGCACATCGATATTCCTATATTTCTTGAGCATATTGTTCATAACTTCCTTTCCCTTGGAGCGCATGAAATCTCCGCTTTGGGAGGTAATGATCTTAAACTTTGAATCATCCGACAGTTCCTTATAAAATCCTTCGCTTCTTCCCAGCGCGGGTGACGCTCCCACTGTGCCGGAAAGTTCAACAATATTTATTGTTCTATCTTCATCGGCAAACTTCTTTTTTAAAAACCGGGCTGCCCTTTTTCCCTCCTCCTGAAAATTGGATCCAATATAGCATGCATAAAGTCCAGCATCGTCGGTCCTTATGTATCGGTCAGTCAAAAATACAGGAATACCCGCCTGCTTTGCTTCGGTTAAAACATTGTCCCAGCCATTTTCCACAATAGGTGCAAAAGCTATGACATCCACACGATATGCGATCAATGACCGTATAGCTTTAATCTGATTTTCCTGCTTCTGTTCTGCATTGGAAAACATCAGTTGTATATTTCCATCAGAAGCAGCCTTTTGTATTGATATAGTGTTTCCGCTCCTCCATCCGCTTTCATCTCCAAGTTGAGCAAAACCAAGCACCAATGCTTTCTTCTTTAAAACCTGCGGCTGTGCAAATTCATCCTGACAGGCTGAAAACAATGATAAAAATATTGTCATCAGCACGATACTATGCACAATGCGCTTGAGTTTACACATTGGACTCACCACCTATCAATTACCAATACTTTCAATTTTATTTAACCACATAAAGCAGATATAGTAAAGTGATATTGCCGCACAAATAAATTGCGGCTGTGCTTTTTAAGCACAGCCGCTTATATTGATGAGCAGTAAAAGTTTATTTATATATCATGCATCAGCATCAGTCAAATTCCCATGCATCCGGTACGTTTTTCTTCTGTTGACTCTCCCATTATCCTGCGGTATCAGGCAAACATCTTCATTATTGAATAGTTTTTCAAGTCCTTCATTTTCATTTTTACCGTATTTGCTGCATATGCCGCAATGGGTGCATTCATGGCCTTTATCCTTTGGTTCAGTATATGAGCAGATGACGCCTTCAAAGTTTCTAAGTATTACCTTATCAGGCGACTGCGATATAAGGTACTGCGGACTGACAGGTATCTTTCCGCCGCCTCCAGGAGCGTCTATCACATATGTTGGAACTGCAAAACCTGAAGTATGTCCCCTTAACATTTCGATCATCTCGATTCCAGCAGAAACCGAGGTCCTGAAATGTTCGATTCCCTGCACGAGGTCACATTGGTACAGATAATACGGCCTTACTCTGATCTTCACTAAATCCTGTACGAGCTTTTTCATTATATATGGACAATCATTTATATTTTTAAGCAATACAGACTGATTCCCAAGCGGAATGCCCGAGTCGACCAACATCTCACATGCTGCCTTAGATTCTTCAGTTATTTCTTTAGGATGGTTGAATTGTGTATTTATCCATATCGGATGATACTTTTTCAGCATATTGCATAATTCAGGTGTTATTCTCTGGGGCATAACAACCGGAGTCCTCGTGCCTATCCTTATCACTTCAACATGTTTGATAGCCCTTATTGCCTGGATTATGGATTCAAGATAAGAATCGGATATGCACAATGCATCTCCTCCTGAAAGCAGTACATCCCTTACTTCATCATGGCTGCTTATATAATCGATTGCCCGCTTTATATTTTTGGGAGGCATGGACCTATCCTCCTGTCCTGCAAAACGCCTTCTGGTACAGTGTCTGCAATACATGGAACATTGATTGGTAACCAAAAGCAGCACCCTGTCAGGATATCTGTGAGTCAGCCCGGGTACGGGAGAATCTACGGTTTCATACAATGGATCGCTGCTTTCCGACTTTGAAATCATCAATTCATTTATGGTAGGGACTGCCTGCCGCCTTATGGGGCAATTATAATCGTCCTTATCCATCAATGTTGCAAAATAAGGTGTTATTGCCATTCTCAATTTTTTTAAGCTCGTCATTACACCTTTCTTTTCGTCTTCCGTAAGGTTTATGACTTGCTCAAGCTCTTCAAGCGTGGTTATTCTGTTGGTTGCTTGCCAGTTCCAATCATTCCACTGTTCTTTGGTTACATTTCTCCATAAAGGAATATCATGGTAATCTCTTCCCATTTAAATCACTCCCTATATTATCGTTCCGATTCAATGTGTTATGATATCATCCATTTTATTCTAAAAATGTATGCGTTAATGATTTTGAAATCAAATTGTAACTTTTGGAAATATACAGCATTATCCTTTGGAAATAATAAATTTTATACGATTTGAATAGATTTTGTTTAAAAATATTGATTTGGAGCGTCCACGCCTATTTAAGCCGAACTGCTCAAAAAATCAAATACTATGCTCTATATATAAAAAACGCTGCGGAGAATGGGAAGCAGCGTTTTTTCATATACCAAACT
>ENA-UOOI01003825-UOOI01003825.1-fermentation-metagenome-genome-assembly--contig:-NODE-3825-length-10744-cov-4.141734_pt1 | contig 10744 bp, 12 predicted proteins | sample MGYA00245779_ERZ724027 | MGnify/ENA primary metagenome ERZ724027 (study PRJEB28704, sample SAMN03018318) | fermentation metagenome | biome: anthropogenic terrestrial biome; feature: soil; material...
ACCAGTCTCCGAAAAAATCCTGAACGCTGATATCATTTTGAACTCTCCGAAAATATTCATGCTTAATTCCCATAATATTCTCTTTACACCAGACTAACCAATCTTTTTTGTGTCCGTGGTAAAAACCATCGTCTCTGCAAAGCTTCTGTTCACACCACATTGCTACACCTTCGCTGTAAAGCTGAAAAACAGCTTTCTCTTTTTGTGTTTTCCGGCAATGAAATCTTCCCCCAGCACTCATATGCCAGATATGCCCTATTTCGTGAGAAATAAGAGCATACATAGTATCCTTATCGCACCATTCTAATTCGATTATTTTTTCTATTCCCAATAAAACAACTTGTTTGTTGTCAAGCCGTGTTGCCCAACCTGCACCACTGCAGAGCCCTAAATATAAAATGATATCTAAGATCTGCCCCTGTACAATATTGGAGAGTATGGTTCTCTTTCCCCAGAGGTCTATATTCTCGATATTAACACTTCCCTCCAGAACCAGACCGACATTCTATCGTCCCTTCCGTGGTTATAACCACATCATCATGGATATAATTATAGTAAAATACAACTATAAGATCAAGATAAATCAATAACAATAACATTTAAAGATAGATATTGGAGGTATTCACATGAAGAAAATACTTGATGATAAAAGAAATACAAAATCAGCACAGGCCGTCGGTGATACACCTGAAAAACGGACAAAGCTTTTAAAAAACTATGTAGCACGGTTATCGGAAGGCGAGGATCTCGAATCGGTCCGGGAAGATTTCGTAAAGAATTTTAAAAATGTCGATGCGGCAGAGATTGCAAAAGCAGAGCAGGAACTGATTCAAGGAGGCACAAAGATTTCCGATGTTCAAAGACTCTGCGATGTGCATTCAGCACTGTTCCACGGCGCCACACGTGAGGAGCAGATCGCAAATGCAGAAGAGGCTGTGATGGAGTCACTGAACAAGAAAGGTTCAGAGAAGATGACTGCACAGGAAGCCGCAGAGATTCCCGGTCATCCGGTCCAGGTTTTCATGACAGAAAATGAAAAGATACATTCCCTTGCTGAGGACGTCAAAGATGCCCTGAGTAAAGACACGGATACATCCTCTCTCCTAGAGAAAGCTTCGGCACTTCGGACTGTCACGGTTCATTACGCGAGAAAAGGAGACCTGATTTACCCGCTTTTAAATAAAACCTATAATTTTTCCGGCCCGTCCAATGTCATGTGGGGCGTGGATGACGAGATCCGCGATGAATTAAAGTCACTGACCGGGGAGGATACTGACGCATCAGATTTTCGCGAGAGATTGAACAAGGTCACGGTACGTGCGGAAGAGATGGTTTATAAGGAGAACAACATTCTCTATCCCCTCTGCCTTGAAAATTTCAGCACAGAGGACTGGATGAGAATCTATTATGAGATGCCTTCTTATGACACGCTCCTCACTGACGGCTATCCAGTATGGGAAGAAGCGGAGAAACGCAGATCAGAACTAAAGACAGTCGGCGGAAAAACCGGAAGCAGGATTCATGAGGCCGAAGAGGCTCACGATCCGGAGACTAATTCCGGTATGATCACGCTGGGCAGCGGACATATGAATCCGGAGCAGATTCTGGCAGTACTGGATACAATTCCGATGGAAATCACTTTTGTGGATGAGAACAATATCAACCGGTTCTTCAATGACGGCGAGAAACTATTCAAGCGTCCGGATATGGCTATCGACCGTGAGGTGTTCTCCTGTCATCCTCCGAAATTCGAGAAGATGGTTCGGAATATCCTCGACCGTTTCCGAAGCGGAGAACGTGATCATGTCGATGTGTGGATGACAAAGGGTGGAGAACCTGTACTTGTGAAATACATGGCAGTAAAAGACAAGAAAGGAAAGTATCTCGGTACGCTGGAATGTGTACAGAACATGAGAGCTGCAAAGGAACATTTTACAGAAGAAAAGTGAGGTGTCAGAAATGAATAAGATTCAACTAAAGAGAATGTATGAGGATCCGGCGCCGGAAGACGGGGCAAGAATTCTGGTTGACAGACTCTGGCCGCGCGGTATCAAAAAGGAAAATGCTTCATTAACCGACTGGTGGAAGGATATCGCTCCTTCCAGTAACCTGAGAAAGTGGTTCGGTCATCAGCCTGAGAGATTCCGGGACTTTTCCGGGAAGTATATGAGTGAACTGAATCAGTCTGGGGCAGCCACGAAATATAAAGAAGAAGTCAGAAAGATGCTGAAAAAGTCTGCGGTTACCCTGCTGTATTCCGCAAAAGATAAGGAAAGAAATAATGCGGTAGTACTGAAACACTGGCTGGAGCGTGATACCCGCGTACATTCCATCGCCGAAGAACATCCGCCGAAAGACGGTCTGACGATTTCTTCTCCATCCGGAATTTCATCTGAAACGAATATCACTTACTGTTCACTCGGTGCGGGAACGGATATCAGTGCAGAGACCTATGAACGTCCGGTGATCTATATCGGGATGGGCGGAAGAGGAACCTTTGTTGTCGGAAATGACAGCAAAAAGCTGAGTGTCGGTGAGGGAGATGTGCTCATGATTCCATCCGGCACGCTGTGTGGAACAGAAACTGAAGAAGGATTTGTATATACGGAAATTATACCAAAGGAGGAATTACACATGACCAAAGCAGTAAAAGCAGGAGAGGTCTTCAAACTTGCGGAACTTCTCCCTTATGAAGACGACAGTATCGTAAATCTGGATGTAATTAAAAATGAAACCGTGAAATTTGTGGTGATGGCATTTGACGAGGGTACCGGTTTAAGTCCCCACAAAGCTCCCGGGGATGCACTGGTCTTCGCACTGGAAGGCAAAGCCGTCATCGGATATGAGGGACAGGACTATCCGATCGAGGCAGGACAGACCTTCCGATTTGAGAAAAACGGCCTGCATTCCGTGACCGCAGACGGAAGATTCAAGATGGCTTTACTACTTACGTTGAAATAAAAAAGGAGGATTTCAGTTATGAACAAATTCAATTTCACTGATTATTTTCAGGAACCCCAGAAAAAAATTGCCAAAAGAATGATTTTTAAAAGTGAGAACGTCATCGCCTTTATCTTGAATATTGCAAAAGGTGAAAAGCTGCCAGAGCACTCACACCTCCAGTCAACCCTGCTCCTTCAGGTGATGAAAGGCAGTGCCAGGGTTCGCACGGATGGTACGGAGACTTCACTGAAGCCGGGCGAATTAATGCAGATTGACGGACAGCAGAAGATGGAGGTTCTAAACACCGGAGAGGATGTCTTACGCCTTTACGTCACCATTTCACCGATCGGTTCTGAGAACTTCGCATCCGACGCAGATATTTAATTAAACAGAGCAGCAAAAGCTCAAGATTTTCCAGGGTTCGACTTTGGAAATCTTGAGCTTTTTTATTAAAGAAAAAAGAATGCTTATCCGGGTGATAAATGACCTTCTGTACGGGAGTTTGCTGTGGAAGCCGGTGTGAATCCCAGCACAATGCAGAAAGCGATGTCCCGGCTTGAGAGAGAGGAACTTCTCTATACAGAGAGAACAAGCGGAAGATTCGTAACGGAGGATAGGAGTATGATTGATCAGACGAGAAAAGAGCTGGCAGCGATCCAGATTCAACAGTTTATGAAGAAGATGAATCAGATGGGATTTGGAAAACTTTGAAGGAAGCGTTAGTTTATGATGATACACAATATGCACTACATAAAAGAGCTACATCAAAAATATTCGCTTATTTATACAAAAGTATAGGATTATTATACTTGTTTAAGAATATTCTTGTCAATAAAATCCGTATTCTAATTGATTGATTGAAAATCCCGGGATGACATTGCAGAAAAAAATAATTTGTGATAGGCTTGTAAAAGTAATGTATTAAGGAAGGAAAAGTAATGGATGAAGAAGAACGGACGGTTTTACGATCGAGGTTTTACGAGAAAGATTCCCGATAGATTAAAAACAAATGATAAAGTAGCAATCGTATCTCTATCAAGTGGTATATTGGGAGAGACGTTTGCAAAGCACGAACTTGAGATTGGACTTCGCAGGTTAAGAGAATATGGACTTGAACCAGTAATCATGGAAAATGCTCTAAATGGATTGGAAGATCTTGACAGACATCCGGAGTACAGAGCACAGGATTTGAAAGATGCATTTTTAGATAATTCTATTAAAGCTGTTATATGTGCAATCGGGGGTGATGATACATACCGATTATATCCATATTTGATGGAAGATCGGGAATTTATACAAGCCGTACAGAATCATCCAAAAATATTTACCGGATTTTCAGACACAACTATGAATCATCTGATGTTCAGCAGACTGGGGATGGTAACATTTTACGGCCCGAACTTTCTGGTTGATCTGGCTGAGCTTGCTGAAGGCATGCTCCCATATACGGCAAAATCTTTTGAGAAGTTTTTAGAGACAGGAGAACCTTTTGAGATCCATTCTAGTCTGGTTTGGTATAAAGACAGGGAGAGTTATGATGAAACACAGATTGGAATGAACAGGACCACATGCATAGAGGAGCATGGGTATGAAATATTGAATGGCTCAGGAATCGTTCAAGGCAAGCTTTACGGCGGGTGTATCGAAAGCATTTATGATGGTTTTACGGGATATGACACCTGCAGGGAAGAAGTAGATATCTGTAAAAAATATAATATCTTTCCATCTTTAGCAGAATGGAGTGAAAAGATCTTATTTGTAGAAACGAGTGAGTCTGCCAGTACACCGGAGCATTTAAAGGAAATGCTTTTGGAGTTGAAAGACAGAAAGATTTTGCAGACGGTCAGAGGTTTGATTGTCGGCAAGCCGATAGATGAAGAATATTACAATGAATACAAAAATGTATATTATGAAGTTTTTGCTGATCTAAACACTCCTGTTTTGTACAATATGAATTTCGGGCATTCTCTTCCACGTTGTATCTTACCTTATGGAATTACCGCGGAAGTTGATTATAATGATGGAAGAGTAAGGACTGTTGAGAAATATTTAATGGATCGATAAGCGTGAAGGCAAAGAGGAGAAGAACACTGTAGGCGCTGTCAGGCATAAAAGTCATACATCAAGAAGGGAAAAGGTATATTAAGTACAGAGATTCGTAAGAGAGGAAGATGAAAAGATGCAGCTGCCGTATTCAGACGAATTGGACATTCGGTATTTGTCCCGCATTTTTGATAATAAAAGTGAGTGTTATAAACTGTTCTGGTTTCAGGCAATGATATCAAAGATCACAGAGGGAAAAACAGTAATTTCCTTTGAAGAGCTTGTCGATGATATGGCTGCGGAGGCATGGTATATGGTTACTGAATATCATTTAAATCTTGGACCGAATGATACGCTGGAAAAGCTGGTTAATTATATTCAACAGGCAACCCATATGAAGCCTTCGGAGAAAAAAGAGAGGATTCTTGAATATCTGAAGAAAACGGATGACAGTGAAGTGATAAAGCATAAGAAAACGTTAATAAAAAATGTTCCTTATCGTCTTCAGGCTCCGTTTATGACTGATATGAAGGGTAACGCCTGGAAAGCATCTGAGGCAAAACTGGCTGAAAGAGTCAATGATGAGAATCAAAAGAATCGGCTGATGTACTACTTCAATACATTTCAGGGGCTGCGGACAACAATAGCAGTTGATTCGGAATGGGTATTCTATATCAAAAGAAATGCTGAGATTCTTTGCGGATGGCTGCAGTATAATATGATTTTATATCTTCAGAAACGAAATCCGAGTGTTCCGGGTATTGCGAATAAACTGTATCCGCCACAGGAACAAAAACTCGAAAAGGTAAGGAAATATTGGAGACTGCTGATGTCAATTCATCCTTTCCATGAGATTTACGGCCACAAAGAGCTCAGCAGACGAGATCTATCCATCGACCATTTTGTGCCGTGGTCTTATGTAGCACATGATGAACTATGGAATCTCCATCCGACAACGCGGGAAATTAACAGCAGCAAGAGCAACAACCTTCCGGATTGGGATAAGTATTTTCCGGAACTTGCCAAGATCGAGTATATATCTTATCAAATGATGTGGGAGTATCCGAATGTACATGATGAATTTGAGAAATGTGCAAAAGAGCATCTGAATAATGATGAGTTAAAATACAGGATCTATCATAAAGGCCAGACTTATGATCATTTTACGCGTGCTCTGCAGGATGCTATAGAGCCGGTATATCAATCAGCGGTAAACTGTGGGTTTCGAAGCTGGAGTTATCTGATATAGAGAGCAGCAGCTGTTTACGCCTGCTCATAAATACGTTATAGTTAAAACAACAGAATACAGGTTTTGAGAGATAGTTATTTATTTTCAGAACTACAGATAAGGGGGATCGCATGACATGAAACATTCACTGGCAGTAAAGAACATCCGTTACCTGGTGACTTGTGACACAGAGGACCGGGTATTGGAGCATGTAAATTTATATATAGAAGACGGCGTCATCAGGGAAATTACAGAACGAGATATAGACGTGGGATGAAGTGATCGACGGCACCGGCATGTGCCTCTACCCGGGACTGATCAACGCGCATCATCATCTGTATCAGATCTTTACTAGGAATCTGCCACAGGTTCAGAACATGGAACTCTTTCCGTGGCTGGTCACGCTATACGAACTCTGGAAGAACATCGACAGCGATGTAATCTATGAGACATCGCTGGTCGGTATGGGAGAACTGATGAAAAATGGTTGCACGACCTGCTTTGACCATCATTATGTATTTCCCAAGGGACAGCCGGATTTGATCGATACACAGTTTCATGCGGCAGAGGAGCTTAGAATCCGCATGCTCCATGAGGCAGGTTGCTCTGGCACCTTGTTCGCCTTTCAGTGTGACTCCGGATCTGATGAAAGAGTCCGCAAAGCTTGCAAGAAGCCTGGGCGTGCGTCTTCATACCCATCTGGCAGAGACGAAAGACGAGGAGAAATTCACGATGGAATCTTATGGAATGAGATCGCTGGCCTACATGCAGAGCCTTGGCTGGGTCGGTGAGGATGTCTGGTTCGCCTATGGGGTTCATTTTAATCATGAGGAGATACAGCTTCTGGCAGATACCGGGACAGGCGTAGTGCATTGTCCGATTTCGAATATGAAGCTTTCGTCCGGAACAGCTAAGATTGATGAACCAGTAATATTGGAGGGAATGACAAGGGATTATTGTGTTTACAAACATTGCAATGGCACAGATGGACGGACTTACCATGTTGGCAGGAATTAAAGCACAGTATGATCAGATGCAGGTCTGTATCCTGACAGGTTACTGAGACTTTGATTATGCACAGAAGGCTATCCGCCTTGGGGTTGCCAGATTTTTGCTGAAGCCCTCTAAAATGCATGAACTGGAAGCGGCTTTTTGGAGTAAGTTTATAGTGCTGTGGAGTGAAATGAATATGCATATTTTAATTGTTGAAGACGAACCAATAATTAGAAAAGAGTTAAGAATTTTATTAGAGAATGCCCTTTATCAGGTGACTGTACTGGAAGAGTTTGACTCGGTGGCAGAGCAGGTGATGCTGCAGATGCCGGATCTGGTTTTGCTGGATTTAAATCTGCCAGATGCTGCGGGATTTGATATCTGCACAGAAATTAGAAAACAGTCGGAGGTTCCTGTTATTTTTTTGACTGGCAGAACGGATTCTATGGATGAGCTGACAGGAATGCTGAAAGGCGGGGATGATTATATTACGAAGCCATATCAGGCATCCATACTTCTTGCGCGAATAGCCGCAGTTTTAAAGCGGACAAGGACCTCGGATACGAAAGAATCTACAGTTTTGACCTGTCATGGAGTACAACTGGATCTTGCCCGTACCTGCCTGAAATTTGGTGAAAAATGTGTGGATTTATCTAAGAATGAGCTGAAGATTTTACACTATCTGTTTCGGCATGAGGGGGAGGTGATATCGCGTCTGGATCTGATTGAGTATTTATGGGATAATCAGGTGTTTATTGATGACAACACCTTAAGTGTAAATGTGACCCGCATCAGGGAAAAGTTAAAAAGCATCGGAGTAACCGGGCTAATTGAAACGAAGAGAGGGATGGGATACAGAGTATGAGGTTACTTGATTTTCTTAAGGATAAATTTATGCTCATACTGCTACATGTTTTCTGTATGTGTGCAGCGGGCATATTTCTGCATATAACAGGCTATTCTTCCTCTGATTTTATACTGATTGAGATATTCTGGGCGTTTATAGTGTGTGTGTGGCTACTTGTAACGTATATCCAGAGACACCATTATTTCCGCCGGGTTGAGCAGACATTGGATCAGCTGGATCAGCGTTATCTGCTGGGTGAAATGCTGCCTGACTCCTATCGCCTGGAAGATAAGCTATATAGAGAGATGATTCGGAAATCTAATAAATCCGTTATTGAAAGGATACATCAGATTGAGGATGAGAAGAAAGATTACAGGGAATACATTGAAAGCTGGGTTCATGAGATAAAAACACCTATTACAAGTATTGCGCTAATATGTGAAAACCGCAGAAAAGACAATGAGGAGGAGTTTTGTGCTATAGAACTGGAAAATCAGAAAATTGAAAACTATGTGGATATGACACTTTATTATGCCAGATCAGATAAGGTGTACAAAGATTATATGATTTCCGAGACGAATCTTCAGGAAGTAGTATACAAAGTGCTGGCGAAGAATCGGGGTTATTTGATTCGGAACCAGGTGCAGGCAGAAGTGGATTGTCCGGATTTAGTATACACGGATAAAAAATGGATTGCTTTCATATTGAATCAAATGATTCTAAACAGTGTAAAATACCGTGAAAATGCTCTGATGCTTAAAATATATACAACAAAGCAGACACAGGGAGTTTGGCTGATGTTGGAAGACAACGGAACAGGCATTGGGGAAAATGACCTGACGCGTATTTTCGAAAAAGGATTTACCGGAAGCAATGGGCGTAGCCATCAGCGTGCTACAGGTATGGGACTGTATTTGTGCCGAAAACTGTGTCAGAAACTTGGAATCGAAATCTGGGCAGAGTCTGCAGTTGGAGAAGGAACCCGAATGACTCTGGATTTTCCAATCAGCAGTTATCTTTCAAAATTGTAAGATTACTGTAAGCTTTACAGATACCAGAGGCTGCTTATAATTGGTAGAATAAGGCTATCAATGTAAGAGGAGTGACAGAGAATGAATGGATATATTCGAGTATGTGACATTGAAAAATATTATGGTAATGGCCCCAATGTGACCAAAGCTGTGGACCGGGTAAGTTTTACTGTTGAAGAAGGAGAGTTCGTTGGTGTTATGGGGGCTTCCGGTTCGGGAAAGACCACTCTTTTGAATATGCTTGCTACGATTGACCAGGTAACAGCCGGTCATATTTTTTATGGAAATACAGACATTACAGAACTGTCAGAGGATAAATTGTCCGAGTTTAGGAAGAACAATCTTGGTTTTGTGTTTCAGGATTATAATCTTTTAGATACACTGACCATTGAGGAAAACATTATACTTGCACTTACTATACGTGGAGGCAACAGGAAGACGATCCAAAAACAAAGCAATCAGATGCTGCAATTACTTGGACTTGAAGACATTCGGAGCCAGTTTCCCTATCAGGTATCAGGGGGACAGAAGCAGCGCTGTGCCTGTGCCAGAGCATTAGTGAATCATCCAAAACTTTTACTTGCCGATGAGCCTACCGGTGCCCTGGACTCTAAATCGGCACAGATTTTGCTGGAGACATTTACCGAGATGAATCAATCCATGCAGGCGACAATACTCATGGTGACTCATGATGCATTTTCTGCCAGTTATTGCAGCAGAATATTATTTTTAAAGGATGGAAAGATATTTCATGAGCTTGTGAGAGGAAGGAAAAAACGCAGAGAGTTTCTGCAGGAGATTCTGGATGTGCTGTCATTGACAGGGGGTGAACTGTCAAATGTATAGTAAACTTGCCTTTAGAAATGTCCTGCGTTCTGCAAAAGATTACCTGGTTTATATGTTCACCATGGCTGTTGTAACTGCGCTTATGTACGCTTTTAGCAGTCTCTTTTTTGACAATGAACTGACTGGACTGTTTGAAATAGCTCGGATGATGCAGATGATGACGGGGATGGCTACTTTTTTAATTGTTCTGATTGTTGCATGGCTGATTAACTATATGGTACGGTTTATGCTGGAAAAGCGAAGCAGTGAATTTGGAATATACATGCTTTTAGGCATGAAGAAAAAAGCTATTGCAAGACTTTATATGCGCGAGAATATTTTGCTTGGAGTTTTTGCCTTCCTTCCCGGGATAGCCGTCGGAATTTTGCTGCAGCAGGTTTTGATGGCGATTCTCAAAAACATGTTACATGTAGAATACAGATTTCATCCGACTCTTAATAAATATACCTTTTTGATAACACTGCTGTTTTATGCAGGAAGTTATCTGCTGGCACTTTTCCGATGCAAACGAAGGTTTAAAAAGATGAACATTCATGATCTGATGAATGCAAAACGGCAGAATGAGGAGACTAAAGAATCCCATGAAGGAATCAAGCGTGTGATGTTTCCGATATCTATTGCTGTTATTGTTGCAATCTGGACCATTTTTCCGAGACTTTCCAGCGTAGGAGCAGTCTGTACATTTTTGATAGCGTTGGTACTGGTAATTTATCTATTTTATGTAGGACTTTCTGCATGGATTATGTGTTATGTCCGCGAGAAGAAAAAAGGAATTTACCGAGGGCAGAATTTGTTTCTTCTGCGTCAGTTTTC
>ENA-UOOI01003826-UOOI01003826.1-fermentation-metagenome-genome-assembly--contig:-NODE-3826-length-10742-cov-4.340133_pt1 | contig 10742 bp, 10 predicted proteins | sample MGYA00245779_ERZ724027 | MGnify/ENA primary metagenome ERZ724027 (study PRJEB28704, sample SAMN03018318) | fermentation metagenome | biome: anthropogenic terrestrial biome; feature: soil; material...
GGTGGAAACCTATCTGCGGCGCGCGGACGGCGCGTGAGCGGCGGCCGGCCGAACGGATGGGGCCGTGCCTGACATGATCGGAGGAAGGTGAAAAATCCATGGAAATATTGATCTGCACGCTGCTTTTGGCGACCTGCGGGGCCGCCTCCGCCCTTTCGTCGTATTTGATCCAGGAAGGGGTGGAACGCCGTGTCAGCCGTTTGTTTCTCCTTTCCAGCATCGGTCTTGTCCTGTGGGCGTTCGGGCTGGCGATCGCCGCCGGCGCGCGCGCGGAGGCGCCGGCCGCTTTCGGAGGCCGCCTCGCGGTGTTCGGGTGGTGCTTTACGGCTTCCATGATCCTTACGTTCCTGCTGGCTCTGACCGGGACCCTTCGTCTTCTGAAGAAATGGTGGTTTTGCCTGATCGTATACCTTCCGCCTCTTCTGGACGCGCTGGCCTATCTGGCCGTTTCTTTTTCGGGACTCCGGCCCGGAAGCATGTCGCGCACGGCCCGGGGCTGGGTAAACGCCGGCGTCCGTTTCGGCGTCTGGCCGCGGATCAATCTGGCCCAGACCGTCCTCTTCCTGGCCCTGGGGCTCGGGCTGCTGGGCCGTTGGGCCTATCGTTCCCGTTCCGCCGCCGTCCGCAGGCAGGCCTTTCTGCTGATCCTTTCCTTTCCGGTCACAGGGGCGCTGTGCGAATCCACGGATCTTTTACCGGCCGTCACGGGCGCGCGCATCCCACAGTTCGCCGCGGTCTTTATGCTGATTCCCCTCGCCGTGATCGCGTATTCCATCCGCCGCTATCATTTTATGCGGCCTGCGGACGAAGCCGTTATGACGGAAGCGGGACGGTCCGGCGCCTATGTCTTTTTGGGCCTGACGGCTCTTTGCGTGTCCGCGCTCAATCTTGTCTTCGCCCCGACGCTCGGCGGGAGGCCGGGCGGCTCCGTGATTTTCAGCCTGTCGGCGCTGCTGGTCGCGGTATGCAGCCTTGTGAGCAATCCGTTGAAAATCGACGGACGGCTCCGGGAGCTGATCGTAGCCGCGTCGGTCTCGTTTGTGGTGCCGGCCGGGGCGATCGAATCCGTATCCGCCGGAAATCCGACGGTCTGGGCTCTCTTTTTCACCCTGGTGATCGCTTCCCTCCTGTTTAACCATCTGATTATTCTGACGGTTGTGGTCATTTCCTCCTTTTTGTCCCAGCTTTTTCTCTGGGGCTATCTGCCGTCCCCCGGAATCGAGGTCGGCTCTTCCGCCTACGCCGTCCGGCTGCTGATCCTGTCCGTCACCGCCGTTCTCGCGCTGTACGTCCATCGCAGTTATGTCCGCCGTCTGAAAGAGAACGCCAACCATTCCGTCAAGCAGAAGCTGATCGCGCAGGTTTCACAGTCGTTCCTTTCCGCCGGCGAAGGCAATCTGGACGGGAAGCTGCGCGCGGCGCTGGAGCAAATCGGACGGTTTATCCGGTGCGAGCGGGCGTATGTCATCCTGCTTGACCCGGAAGGGAAAGGCATCCGCTATTCCCGGGAGTGGCTTGCGGAGGACACCGAGAGCGGGATGGAGGAGCTCAAGGGCTCCCTCGCGGAAATGGTTCCCATATTTCAGCGGCAGGCCGAGGCCGCCCGTGTCGTCGTCCTGAGGGACGCCCGTCGGCTGCCTCCCATGGCGCGGCAAGCGAAAAAGCGGCTTTCAAAATCCGGGATACGCGCTTTGGTCTCCGTTCCGATCAAACGCGGCGGACAGCTTTCGGGGGTGCTCGGATTCAACGCGCGGACTCCGTTTCGGGAATGGAATCTGGAAGACACCTCCTTTCTGGAAGTGATCGCCGGGATTATGGCGGACGCGCTGCTCAAGGCGGAAGCCGAGAAGCAGATCCGGTTCGTCGCCTATCACGACCCGCTGACCGGCCTGCCCAACCGTCTCCTGTTCAACGACCGCCTGAAGAAAGCCATCCCGCTGGCGGACCGGACGGCAAAAATGCTGGCGGTGGTTTTCATCGACCTGGATTCGTTCAAGGCCGTCAACGACACGATGGGCCATGAGCTCGGGGATCAGCTGCTCCGGGAAGTGGCGAAAACACTGACCGGCCGCCTGCGCGGTTGCGACACGGTCTGCCGTTTCGGCGGAGACGAGTTTATCCTGCTGCTCAACCAGATCGGCGGGACAAAGGATCTGCTCAATATTCTGGATAAGCTCTCCGCCGCGCTGCGGCAGCCCGTGCTGCTGCAGGGGCAGGAGAATTTCATAACGGCCAGCATGGGCGCGGCCCTCTACCCGCAGGACGGCAGGGATGCGGAAGACCTGATCAAAAGCGCGGACACCGCCATGTATCACGCAAAAGAAAAAGGGAAAAACCAGTACGCGCTCTGCTCCCGGGATATGAAGGACGAGGTCGTCGAAAAGATGCGGCTGAGCAATCTTCTCTACCGGGCGCAGGAGAAGGGGCAGCTGCTTCTGTATTATCAGCCGCAGCTCGATCTCCAAAGCCGCCTGATCGTCGGCTGCGAGGCTCTGATCCGCTGGATGCTCCCGGAAAAGGGCATGGTGATGCCGAAAACCTTTATCCCGCTGGCCGAGCAGACGGGCCTGATCCAATCCATCGGCGCGTGGGTGCTGGAAACCGCCTGCCGTCAGAACCGGCGCTGGAACGAGATGGGGTTCCCGGATCTGCGGATCGCGGTGAACCTCTCCGTGCATCAGCTGAAAAATCCTGATTTTGCGCGGCAGGTCGACGAGATCCTGAAGAAAACCGGATTGCTTCCCGCAAACCTCGAGCTCGAGATCACGGAAAGCGTGACCAACGGAAATATGGACAACATAATCGCCGTCCTGAACGATCTGAAACGGATGGGCGTTTCTCTGGCCGTCGACGATTTCGGCACGGAATATTCCTCCCTGAGCCGTCTGAAACTGCTTCCGGTCGACCGGATCAAGATCGACATGCAGTTTGTGCAGGGAGTCGAAAAAAACGAAAAGGATCAGGCGATTTCCAAGATTATCATCGGCCTTTCCAAAAACCTGAACCTGAAAGTGGTGGCGGAAGGCGTGGAAACCGGCCCCCAGCTGGAATTTTTCAGCCGGAAAATGTGCGATGAGGTACAGGGCTTTTACTATTGCCATCCCATGCCGCCGGAGCGGATCGAAGGTATCCTCCGGAGAAACAGCCGTCCGGAGTTTTCCGGTTGCTGAGACAAGGCAGGCCGCCGAAACCGAATGGGAAACCCACGCGGGAAAGGACGGACAGCCCTTTGCCGGAAGAACGCACCCAAAAAAACCAGAGGAAGGCGGAAAATATAAATATGAACGGAAAAAAGCGCAGGACCGCACGGGGCGCGGTGTTTTCGGGAATGGAAGACCTTTCGGATATTCCGAGCCCCATGCGGAAGGAATGGCAAAGCATCGTTGATCTGATCGCGCGCATCGCGAGGGTCCGCGCGGCCCTCATCATGCAGGTGCGTCACGACGAGATCGGGGTGTTCGTGGCGAGCCGAACGGAGGGCAACCCGTACAGGCGGGGGCATAAGAACAGACTCACCGATTCGGGGCTCTACTGCGAAAGAGTCATCAAAACCGCGAGGATGCTGGAGGTGCCCGACGCCGGAAAATCGGAGGAGTGGCGCCGTAATCCGGATATGAAGTACGGCATGCGGTGCTATCTGGGCTTTCCCGTCAGGCTGCCGAACGGCCGCCCGTTCGGGACCATCTGCATGCTCGACGACAAGGAAAACCATTTTTCGCAGGATATGAAGGATTTCATGGAGAAAATGCGCGACCTGATCGAGTCCTACCTGAAGCTCCTGCTTCTGAGCGTCGCCGACGGGCTCACCGGAATCTACAACCGCAATTATCTCAATATCGCGGCGGAGCGGGAGGTCAGAGCCGCCCGGCGGAGCCGCAGACCGATGTCCCTGCTGCTTATGGATGTGGACGGCTTCAAGGGTATCAACGACACTTTCGGCCATCTCGCCGGCGACAGGGTCCTGCGTAATTTCGCGCGCGCCATGGTTGCCTCGCTGAAGGGCGGCGGGATTCCCTTCCGGTTCGGCGGGGACGAATTCGTCGTTCTGCTGCCTGACACCGTGCTGGAAGACGCGACGGCGCGGGCCGAGCGGCTGCGCGCGTCTGTGGAAAGGAAAAAAATCCTGCCGGGGACCGGCGTGACGGTCAGCATCGGCGCGGCCCAGTGGGACCCCGGCGAATCGCTGGACCGCTGGCTCATGCGGGCGGACAGGGCCCTTTACCGTGTGAAGAACGGCGGTCGCAACGGGGTGGGCACATGAGGGCAAAACGCGGGGAGGCGCTGTCCGATGGAGCGCGTCGGCGTGGAAAAGTTCACGGAGCTGTATTTTGCGGCCCTGAAACGGGCGCAGGAGCCGCGGTACCGATTGCAGAGAAGCCGGTCGTCATGATCGGGTTTTCCGTGCGGAAACTGCCCGCTCTGCTTTATCCGCTCCGGAGACAACCAAAACAGTAAACTTCGGAAAGTTTGGGCGCGGACCCCGCATCTCCATTTTTTTCTATTGACATCTTCAAATATTTGTCCTATAATTCTAAATGAAAATAGGTTTCAATAAGGTCGAGCTTACAAATGAAACGAAACACGGTACAGCGTCAAATCATCTTGGAAATACTGCAAAAATCCGATACGCATCCAACCGTTGAAGAAATATACGAAGAAGTCCACCGGAAACATCCGACGATCAGCAAAGTAACGGTTTACCGCGATCTGCGTCAGCTTGCGGACGATCGCGACATACAGCGGGTATTCTTGCCGGGCGATCTGGAACGGTACGACAAACGCCCGGACCATCATTACCATTTCAAATGCCGGGTCTGCGGCGCCTTGTTTGATGTGGATATTGAGGATCGCAGCGATATGGACGAGATGGTGCGGCAAAAATACGGTTTCCATGTCGATAAGCACGACGTGGTGTTTCTCGGCGTCTGTTCCGAATGCAAAAAGAAGACATCCGGGTGAAAGGAGAGATCGTTACGCAGTGGCTGGGGCTTATGATTGGAGCCTGTACCTTTCTCATTATCGGCGCGTTCCATCCGGTCGTGATTAAAGCGGAATATTATTTCGGCAAGGAATGCTGGCCGGTTTTCCTGGCCGCCGGCCTGCTCTGTGCGGCGGGCTCCGTTTTCATCCCGGCGCTTTGGGTCTCCGCCCTTTTGGCGGTTTTTGGCTTTACGCTTCTGTGGAGCATCAAAGAACTGTTTGAACAGGAAGAACGCGTAAAAAAAGGCTGGTTCCCGGCAAACCCGAAGCGGAGGGCGGAGAAAGAAAAGACCGGCGGCAAGCGATAGTTTGCGACCGCGGGCAAAGCAGGCAAATATATAATTTAGGAGGTCATCAGAATGAGCGAACAGTCAAGATGCCCGGTTACGGGCCGCATGGGCGCGGGCAGACCGGATTTTACGAAGGGCACCAGGAACAAAGATTGGTGGCCGGACCAGCTGGACATAAGCGTCCTGCGCCAAAACTCCGATTTAAGCAATCCGATGGGAAAAGCGTTCGATTATATCAAGGAGTTCAAAACGCTCGATCTTCAGGCGGTCAAAAACGATCTCTATGCCTTGATGAGGGATTCCCAGCCGTGGTGGCCGGCGGATTACGGAAATTACGGGCCCCTCTTTATCAGGATGGCGTGGCACAGCGCCGGTACATACCGCGCGGCGGACGGCCGCGGCGGCGCCAGAGACGGGGCGCAACGGTTCGCCCCGCTCAACAGCTGGCCGGACAACGTCAATCTGGACAAAGCCAGAAGGCTGCTGTGGCCGATCAAGAAAAAATACGGCAGGAAAATATCCTGGGCGGATCTCATGATTCTGGCCGGCAACTGCGCGATTGAATCGATGGGGTGCAAGCTGATCGGGTTCGCGGGCGGCCGTGAGGACGTATGGGAACCGCAGGAAGACGTCTACTGGGGCTCCGAAAAGGAGTGGCTGGCCACCAGCGACAAGCCGGACGCCCGTTACGCGGACGGCCGGAAGCTCGACAACCCCCTGGCCGCCGTGCAGATGGGGCTGATCTATGTCAATCCCGAAGGCCCGGACGGACAGCCGATGCCGGCCGAATCGGCAAAAGACATCCGGGAAACGTTCGGCCGCATGGCCATGAACGACGAGGAAACGGTTGCGCTGATCGCCGGAGGCCATACGTTCGGAAAGGCGCACGGAGCCGCGCCCGCGAGCCATGTGGGGCCCGAACCGGAGGGCGCGCCCATAGAACAGCAGGGTCTGGGCTGGAAGAGCGACTTCGGGACGGGGAACGCGGGCGACACCATCGGAAGCGGCATAGAGGGCGCGTGGAAGCCCAACCCGACGAAATGGGACATGGGATATCTGAAAGTGCTGTTCAAGTACGAGTGGGAGCTGACCAAAAGCCCCGCCGGCGCGTATATCTGGCTTGCGAAAGACGTCGACGAAGAAGATATGGTCGCGGACGCGCACGACCCGGGCAAGAAGCACCGCCCCATGATGACCACCGCCGATTTGTCCCTGAAGTTTGACCCGGCCTACGAAAAGATCGCGAGGGGTTACTACGCCGACCCAGAGAAATTCCACGACGCGTTTGCCAAAGCGTGGTTTAAGCTGACCCACAGGGATATGGGCCCCTCGACCCTGTATTTCGGGGCGGACGTGCCGAAAGAAGAATTTATTTGGCAGGATCCGATTCCAAAAAGGGAAGGCTACCTGATCAATGAAAAGGACGTCGAAGAACTGAAGGCCGAAATCGCGGATTCCGGTCTGACGGTGTCCCAACTGGTCAGCACCGCCTGGGCAAGCGCCTCCACGTTCAGAGGTTCGGACCGCAGAGGCGGGGCGAACGGCGCGCGGATCAGGCTGGAGCCGCAGGTTTCCTGGGAAGCGAACCAGCCGGCTCAGCTGAAGACGGTGCTCGCTAAGTACGAGCTGCTTCAGCGCGGGTTCAATGCGGACGGAAAGTTTGTGTCGCTGGCCGATTTGATCGTGCTGGGCGGCGCGGTGGGAATTGAGATTGCGGCGAAAAAAGCGGGGGCGGCCGTCAGCGTTCCGTTTACGCCGGGCAGAATGGACGCGTCGCAGGAGCAAACGGACGTTAAGTCCATGAAAGTGCTGGAGCCGGTCTACGACGGCTTTCGGAACTATCTGCAAAGGGAGTTCACCGCGCGGCCGGAGGCGCTATTGATCGACAAGGCGCAGCTGCTGACGCTGACCGCGCCGGAAATGACGGTGCTGCTCGGCGGGCTGAGAGTTCTGGGCAACAATTACGGCCAGTCCAAACACGGCGTGTTTACCGATTCGCCTGAAACGCTGACCAATGATTTCTTTGTCAATTTGCTGGACATGGGCACGGAGTGGAAACCCACCGGCGACAAGAACGTGTTTAACGGCATTGACAGAAAAACCGGCGGGCAAAAATGGACGGCAACCAGAGTGGACTTGATTTTCGGTTCCAATTCGCAGCTGAGGGCCATCGCGGAAGTGTACGCGAGCGATGACGCGAAGGACAAATTCCTGCGCGATTTTATCGCGGCGTGGAATAAAGTCATGAATGCGGATCGATTTGACCTGCTCAGATAAGCGCGTTCAAAGGGATAGATCATCCCCCCAACAGTTTGTGAACGGATGAGGGCAAATTACGGTCGCAGTTAGCAACGCCGGTGTGCCGGCGGGGTTTACCGGCGTCCGGTTGCGGCCTAGGCAGTACTGCAGCTGGTCCCTCGCGACGGTCGCGTACGGGAAGCTCTGCGTGTATTTCTTCATGACGTCCGTGTCGTAGGCGGATTTCCGTGGGGCCACGTAGCCGGTGTCGATGCTCCACTGGGCGATGCGTTCCGGCGTGGTCATCCATTTGACGAATTCCCAGGCGGCCTGCTGGTTCGCCTCCGGTTTATCCTTGAAGATGTAGAAATTCCCACCCCCGGTCGGCGAGCCGTACGTCTCGTTCTTCGGCAGCATCCCGACCCCGAAGTTGAACTTCGCCTTGTTCTTCACGCTCGTGAGGTTGCCGGTCGTGTGGAGAAAAGGACGGCCGTGCAAGCAAAAACGACACAAAAATCAAAGATTTTCCCGGCGGCCGCAAAAGGGTCTGCGCCCCGTCCTCGCAGGAACGGGCGCAGACCCTCCTCGGCAATCCGGGGAAAAGCAAATCAATCTCATCCGGATTCCCTTGCCATCCTTTGCACAACATCCATCCGGTCCCTGAACGATCGTCCTCCCCGCGGAAAACGTCGGCCGGTTTCCCGTCCCCCGCGGAATCCATCTGTGAAACAGGCCCTATCGTTTGACCTGGAGCACGGCGCGGATCAACTTGTCGAACTGGTCCGCCTTCCAGGCATATCTTCCGACGAACAGGCCGTCGATATACGGCTGCCGGATCAGATCGACCGCGTTGTCCAGATTCACGCTGCCGCCGTACAGCACCGGGATCCGCCGGCCCTCTTCGCCGAAGATCTCGGCGAGGGCGTCCTTGATGGTTTTGTGCTTTTCAGACGCATACGTGGCGGAGGCGGGGATCCCGTTCACGCCGATCGCCCAAACGGGCTCATACGCGACGCGGATGCGGTCGATCCGGTCTTTCCCGACGCCCGCGAAGCCGATCTTCAGCTGGCTGCGCAGCACTTCGTCGCTGATCTTCTGGTTTTTTTCCTCCAGCGTCTCTCCGACGCAGAGCAGCGCGGTGAAGCGATGGTCCAGCGCGCTGACGACTTTTTTGTTTTCCTCCACGTTGCTCTCGCCGAAGACATGGCGGCGCTCCGAGTGGCCGATCATCACGAGGTCCATGCCCAACTCCTGAAGCATCAGGGGGGAGATCTCGCCGGTGAACTGGCCCCTCTCCTCCCACGACATGTTCTGCGCGCCGAGCTTGACGAGGCTGCGGTCCACCGCTTTGGCGGCTTCGCTCAGCGAGGTGTAGGAGGGGATCACGAAAAGCTCGAACCGGTTGCGGTCGAGATCTTTGGTGCGGTCTTCCAGCTCCTTGAGATAAGCGACCGTCTCTTTGATGCCTTTATACATTTTCAGGTTCGTGCCGAGCAAAAGTTTTTGAGACGACATTATTTCAGATTCTCTCCTTCGACCTCGCAGATGGCGGCGACCTTGGCCTTGGATCTCTCCGCGACTTCCCCGAGGCTCAGCCAGTCTTTGACGTTTTTCTTGGCCAGCTCGATCCCGATCACCCGCGCGCCCATGCAGAGGATGTTGCATCCGTTGCTGAGCCTGGAACGCTCGACGGAGTAGCCGTCGTGCCCGACGGCCGCGCGGATCCCCTTGAACTTGTTTGCCGTGACGGACATGCCGATCCCCGTTCCGCAGATCAGGATGCCCCTGGTATTCCGCAGGTCGGCCTGCACCTTTTTGGCGACCTTTTTGGCGATGTACGGGTAAAAGGTCCCGTCCTGCTCCGTCTCGACGCCGACATCCTCCACGTCGTACCCCAGGCCGGCGACCAGGTCTTTGATCTGGTTTTTATAGGCAACGGCTGCGTTGTCGCATCCGATGACGATTTTCTTTCCCATCTTGTTTTCCTCCGATCCAAGCGGTTACGACAGGCCCTCGAGATATTCCTTCATGGCGTTGAAGATGATCCAGACCGAGGTCGCGCCGGCGTCCTGATGCCCGAGGCTCCTTTCCATCAGAGACTTGGCCCTTCCGTATTTCGCGACATATTTCTTGGTGTTTTCCATGCCCTGTTTCGCGGCCTTTTCCGCAATGCCGAGCAATTCGGCCAGATCGTCGGTCTTCGCGCTCCCCATCGCCTCGACGGCGGGGATCAGGGCGTCCAGCATGGTCTTGTCCCCCAGCTGCGCGTCGGACCGCTTCCTGACCGCGGCGAGGGAGCCCTGCATCAGTTTCGTGAACGACGCGCAGTCCAGAGTTTTGATGTCCTCCGCCGCCCGGGCCCCACCCTCGATCATGGTCCCGAAAATGACGCCAGACGCCCCGCCCATCGACATCAGCATCGTGCGGCCGACCGTCTTGAACACCTGGTTGACGGTTTCAAATTCCTTCGTCTCGAGCAGCTTGGCCTTCGCCTTCGCCAGGCCGCCCGCCATGCCGATCCCGTGGTCCCCGTCGCCGATGGCGCTGTCGATCTCGGTCAGGGAATCCTTGCTGCCGATCACCGCGTCGGAGACATGGAGCATCATGTCCCTGGTCTGCGCAACCGTGATGGATTTCATGGCTGCAATCCCTCCTTGGCATAATAAGGCGAATAGCAGGGCGTCGAATAGTATTTTTTCAGTTCTTCGTCCAGCCTTAAGATCGTGATGGAAAATCCGCCCATCTCCTGGCAGGTGCAGAAGCTCTTGATCTCGCTGTCGTAGACCTTCACATGGTCCTGTGCCAGCAGCCGGGCCAGTTTCCTGTACGCGATGCTGAGTTCCAGCAGCGTGGTCGAGCCGAGCCCGTTCACGAGCAGGCAGACTTCGTCTTTCGAGGAAAGCCGCATTTCCTTTTTGATCTCGCCGTACATGGTTTCGACCAGCGTGTCCGCAGGCTGCATGGTCGTCCGCTTGATGCCGCGCTCGCCGTGCAGGCCCATGCCGTATTCGATCTCATCTTCGCCCAGTTCAAACGTCGGATGATCCTGGCCGGGAATGGTCCCCGGAGAGGTCGCCAGGCCGATGGTGTTGATATTGTCCCTGGCCTTTTCCGCGACCCTGAGGACCTCTTTCAGATCCAGGCCGGCGTCGCAGGCGGCCCCGGCGATCTTGATCACGTAGATGTCCCCGGCGATCCCGCGCCGGTCCTGGATCCTCTCTCTGGGCGCGGAGG
>ENA-UOOI01003827-UOOI01003827.1-fermentation-metagenome-genome-assembly--contig:-NODE-3827-length-10741-cov-2.766049_pt1 | contig 10741 bp, 9 predicted proteins | sample MGYA00245779_ERZ724027 | MGnify/ENA primary metagenome ERZ724027 (study PRJEB28704, sample SAMN03018318) | fermentation metagenome | biome: anthropogenic terrestrial biome; feature: soil; material...
TCCTTGTCTTCTTCTGGGCAGCAGGGGGCGCCATCTTCCACTACTACCTCGTCTACCTGCTCCTCCTTAAACTCAATACGCTTGAGTTTGTTCTGCTCTACCATTTGCATGATAACTGGAGTAGCAGAAAGGGCGAGCCCACCCACAATAAAATACTTGGCATAGGGCCGCATTTTCTTGGAGGCTAGTAGACCCAGCCCAAAAAACGTTGCATTGTTTCCTAGATTGACGTACGTCTTAAATCGTTCCATCAGAAAACCTCCTTCTTTAACCTTAGTATGTCTATGTGTTTAACTACGGGAAAATGCGATGAAAGTTGCATTCTCCGTCAACTCCCCTGCTTCGCCTCATACTGCCCCTTACATTCTTCGCGCTTCGTAGCGCTCATTCCTGCCAAAAGTGGCCACGGGCCTGCAAATTAGCATATTGAGCACCGGAGGTAGCTATCAGTGCATACTTTGCAGTAGGTGGGGGTGACCAGGAATGGATGACCAATACCTAGAGTTATACTATTATCCTTTGGGTAGCCGTAACCTAAGTCTCTCGCATCCGCTGAGTAGGGGGAGCGACATCTGGTTGCTACAGCGCTGGCTCAATAGAGTATCGCTGCTGCAGGCCAATTGGCCCGTGGAACTAGTGCCAGAGGATGGCGTACTGAGCAGCACGTTGCTATTAGGGATACGTCAATTGGCCAAACATATGATGCTTTGGCAGCCCTGGCAGATCTGCGACGTCTCCTATCTCATCTTCGGGCAGCTTACGGGGCGCTTCTTAACATCGCAGCAAACCTTTGGCGCCAGGCAATTGCTTTTAGGCGATGAAGGGCATGACGTCTGGGTGCTGCAGAACCGCCTGGTGGGTGCTAACAGACGGCTGGCTTTGATACTCGGCAGAGCCGCTGACGGAGTTTATGACCGCCGCACCGCCCGTATGGTGCGTGCCTTCCAGCGAGATAGCCAGCCTAGTTTTCCTCATCTGCGGGCCACAGGATACGTTCAAGCCGACTCGCTGCTCGCCATCTGGGATCGAACAATTTTTGGCGGTCGCGAGTTGCAGCTGGGCGACCGGGGGCTAGATGTGTTGTCATTACAGGAGTTATTACAGGGGTTGGGGTATCGAGTAGATCTAACCGGTGTTTTTGATGGGCAGATGCACACCGTCCTTTCCCAGTGGCAGCAAGAGAAGGGCTTAGCTATTACTGGTCGTTTCACTGCCCTAGAATGCTGGCGCATCGGCTTGGAGAGGGGCTATTAACAATTACAGTCCGGCCTGCATCTTTGGCAGCCGGACTGTAATGGTTTACGGCGCACTATTCGCAGCACAGTTCTGAAAGCGCCAATTTGGATGCACGTTGATGCCGTGGGCTGTAATTTGTACCGGGCTTCTATGTAAGCCTACCAAAGAGATTTGGGGCAGGCGGCTGAGGCAGTTAGGGTAGCTGATGTATTGACCATCGGGAGACCAGGCAATACGTTCACCCAAACAGGCTGTATCTGTCAAGTCTGTTAGTAAATTCCCCTGGCGGTCTACCAGGCGGATCTGCCCGGTAAGCCCCGTTGGTTGCTCAATTGTAGAGTTATAGGCAAGGGTCTGCCCGTCGGGCGACCAGCGCGGGAAGAAATCTCTGCCTACCACGGTAAGCGGAGTTGTAAACACGCGGCCACTGGCTAGTTCGGCGATAAGCACTATTGATTTCTCAGGTCCGCTTTGCATCAGAGCCACAAGTTGTCCACTGGGGTCGACGTTTAGCTGGGAGACAGGGTCTGGGCCACTGATAGTAGTGATTAGCCGTTGGTTCGTGCCATCAACATTCACTGTCAGTAGCTGCTGCCCATTGCTGGCGGCCCGCGTAAAGATAATCGCGTTTCCACCGGGTAGGAAGGCGGGCGCTTCTCCATTGGTGACAAAACTGGTAGCACCCATCTGCGCGTTGACCAAAATGATCTGTCCGAGCACTGTAACGGCTATACTCTGATTATCTGGTGCCCAAGCAAATTCAGCGAACTCACCCAGCCCCCCTAGTAGCATGCGGCTCTGCCTCGTAGTAGCATCAACCACATACAGTGTGCCCCCAGGGCTGACAAGCGCCACTTGGCTGCCATCAGGCGACCACGTGGGAACGGTAGCTGGCCCGCCCAGGTTGAAGGTAAGACGGGTGGAACCTACCTGGCTCGGGCTGCGCAACCAGGTATCCCAAACTCCGTTGGCCCGGGTTGACTGATAGGCGATGCATCCTTTGGTATTAACCAGGATTAAGGGTATTTGTAGGGTTTGGCCAGGAACAATAACGTAGGGCGGGGTTAGGTTATTGGCGGCGGCGATAACTTCCACGGGCAGGTCAAACCTCTGGGCTATCCGGAACAGCGAGTCGCCAGGTTGCACGCGGACAACTGTGCCTGTTAGTACAGGAACTAAGAGCTTTTGGCCAGGCATAATTTGATTAGGGTTGGGTAACTGGTTGGCTGCCAAAATTAGCTCCACTGTGCTGCCCAGGCGCATAGCAATCCGGAAGATTGTATCGCCTGGTTGTACGGTATAAATAAGCAATAGAACACCCCCTTTGCACAAAAAGCATAGCCATTAGGATTGGCCAAAGCAGCATGGAGATCATGCTGCGTAGCAGGCTATTGCCCAAACGGGGTGCAATAGCTTGCTACAGTATATGCAAGGGGGCCAGAGGTGCAACTTGTCCTTTTTTCGTTATCCCTGGGGGCGTCTAAAGGGGTTAAAGTCCTGGAAATGGCCGACCACTTCGTTAGTATCGGAGATAGTCATGAAGGCACTTGGATCTTCCTGCACTACTATTTCTTTCAGCTGGGCGATCTCAAACCGGGTGAGCACGCACATCACTACCTTGCGGTGCCCATGTTGATAGGAGCCTTCGCCTTGCAGGAAGGTAACACCTCGATGTAGTTGCCCATGGATTTGGGCAGCTATTTCATCGGGCATGCCCGTGATAATCAGGGCAGTTTTTCTTTCCTTAGTGTTCTGGAGGGCGTCTACTGCCCGTGAGGTTACGAATATGGTAATCAGCGTGTAGAGGGCACCCATCAGGTCAAACAGTAGGGCTGATGCCAAAACGATTAAGCCGTTGAACGCCAGCATTACTTCGCCCATGGATAAGGAATAGCGCCGGTTGAGAATCACGCCAATGATGTCCGTACCGCCGGTTGAGCCGCCGGCTTTGAGGACTAAGCCCAATCCTAGCCCATTCAGGGCACCGCCAAAGACGGATGCTAGAAGCAGATCATCGATAGTCAACATGGTGGGGAAGGAGTTCAGTAGCAGGGAGAAACTTAATACAGAAAAAATGGTTAAAGTGATGAACTTGCCACCTATTTTGCGGTATCCCAAGATCAGAATAGGAATGTTGATCAGCAACACTAAGGTTCCAGTTGGCCAGCCCGTAAGACGGTTAATTAACAGGCTGAGGCCGGTAACCCCGCCAGAAAGCATGCGATTAGGAATGATCAGCTGGGTGTAAGCAAGAGCGGACAAGCTGGTCCCCAGCAAGATGAGGACGATTGAACGAGAAATCTCTTTGATACGGTTCACTCTCTCCAACCTTTCTATTTCTAGCAACGCTTTAGCGTTGCGGGTATTTGTGCCTATTACTATTATAGATGATTGCCAGCAAATGATGAAAGCAAGGTTACGCCTTCTCAACATTGCCGCCAATGGGGTTGTTGCTAAAGGTCGTGGCTCTACTCTGATCTCTAAGGGGGCCGAGGGGGTCCTGCTGGGCACAGGCTGGCGCCAATCGTGCCTACGCAGGACCCCTCAGCCCCAAGTCGTTGCTGCAACAGCCGCGAGGGGAAAATCCATAATTGGGCAGGATAAGCATAGGTGATGATCATGGCTAAGTGGCTCAGTCTTTTAGTATTGTTAGGGTTAATGGCATCGCCAGTCTCAACTGCCGCCACTAGCCCGGCAGAGAATATAGTATCCTATCGCTTGTTGCTTGCGGATGGTCAGGTAATTGCCTACACGGAGGCTGTGCCCCACGTAGGCGACTACTATTGGCAAGCGGATGCGGATAAGTGGTATCATGTGGTTCGGGTAGAAGGAGATGTGGGCTGGCTGGAGCCGACTGCCCCCCCGGGCGAAAATGGGCGTGCAGTAACGCCGCCCCCAGTAATTTGGGTAACTTTAGTATGGTTCTTTACAGCCATTGTCTGCTTTTTGATGGTTGGGAGACGCGCCGCGTAGTTCCCTATGCCTACGTCCCCCTATTTTGCTTGCTGAACAGGGATTGCCGACTTGCATCGCGAATATTACTGCTAGCATATCATTCTAGGACCCGGGGACTAGGATAAGGAGGCCTTTAGAACGGATGAATCATTGGAGACAGCAGGCCATGACTCTGAATGACAGGCTCGTCCAGATGCGTCGTCATATTCACAGATACCCAGAACTAGGTTATAAAGAAGTTAAGACAGCCAGTTATCTGGCTGAAATATTGCGCAGCGAAGGAATCGAGATACGCGAAAATGTGGGGGGCACCGGATTAGTTGCTACCATTATTGGTGCTTCTCCCGGCCGCACCATAGCGTTACGAGCGGATATGGATGCCCTGCCCGTATATGAGAAAACAGGAAAATCCTACTCCTCAAGCATCCCTGGCGTCAGTCATGTGTGTGGCCATGATGCCCACAGTGCCATGCTAGTGGGCGCTGCTTTGCTCCTGCAAAAGAACCGACGGCAGATTGCCGGCACGGTTAAGTGCATTTTTCAGGCAGCCGAAGAATGCCCCCCTTTAGGTGGCGTGCGCCCGATGATCGAAGACGGAGTGCTTGATAATCCTAGTGTTGATGCTATTTATGCGCTCCATGTAACGCCCGATTTGCCCCTCGGTAAACTGGGTATAGCTCCTGGTTTAGCAATGGCTGCCAGTGATCGGGTGGAAATCAAGATTCTTGGTTCCGGCGGACACGGATCAGCGCCACAACAGACGGTCGATGCCATCTTGGTCGCGTCCCATGTTGTGGTTGCATTACAGAGTATAGTTTCGCGCAATACCACGCCTCATGTGCCAGCCGTGTTAAGCATTGGGGTAGCACGAGCAGGGTATCGCTACAATGTAATAGCCGATACAGCCTTTCTGGATTGTACGGTACGTACTATTGACAGCCATACCCGCCAGCTGATGCAGGACAGAATTGAACAGATAGTAGAGGGAGTAACCATGGCCATGGGAGCGCGTTATGAACTGCGTTATACTGCTGGCTATCCCCCTGCGGCCAATTACGCAGCACAAGTAGAGCAGGTGGTGCAAGCTGCTGAAGCGGTGCTCGGTGAAAGCTCAGTTAAGCTGCTAGAGCGCCCATCTTTGACTGGCGAGGATTTTGCTCATTTTTTGGAGCGCATTCCCGGAGCTTTTTTTTGGCTCGGTAGCCGTCTGGGCGATGGGCATAAGCAGCATCCGGCGCACCACCCCGGTTTTGATCTGGACGAGGCAGTGCTGCCGTTAGGAACAGCTATTTTCTGTCAGATAATAGAGCAAGAATTATCCCGTTAGTTAACTTTGAGGAGGACCAACCCGTGGAAATGACTCTTCATTTGGCAAAAGAACTCAATCTAGATAGTAAGCATGTCGCGGCTACGATTGAGCTATTAGATCAGGGCAACACAGTGCCTTTTATTGCCCGCTATCGCAAAGAACTTACTGGTGAAATGGACGAAAACATGTTGCGCCAGCTGCAAGAACGGCTAGCTTATCTGCGGGCCTTGGCCGCGCGGCAGCAAGAAGTGAAGCGACTCATCGCTGAGCAGAACTTACTAACGGATGAACTAGCCCAGCTAATTGATAGCGCCACTTCCCTGCAGCAGGTTGAGGATGCCTACTTGCCATATCGCCCTAAGCGCCGCACTAGGGCCACTATGGCCAAGGAGAAAGGCCTAGAGCCGCTGGCCGATTCCCTGCTTGACGTCCGCATTAATGATGCATCGGCTGTCGAGCTGTGCCGAGAATTTATCGATGAGGAAAAAGGAGTAGACTCATCAGAGGAAGCCTTATCTGGCGCGCAAGATATCATTGCGGAGCGGGTGAGCGAAGACTTTACTATTCGGGAGCTAACGCGCAATTTCTACCGTACATACGGCGAGCTGGTGGTTACGGCTAATGACAGTAAAGCTACTTCTCCCTATGAAATGTACTATGACTACAGCGAGCCGTTACGGCGTATCCCGGCCCATAGAATTTTAGCTATCAACCGAGGCGAGAAAGAAGAGTTCCTTAAGGTAGAGTTGAATTTGCCCTTTGAGCAGTTGATTGAACGCATCGTTTTGCGGTATACCAAGCGTCGCCAGGCACCATTGTTCCTGCAGGCTGCTATAGCTGATGGCTGCAAACGCTTGCTGTTTCCCGCCATTGAGCGAGAAGTGCGCAATAATCTTACGGAAGTAGCAGAAGAGCAGGCTATCAAGGTGTTTGCCGAAAACCTACGTAACCTGCTGTTGCAGGCTCCGGTTAAAGGCGCTTCTGTGCTGGCGATCGACCCAGCCTATCGTACTGGCTGTAAGATAGCCGTGCTCAATCCAGAAGGCCGAGTGCTTGACACCGGGGTAGCCTATATTACGCCGCCGCAGAATGACTTAGCCGCAGGGCGCGCCCTTTTGCTGCGTCTGATCGAGGCCAACGGCGTATCTATAGTGGCCATTGGCAACGGAACCGGTTCCCGTGAGGCCGAAGAAGTGGTTGCAGCCCTGATTAGCGAAAAACAGTTGCCTGTAGCCTATACCATTGTGAACGAGGCCGGGGCGTCTGTTTACTCGGCTTCGCCTTTAGCTGCAGAAGAGCTCCCAGGCCTGGATGTTACGCTGCGCGGTGCTGTTTCTATCGGGCGACGCTTACAGGACCCGATGGCTGAGTCCGTGAAAATTGACCCTAAATCTATCGGGGTGGGCCAATATCAGCATGATGTCAACCAAAAGCGCCTGGCGCAGACACTACAGGGAGTAGTGGAGGACGTGGTAAACAGTGTTGGTGTAGATCTGAACACTGCTTCTGCCGCTTTGCTTAACTATGTCGCCGGCGTAAGCAAATCTGTCGCTAAGAACATAGTCGCTTTTCGGGAAGAAAATGGCCCCTTTAGCTCCAGGCAGCAATTGCTGCAAGTGCCGCGCTTAGGGCCGGCTGCCTTTTTGCAGTGTGCTGGTTTCTGCCGCATCCCGGGCGCTAGGAATCCGTTAGATAACACGCCGGTGCATCCCGAGTCATATCCAGTGGCGGAGCGCTTGTGGCAGAGCATGGAGGAGCAAGCCGCAGGGGACTTGACGGAAGCAGACCTCGCGGCCTTAGCTGCGGAATCCGGCGCTGGTTTGCCTACCCTGCGAGATATCTATGCCGCTTTGTTGCGCCCGGGGCGCGACCCGCGCGAAGATTTACCCGGTCCAGTGTTCCGGAGCGATGTGCTCAAGATGGAAGACTTGAAGCCCGACATGATCTTACCCGGAGTAGTACGCAACGTGGTCGATTTTGGTGCATTTGTAGATATTGGGGTCAAGCAGGACGGATTAGTCCATATTTCGGAGATAAGCGATCACTTTATCAAGCACCCCTCCGAGGCGCTACAAGTAGGGGAACAGGTAACGGTGCGGGTGCTGGACGTCGATCTGAAACGCAAGCGTATTGCCCTTTCATTAAAGGGGGTATAAAAGAAGGGCAGGGGACCAGCCGCGGGGACGGTGAAACCACTGAAGAAAGGCCTCAGAGTTCAGGGAAGGTCGTTGGTCCTGCAAAGGGCGCATTGGCAATATTTTACTGGTCCAAGTGTACGTCCCCCCGACCCACTGCTTGCCTACTTGACTTTCGCTAGAGTTGGGGATAAATTAATAATAATCGGCACTGTGAAGGGAAATAGTAACCGCGGAAACTTGTCTTAAGCGAGCCGACGTCTGGTGGGAGGGGCGGTGGCAAGTGGCGGTGAATGGGCCCCGGAGTGTCCACTTGAGGTGGCGTTGCCCGCGTTATAGGGCAAAGCAGCAGAGTAGCTGCTAGTGAGGGCATTGCTTTTAGCAATGAACTCGGGTGGTACCGCGGAGAGACTCCGTCCCGAGCATTGGGGGACGGAGTTTTGTTATTGTAAGTTCTATTATTGTAAGGGAGGATGACTACAGTGAAACGAGTTTTTTCTGGCGTGAAGCCTAGTGGTAACCTTACCCTAGGTAATTACCTAGGTGCCATGCGCCACTTTGTAGCCATGCAAGCCGATTATGAATGCTTCTATTCAGTTGTTGACCTGCATGCGCTGACTGTTCCTCAAGACCCAGAGGCCCTGCGCCAGCAAGCAATTAGTTTGGCAGCGCTATATCTGGCCATGGGGATCGATCCCGAAAGATCTACCCTGTTTATGCAGTCGCAGGTGCCGGCCCACGCGGAACTGAGCTGGCTGCTACAGTGCACGAGCTACATGGGTGAGCTCAGCCGCATGACTCAATACAAGGAAAAAGCAGAAGGTCAAGAGAGCGTTACAGTCGGCTTGTTTACTTACCCGGCTTTGATGGCGGCGGATATTCTGCTCTATCAGACTGACATTGTACCGGTGGGAGAGGATCAGAAGCAGCATGTGGAGCTAACGCGAGACATAGCGGTACGCTTCAATAACCGCTTCGGCGAGACTTTCAGGGTGCCAGAGCCAGTCATTCCGCGAGTTGGCGCTCGTATCATGTCCCTTTCCGAACCCACAAAGAAAATGAGTAAGAGCTCCGATTCCTTTGGTGATATTCGCCTGCTAGACGAACCGAGCGTGATTAAGAAGAAGATCAACCGGGCTGTTACTGATAGCGAGGCTGTAGTGCGTTATGATCCAGTTGCAAAGCCAGGGTTAAGCAACCTCCTAGTGATTCATGCCCTTTGCTCCGGCGAGTCAGTTGCTGCGCTAGAGGAACGCTACGCTGGGCAGGGCTATGGCGCAGTCAAAAAAGGAACCATCGAGGCCGTCGTATCCGTGCTCGAACCAATACAGGTGCGCTATCGGGAGCTAATGGCTACCGATGAAATCCTCGATATCCTGACGGCTGGTGCCATTAAGGCCCAAGAGGCTGCTGCCCCTACCCTGCGCCAAGCCAAACAAGCCATGGGCTTAAACGTTTAGGAGCCCAAAATAAATTTTGCTGTCGGTAAAGGAACTTCTTTCATCCTTGTGCTACAATGGGTGAGAATGGTTTGGTGCGAGTGAGGGGTGAAGGATTTGGGAGAAGCTGTCCGAAGCGAGTTAAAGGAATGGATCAAAGCCCTAGTCATCGCGTTGCTTTTGGCCGGAGTGCTACGTACGGTTTTGGTGCAACCCTATCGCGTTGAAGGAGCCTCGATGGAGTTGAGCTTACATGATTCAGAGCGCTTGTTCGTCAATCGCCTGGGTTATCGTCTGCACCCTCCTCGTCGCGGTGATGTAGTAGTTGTAGACCTTCCTGACGAAGATATTACCATCATTAAGCGTATTATTGGTTTGCCTGGCGAAACCATCGAGATTAGGGATGGCTCTGTCTTTATCGAGGGCGAACTCCTGCACGAGCCTTACTTGACCCAGGCAACGCTTGATGTTTATGGACCAGTTCGTATACCTGAGGAACATTATTTTGTGATGGGGGATAACCGCCAGAACAGCCGCGATAGCCGGAGCTTATCAATCGGTTTTGTCCCTCAGGACCAGATCAAGGGGCAGGCCGTTCTAGTTTACTGGCCCTTTCGCGTGGTGCGCTTGATTAAGTAGGCCACACGCGCTCTAGCAGGGCTACGACCTTTTTAGGTTACTTCATTAATGAGGTAACCTTTTTTTATGCCTTGAACACCCTTGGGGCAAGATATGGTTACTGGAGAAAGAGGGCGGTAGGGCAATGTTGCAGCGAATTGAGGCGTACGTGGGCGAATATGCGTCTGGCAAAAGCGAGGTTGCGGTTAATAGGGCTTTGGCACTACGGGGAAGCGGTTGGCCAGTCACGTTAGTCGATTTAGACCTGGTAGAGCCAACCTATACCCTGCGCCCCCTGAAGCGGCACCTGGAGAGCGAGGGCCTGGATGTGATTGCTTGGGAGACGGAGGAGACTTGGGGATTAGGCGAAGCCGGCATGCAGCTGCATCCAGCGGTGAAAGGAATCATGCAGCGGTCAGGCTACGTCGTCTGCGACGTGGGCTACGGCGTTTATGGTAGCGAGGTGTTGGCTCTGGTGGAAGGGCTGCTCACTTGCCCACAACTAGTTGTTTACCTAGTGGTCAATACTTGCCGACCAATGACGCATACTGTTCCCCTTATAGTTGACGAAGCGCGGCGGTATCACCCACTGCACGGATTGCTCAACAACACCCATTTGGGCTCAGAAACAACGCCGGCATTGGTGCAGGCAGGGGCGCAAGTTGTGCAGGCAGCTGCCGAGCAATTGCAACTGCCCGTTGTGGCCAGCGCCGCCTTAGCAGAAATAGCTGCCCAGATTGGCGAACGAGACATTTGCGGCAACCCCGTATGGCCGCTGCAACGTTATCTGCATCTGGCTTTTTGGTAGAAAGGTAATTCATTTATGGTGGGAGGTAGGTTCGTGACCAAGATATTTAAGGCTGAGCAGCGAGCGTTTATGACTGGCAACGAAGTCATCGCTTGGGCAGCCCTAGCAGCAGGGGCCGACTTAATGTACGGTTACCCCATTACTCCGCAAAACGAGATCATGCATTACTGGACTCGCCTAGCCCCCAAGTATGGTAGAGGTTTTCTCCAGACCGAGGATGAGCTTTCCGCTGGCTTTGCCA
>ENA-UOOI01003829-UOOI01003829.1-fermentation-metagenome-genome-assembly--contig:-NODE-3829-length-10725-cov-4.290253_pt1 | contig 10725 bp, 10 predicted proteins | sample MGYA00245779_ERZ724027 | MGnify/ENA primary metagenome ERZ724027 (study PRJEB28704, sample SAMN03018318) | fermentation metagenome | biome: anthropogenic terrestrial biome; feature: soil; material...
TGCTTTTCATGCTTGCATGAAAAGCAATAACCTTGGAACCCGAACAAACATGAGAATGTAGCCCGATAGGGTGGAATTCGAATGTTTGCAGGATTGCGGGAGCACGAAGTGCGCAGCAATCCGTGGTATCATATAAGGTGCGTGAGGACACTAGGTTATGCTTTTCATGCTTGCATGAAAAGCAATAACCTTGGAACCCGAACAAACATGAGATAAGTAGAAGGCAGGTTGCTAAGAATTATAAAAATGAAGAATAAAGGACATATTATAAAGAGTATCGAACCCGGCAGTATCGCCGAGGAAATGGGACTCGACTGCGGGGATGAAGTGCTTTCAATCAATGGAAAAATCATTGAGGATGTCTTTGATTATCATTATCTTATGGATGATGATTATATTGAATTGGGCATCAAAAAAGCAGACGGTGAAGAATGGGTTCTTGAGATTGACAAAGAACATGATGAAGATCTGGGGATTACGTTTGAGAATGGTCTGATGGATAGCTACCGGTCCTGCAGCAATCAATGTATGTTTTGCTTTATTGATCAGATGCCTCGTGGAATGCGAGACACATTGTACTTTAAAGATGATGATTCCAGATTGTCATTTTTACAGGGGAATTATGTCACTTTGACAAATATGAGTGATCACGATATAGACAGAATTATTCAGTATCATCTCGCACCAATTAACATATCATTTCACACGACAAATCCGATCCTCAGGTGCAAGATGCTTCACAACCGATTCGCCGGGGACATCTTCATGAAAGTCAAAAGACTTTATGATGCCGGGATTGAGATGAATGGACAGATTGTGCTTTGCAAAGGTGTTAATGACAAGGAGGAACTTGAGAAGAGTATTCAAGACTTAAGTGGTTTCCTGCCTCATCTTCGGAGCATATCTGTAGTTCCGGTAGGACTCACTCGTTACAGAGATGGTCTTTATCCTCTGGAAGCATTTACAAGGGATGATGCAGAGCAAGTTTTAAATACAATCCATAAATGGCAGGAGAAACTATATCCCAAATATGGAATCCATTTCGTGTATGCCTCGGATGAATGGTATATTCTGGCCGGGAGGGAACTACCCAGTGAGGAGACCTATGATGGATATCTGCAGTATGAGAATGGAGTTGGTATGCTTCGCCTTTTAGAGACAGAGATCGAGGAGGAAATGAGTCAAAGGGTCGCTGATGCAAGAACCAGAGACATTTCTATCGCCACAGGAGCTTTGGCGGCGCCATTTATCAAAGAATACACGGAGAACATCAGAAAAATATATCCCGGTATCCATGTGAAGGTTTTTTCTGTGGCCAATACTTTTTTTGGGGAGAGTATTACAGTGTCGGGACTGCTTACGGGGCAAGATATTAAAAATCAGCTAAAGGGTCAAAGTTTGGGTGAAAAGCTTTTAATTCCCTGCAATATGCTGAGACAGGGAGAAAATGTTTTCCTCGATGATATGACTGTTGAGGAGCTGGAAGAAGCTCTTGGCGTGCCGATTCTCGTGGTAGACGAACCAGGTAAGGATTTTGTGAGAGCCGTTGCTGATAAAGATGCGGTCATAACACATAGAAGGAGAATAATGTATGAGCAAACCGATAGTAGCGATAGTGGGTCGGCCGAATGTAGGTAAATCCACGCTTTTTAATGCCCTGGCGGGTGAGAAGATTTCCATTGTCAAAGACACTCCGGGGGTGACGCGTGACCGGATCTATGCAGACGTCAGTTGGCTGGATTATAATTTTACATTGATTGATACGGGAGGAATTGAACCGGACAGCAGTGATATGATATTAAAGAGTATGCGCGAGCAGGCCCAGATTGCCATTGATACTGCTGATGTCATAATCTTTCTTACCGATGTCAGACAGGGTCTTTTGGATGCGGACGCTAAAGTATGTGATATGCTTCGGCGCAGCGGCAAGCCAGTTCTTCTGGTTGTAAATAAGGTGGATAATTTTGATAAGTTTCTGATGGACACTTATGAATTCTATAATCTGGGCATTGGTGATCCCATACCGGTATCAGCTGCATCAAAACTGGGTCTGGGTGATATGCTGGATGAGGTAGTGAAACATTTTAATGATACTGCTTTGGGGGAAGAAGAGGACGAAATTCCCGGCATTGCCATTATTGGAAAGCCTAATGTGGGGAAGTCTTCCATTATCAATAAACTTCTCGGGGAGAATCGTGTGATTGTATCTGACATAGCCGGAACAACGAGGGATGCAATTGATACAGTAATCAGACACAATGGCAATGATTACAACTTCATTGATACAGCAGGTCTACGAAGAAAAAACAAGGTAAAGGAAGAACTGGAACGATATAGCATCATCCGAACAGTATCGGCAGTAGAACGTGCGGATATCGCAGTTCTCGTTATAGATGCAAAGGAAGGGGTATCGGAACAGGATGCCAAAATTGTTGGAATCGCACATGACCGGGGAAAGGGAATCATTGTCGCAGTGAATAAATGGGACGATGTGGAGAAAAATAATAAGACAGTTTCCGAATATACCAATAAGGTGAGACAAATTCTCTCTTTTATTCCTTATGCGGAGATCTTATTTATTTCGGCAAAGACAGGGCAAAGACTGGCAAAACTCTTTGATATTATTGATATGGTACTTGAAAACCAGACTATGAGGGTGCAGACTGGTGTCTTGAATGAGATTATGACTGAAGCAGTGGCGCTGCAGCAGCCGCCTTCGGACCGTGGAAGACGTCTGAAATTATATTATATGACGCAGGTTTCGGTAAAGCCGCCGACATTTGTTATCTTTGTAAATGATAAAGAACTGATGCATTTTTCTTATACCAGATATCTGGAGAATCGTATCAGAGATGCTTTCGGATTCAAGGGCACGGCTTTACGATTTATTATCAGGGAACGGAAGGAAAAATAAGATGGAACGAATTATTTGCTTAATCATAGGATATTGCTGTGGTTTATTTCAGACTTCTTATTATTATGGAAAGATGCATGGTATTGATATAAGACAACATGGGAGTGGCAATGCAGGTACAACGAACGCTCTTCGCACGCTGGGCAAAAGAGCTGGTATTATCACTTTAGTAGGGGACTGCCTAAAATGTATGCTTGCAGTATGGATTGTTCGTCTGATCTATGGAAGAACCTATCCTGATATGATTCGGCTACTGGGCTTGTATGCGTCAGCAGGAACGATACTCGGACACAATTTTCCTTTTTACCTGAAGTTTAAAGGAGGTAAGGGAATTGCTGCTACTGCCGGTATGATAATTTCTTTTGACTGGAGAATTACTCTTATAGAAATCGTAGTATTTTTCGGTACCTTTTTTATCACACATTATGTTTCGCTGGGATCACTTCTGGTATATGTATTCTTTATTATACTGGTAGTCATCATGGGACAGACGGGAACTCTTATGATTCCACGCCAGTACATAATGGAAACTTATGTGTTGGTGATTTTACTGGCACTATTGGCTTTCTGGCAGCACAGGAAAAATATCGTAAAGCTTCATAATGGCACAGAGAATAAAACATATCTAAAAAAAGAAAAGACGGGTGATGACTCTAATATAGAAGAGTCAGATTCCTGAGAAAGCAGGGTGAAAGAATGGCAAAAATTAGTGTTTTAGGGGCAGGAAGCTGGGGAACCGCTCTTGCGTGGCTTCTGCATAATAATGGCCATGATGTGATGATCTGGTCTGTCATGAAGGATGAGGTGGAAGCCCTTGACAGAGATCATGAAAACAAGAAAAAACTTCCCGGAGTGATTCTTCCACAAGATATGATACTCACAAGCGATCTGGAAGCTGCCTGCAGCGGGCAGGATCTCCTGGTAACTGCGGTGGCTTCTCCGTATATTCGATCAACGGCACATTCAATGAAGCCTTATGTAAAGAAAGGTCAGTTGATTGTAAACGTGGCCAAGGGGATCGAAGAACATTCATTGAAGACGCTGAGTGATATTATTGAAGAGGAGATACCTCAGGCAGTGGTGACGGTACTTTCCGGACCAAGTCACGCGGAAGAAGTGGGAAAAGGAATTCCGACCACAATTGTCGCAGGTGCAAAGAAAGAAGAAGTAGCTGAATACATTCAGGAACTGTTCATGAGCCCTGTCTTTCGTGTCTATACCAGCCCGGATGTGCTGGGGATTGAGATTGGAGCGGCGCTTAAGAATGTCATCGCTTTAGCAGCTGGAATTGCCGATGGTCTCGGATATGGTGATAACACAAAAGCAGCACTGATAACCAGAGGAATTGCCGAGATTTCAAGACTTGCAGAAGCGATGGGTGCCAGAAGCGAGACACTATTTGGATTGTCTGGTATTGGTGATCTTGTAGTCACATGTTCCAGCAGACATAGCCGAAACAGAAAAGCTGGTTATCTGATTGGTCAGGGAAGAACGATGAAACAGGCAATGGATGAAGTCTCAATGATTGTCGAGGGAGTTTACTCCGCAAAGGCGGGACTTGAATTATCCGAGAAGTATAAGATCGATATGCCAATTACATTGGCAGTAAATGAAGTACTCTTCAACAATAAACCTGCAGCAGAGGCAGTGAATGATCTGATGCTGCGGGATAAAAAAATGGAAATTGAAGCCGATCTCTGGGAGAAATAATCATTTCCTTAGATCCTATGAATGATAAAATTCCCCCACTGGCAGTGAGGTAGATGCTGCTTATGGGGGAGTCTTTTATTCTACATCCGTTCCGATCATATCACTTGGAATGCTGGCGGTTCTCAGATGTTCATCCAGTGCATCTATGGCTGTCATCTCACTTTCTGTCAGTTCAAAATCATAAATATCAATATTATCTCGGATACGATCTTCGTGAACTGATTTTGGCAAAATGCCAATGTCTTGTTGAATCAGCCAATGCAAGCCTACCTGAACAGCGCTTTTGTTGTATTTAGCACCAATCTGTTTTAGAAGCTTGTTGTCTGAATAGGCACCTCTTGCCAGTGGGGCGTATGCCTGGACCACAATTCCCCTGCTTTGACAGTATTTTACTAATTCTTTTCTGCTCCAGAGAGGATGATATTCAATCTGATTGACAGCGGGTATAACCCCTGTGCTTTCGAACAGATGTTCGAGATGATGGATTCCAAAGTTACTGACACCGATGGATTTTATGTCACCGGACTGCCGAAGTTTCTCAAGTGCTTTCCAGGTTTCAGTATAACAGCCGGGAACCGGCCAGTGAATCATATAGAGATCGAAATAGTTGATTTTCATCCTGTCAAGTGAGCGACGAAAAGCACCTTCTATATCGCCCATCCTCTGGGCCGTATTCCAAACCTTTGATGTTATAAATAAATCTTGCCTGGGCAGACCGCAGTTATTAATTGCCCTGCCTATGATTTCTTCATTCTTATATACTGAGGCCGTGTCAATTAAACGGTAACCTGCCTCTACAGCAGCAGTAACCGCCCGCATCGCATCGTCATCCTTTTGAATTTTGTAGACCCCAAGACCAGTTTTCGGCATGGTATGATTATCATTTAATATAAAGTCTGATGCTTCCGATGACATCGTATACACCTCCTGAATGTTTTCTGCTTTTTAATATGGTATAATACATGCAGATTACTCCATATTTTTATATCCTAACACAGAAATGTAAACAAACAATGAAATAATTTGTTAAAAAAGTAATACATAATTGTTAAGAGCTTGTAGTATATGAAGATATCCTGTTTGGAGATCTTAAAGGTATGCTTTTACATGCAAACATGAAACACATAATCCTTTGTCTCTGGCAATAACATGATGTTGGAGTCAAAAGTAATTTGACCCCCTATGATACACGGATTACTTCGCACTTTGTGCTCACGTATCTTCGCTCCGCTCCGGTCGGTGCTAAACGAACATATGAATAGTGTACAAAAATAGTACATGTTAAAAAATAGACAAATAATTATATTGGATACATTGTATAAAATTTAACATTGTACCCTGAAAAGAACATGAAAAGTCACGGATACTTTTCGATCCCCTATTGATTTCACGCAATGGAAGGGTTATAATATTAACAATATAACTTGAAAAATTCTGCCGGGCGGCAGCCTGGAGATAGAAAGGGAGCCTTTTATGCATATATTAAATGATGAGAATGGGAATCCGATTGCTCACGGAGGACAAGACAAGGAACACCCATCTCGTACAAAAAAAGAGGAGAACATTGCTTTGCTTCAGTTTATGCTTTCACATAATGAGCATCATGCCGAGGAACTTGAAGAGATGGCTCATCAGCTGAAAGAGCAGGGAATGGGTGACGCTGCTAAGAAGATTTCAGAGGCGGTAGAGAATTTCAATGAAGGAAATAAACGACTGAGCCTTGCACTGACACTGGTGAAAAGATAAAGGAGGTCTGTATAGTATGTGCCTTGCTACAGTATATAAGGATAATGATGATACAACAGCAATCTGTAAAAACGTGTCCAGAATCGATGTCGATGGAGATTTTGTGCGAATTAGGGATATTCTGGGTGACGAGATGAGACTTCAGGGAAAGATTCTCATGGTCGACTTGGCAAACAGTATTGTAAAACTGCAATGCGATTAAAACAGGTAAATACTTATGATAATAAGTTTTACATAGTAACTATCAATAAATGGAAGCGGAGGTAAAGTAACTATGAAGCTTACGGATATTATGAAGAAGAGGACGATGTTCTCTTTTGAAGTATTTCCGCCGAAGACAGATGAGGCCATGGTTAAGCTTGGCAAGACCCTGGAACACCTCTATGAATTCAAACCTGACTATATTTCGTGTACCTATGGGGCAGGTGGAAGCAATGTGGGAAGAAACCTGGAAGTCTGTAAGAAAATTAAAGAGGCTGATAATGATACAATTCCTGTCACTCACTTTACATGTGTGGGAAACACAAAAGAAGGTGTGAAAGAGCAGCTCCAGAATTATCTGGACAATGGTATTAATCATATGCTGGCTCTTCGAGGGGATCTCCCTTATGGATGGACGGGAACGAATGGAGATTTTGCATATGCGACAGATTTACTCGCATATGTGAGAAAAGAATTTGGCGATCAATTCGAGATTGCGGTATCGGGATCTCCGGAAGGACATATCACATGCGGAACACTTGAGGCCGATATTGCACATTTAAAACAGAAACAAGATGAAGGAGCTGACTATATCATGACACAGCTCACTTATGATATGGAACAATTTAAGTACTGGTTTGATACGATTCGAAAGGCGGGAATTACACTTCCGGTCGATGTAGGTGTGATGCCTGTAGTGAATAAAGATTCTGTTATCAATATGTGTCTATCCCGCAACGGATCAGCAATACCGAGAAAACTTGCGGAGATCATCTCACATCACTGGTTTGATAAAGATCCAGATGGAAATCCACTTCCGGAAGTAAAAGAGGCCTTTCGGGAAGAAGGAATTAATTACACTGTAAACCAGCTTCATGAATATATGGCGATCGGTGTCGATGGAATCCATCTGTATGCAATGAACACATGGAAGAACAGTACTGAAATTTTGAACCGTGCGGGGATTCGCACATTGGTAAATTAAAGTAACAGATTATGTTTATTCTGGTAAAGATTTGACAATAAATGGATGTGAAGGCTGAGAAAAACATACTAAGCTTTCTTAATAATGGCGGAAATTAAGGAGTATCATCTGAGTGAATTCAAAATGACGACAGTTGAAGAACTTGAGGCTGCAACCGATCGCCTGCTGGAGACAGGTGCAAAAGTTGGTGCAGATGCATGGCAGTTTCGAGTTAAAAATCAGACACCGCACTGTAAGTTTGGCGAGACAGGTGTCTGCTGCAAAATCTGTACAATGGGGCCGTGTCGTGTTACAAAAAAATCGCCCAGAGGCGTCTGCGGGTGTGATGTGCACGGAATCGTGGCAAGAAATTTTCTGAGGTTTACGGCAGCCGGATCGGCAACACATTCTGATCATGGACGTGAAATCTGCAACACACTGTATCAGACGGCAGAGGATGGAAACTACAAAGTTAAGGATCCGGAGAAACTGCTTCGGATTGCAAAAGAGTGGGAAATTGACACCGAGGGCAGAGATATCTATGATGTGGCTCACGATGTTGCGTATACAGCGCTTACCGAGTATGGGAAACCTTTTGGTACCCAGAGATTTTTAAAAAGAGCTCCAAAACATACACAGGAACTTTGGGAGAAGAATGAACTTGCACCACACGCAATTGATCGTGAGGTTTCCAGATCCTTACATATGACCCATATGGGCTGCTCTTCGAAACCGGCGCCTCTTATTAAGCAGTCGATTCGAAGTGGACTTGCCGATGGATGGGGCGGTTCTATGATGGGAACCGAATTCTCGGATGTCATGTTCGGAACACCAAAGCCAATAGATACAGAGGCAAACTTAGGTGTTATGTCAGAGGAAAATGTCAACATCGTAGTACACGGTCACGATCCCTCACTTTCTGAGATGATCTGTGAATATGCGGATGATCCCAAAATGATTGCTTATGCAAAAGAAAAGGGAGCAAAAGGGATCACTGTTTCTGGGATATGTTGTACCTCCAATGAAGTGGCGATGCGGCGGGGAGTGCCGATGGCAGGCAATTTCCTTCAGCAGGAAAATATCGTACTGACAGGTGCCTGTGAGGCGATCGTTGTGGATGTTCAGTGTATATTCCCGGCACTGGGGCCATTGAGTAAATGCTTCCATACGAAGTTTGTGACAACCTCACCAGTTGCACAGATGCCGGATTCAGATTTCATCCGTTTTGATGCGAAAACAGCGGCTGAAAATGCAAAAGAGATCATCAAGATGGCCATTGATAATTTTGAGAATCGAAAACCAGAACTTGTTCATATCCCTAAACTGAAACAGAAAGCTACCGTGGGATATTCAACCGAGGCAATCGTCAAAGTACTTGACGGCGTAGCCAACACACAGGTAGACGAGATGGGAACAACCAAACCGTTGATTGAATGTATCACATCCGGTGTGATTCGCGGTGCAGTGGCTATGGTTGGATGTAATAATCCAAAAATACGCCCGGATTATGCACATGTCGAACTGATGAAAAAGCTGATTGCAAACGATATAATTATTATTTCATCTGGTTGTTCTGCTCAGGCGGCTGCAAAAGTCGGACTGATGGATAAAAGAGCTAAAGATCTCTGCGGTGCCGGACTTAAAAGGGTCTGTGAACTTGCAGATATCCCCCCGGTACTGCATATGGGTTCCTGTGTGGACATCAGTCGTATGGTGATTCTTGCATCGTCACTGGCTAAAGATTCAGGTCTTAATATTTCACAGCTTCCTGTTGTCGGCTGTGCACCAGAATGGATGTCCGAAAAAGCGGTCTCTATCGGAAACTATGTAGTAGGAACCGGAATAGACACTTTCCTTGGAATTGACCCCTGTGTCAGTGGGTCGGATGAGGTAGTAGATCTTTTGACTGGCGGAACGAAAGACTGGGTGGAAGCATCATTTACAGTGGAAAAAGATATAGACAAATTGGGTGACAAGATGATTGAACGTATTGAAGAAAAAAGGAATGCTCTTGGCATCTGACGAAGTTCACGAAAGGTGACATGAAATGAAGATTGCGGTGACAGGTAAAGGCGGAGTGGGTAAGACCACATTCGCCGCTATATTGGCCAGGTTATATGCAGATGAGGGTAAGGAGGTATTGGCAGCAGATGTAGATCCTGATGCGAATCTCGGATTGGCACTTGGCTTTTCTGATGAGGTGCTTGAATCTATCGTCCCAATCAGCAAGATGAGAAAACTGGTGGAAGAGCGGACAGGTGCCAATTCGGAAAATCGTTTCTATAAGCTGAACCCGCAGGTGAGCGATATTCCGGATACGTATGCAAAAACTGCGAATGGTGTAAAGCTGCTTGTTCTCGGAACGGTTGAAACAGCGGGAAGTGGCTGTGTGTGCCCGGAACATGTGATGTTAAAACGAATTATCAATAATTTGATTTTACATCGTGATGATGTGGTTATTATGGATATGGAGGCCGGTCTTGAACATCTTGGCCGGGGGACAACTGAGAATATGGATCAGTTTATCGTTGTGATTGAACCAGGTGCCAGAAGTGTTCAGACGTATAAAAATGTAAAACGTCTGGCGCATGAACTGGGGGTAGAACAGGTTCATGTAGTTGCCAATAAAGTGCGTGATGGCAGGGACGAGGCATTTGTCCGGGAAAAAATACCGATTGAGGATCTGCTGGGCGTGATCCATTATAATCCGGAAATCATGGATGCGGACCGGCAGGGATGTTCACCATATGAATTCAGTAAAACGGTAGTGGATGAGATTCGGGTAATGAAGGACAAGATAGATCAGGTATCTTAAGATTCCTGAATCCGTCACAGAAAAGGAGGAAAAATTTTGACTTTATTTGATAGAGTTTTTAGCGGAAATGATGCTGTATATGCTTTGACGGAGAATGCAATAGATGATGCCATAAAGAAATATGGAGAAGACAAAGCGGTAAAGTTTCCAGATACTGCCTATTCTCTTCCCTGTTATTATGCAGTGACAGGAACAAAAGTGGCAGATCTGAAAGGATTGAAAGAAGCTCACGGTGTCGTTAAAACATTGATGACGAGGGAACCGCGATTGAATGATGCTTTTATGTCAGGAGTTGCCACAGCACTCTGTGCGGAATTTATTGAGGTTCTGAAATATATTGACGGGGCAGTTCCTTACGAAGAGCCGCTGTATGGT
>ENA-UOOI01003831-UOOI01003831.1-fermentation-metagenome-genome-assembly--contig:-NODE-3831-length-10721-cov-3.084380_pt1 | contig 10721 bp, 10 predicted proteins | sample MGYA00245779_ERZ724027 | MGnify/ENA primary metagenome ERZ724027 (study PRJEB28704, sample SAMN03018318) | fermentation metagenome | biome: anthropogenic terrestrial biome; feature: soil; material...
CACGCCGCCGTCAGACAAAAGCCCCATTATGTGGAGCGCCTTACCGTCTTTTGCGGCGTTGTCCACTGCTGAAACAAGCGCGGGATTTTTTGCGAAATCACCGTCTTCAATGGCTTTTGTTATACGCGTAAGGCTTTGGTAAACAATCCGCCCGGCGCCTATATTTGTGTGGCCTACTTCAGAGTTGCCCATCTGTCCGTCAGGCAGGCCGACATTTAAGCCCGAAGCGCCTATCTGCGTAATTGGGTTTTCTGAAAATATACGGTCAAGGTTAGGCTTCTTAGCGGCTTTTATAGCATTGCCATAGTCCGGCCCTATTCCGAAACCGTCCATGATTATCAAAATCAGCGGTTTTTTCATTCCAACCTCCAGTCCGCCGCCCGAAGGCGTCGGTAATAAATCTGATGTCTGCCGTGCCTTATTTGCCGGCAGCTTTTACTATTTCGGCAAAATCGTTCGGCTTAAGCGAAGCACCGCCGATAAGCCCGCCGTCTACGTCAGGCTGGGCGAGAAGCTCGGCCGCGTTTTTGGGGTTCATGGAACCGCCGTACTGCACGGTCATAGCGTCGCCGGCGTCATTTCCGTAAAGTTCCTTTACGGTTGAGCGGATAAGGGAGCACACTTCGTTTGCCTGCTCGGCAGTTGCGGTCTTACCTGTGCCAATAGCCCAAATAGGCTCGTATGCGATAATTATTTTTTTAAGTTCTTCTTTTGTTACTCCGCCGAGAGCTATCTTTGTCTGCATGGCGACGAGCTGTGCGGTAACGCCCTGCTCGCGCTGTGTAAGCGACTCGCCGACGCATAAAATGACGTTAAGGCCGTTGTCGAGCGCGGCGCGGATGCGCTTGTTAACTGTTTCGTCGGTTTCGCCGAAGTACGTCCTGCGCTCACTGTGGCCTATTATGACGTACTGTACGCCCATGGACTTGAGCATAGGGGCGGAGACTTCGCCTGTAAAAGCGCCGGATGCCGCCCAGTGGCAGTTTTCAGCGCCTACGCCGATGTTTGTGCCTTTTGTGCACTGGAGCGCTTCGGCAAGGTCAACGTAAGGCACGCAGACTACTACGCCGCATCCCGCGTCTTTTACCAGTGGCTTTATACCGCCAATGAGGTCTTTAGCTTCGGCAGGCGTCTTATTCATTTTCCAGTTGCCGGCGATGACTGCTTTTCTAAGTGATTTGTTCATTTTTACCTCCGATACAATTAAATAAATTTATGTTTTGCCGCCGCTGCGGCGGCAAAACAAACGTTTACGTGTGTTTATATATTATTTGTCGTTTAAGCACGCAATGCCCGGAAGTACCTTGCCCTCCAAAAATTCGAGGGAAGCGCCGCCGCCTGTGGAGATGTGGGTCATTTTATCGGCGAAGCCGAGCTTTTCAATGGCTGCTGCGGAGTCGCCGCCGCCTATTATGGAGATGGCTCCGCTTTCCGCGACAGCTTTTGCGACTGCCTTAGTGCCCTCAGCAAAGTGTTCCCACTCGCTTACGCCTACAGGGCCGTTCCATACGACCGTTCCGGAACCTTTTATTGCGTCTGAAAAAATCTTAATGGACTTTGGGCCTATGTCAAGGCCCATCCAGCCTTCTGGAATGTTGTCTGAGCTTACGGTTTTGTACTCGGTGTCGGCCTTGTACTCTTTGCCGACGATGTTGTCAACAGGGATAATGAACTTGACGCCTTTCGCCTTTGCTTTTGCCATGAGTTCGTCTGCAAGGCCGACTTTGTCTTCTTCGCATATGGAAGAACCTATGTTGTGGCCGAGGGCTTTCATAAAGGTGTAGGCCATGCCTCCGCCTATGACGAGGGTGTCTACTTTATCTATAAGGTTATTGATAACGCCTATTTTGTCTGAAACTTTCGCTCCGCCGAGTATGGCGGTAAACGGGCGCTTAGGGCTGCTGAGCGCTCCGCCCATGACTGTGATTTCTTTTTGGATAAGGTACCCGCATACAGCGGGGAGGTAGTCGGCAACACCCGCGGTGGAAGCGTGCGCGCGGTGGGCCGTTCCGAAAGCGTCGTTTACATATATCTCCGCAAGGGAGGCGAACTTTTTAGCTAACTCGGGGTCGTTCTTTTCTTCGCCTTTTTCAAACCTTACGTTTTCAAGCAGCTCAACTTCACCGTTTTTAAGTGAAGCGGCTATGCTTTTTGCACTGTCGCCCACAACATCCTTAGCCATTTTTACTTCCTGCCCAAGTGCTTTGGAAAGGTAGCTGCCTACTGGAGCCAGCGAGTACTTCATGTTGAACTCGCCCTTTGGACGGCCCAAATGGGAGCACAAAATAACTTTTGCGTTATGGTTTATAAGGTATTTGATGGTTTTAAGCGCTTCGTTTATGCGCTTGGGGTCGGCTATGTTTCCGTTGCCGTCGAACGGAACGTTAAAGTCGCAGCGGACAAGTACCTTTTTGCCCTCCACATCAATATCTTCCACGGTTTTTTTGTTTAAATAATTCATCACAGTCGCTCCTTTTTTCTTCGGAATTACATTGTTTACTTTATAACAATCTTTTAGTAAATTATACAACTAAAAAAGTTATTTTTCAAGCTTCACCGCGAATAAGGGCCATATTTTATTCAAAAATTACCATTTAAATTTTCGGAGCTGCCCTTCGCACAAAAGCCCGGGATACTTCCATTGCCTCAGTACTTCGTAAACGCCTATGGCTACTGAATTTGAGAGGTTGAGGCTCCTTGCCGCGGGGTTGTCGAGCATGGGTATGCGCACGCAGGTTTCAGGGTTTTCGTGCAGCAAGCCTTCCGGAAGGCCTGCCGTTTCTTTGCCGAAAACAAGGTAGCATCCGTCAGGATATGCAATGTCAGAAAAAATATGTTTGCCTTTTGTTGAAAAGTAGTAGAAATTACCTGTATTCCTTTTAAAGAAGTCGGAGATACTTTCATAGTAGGTAACGTTTAAAAGATGCCAGTAATCCAGCCCGGCGCGCTTCATCTTTTTGTCGTCAAGAGCAAAGCCGAGCGGGCCGACAAGGTGCAGGCGGGCGCCCGTAAGCGCGCATGTGCGCGCTATGTTACCGGTGTTCTGGGGGATTTCGGGTTCGACCATTACTATGTTTATGGACGGCATATATGATTCTCCTTAAAAGTCCTTAAAGTAATCGGGCGGCAAAACCGCCCCGGGGATGCTTTTCACCATCAATTTACTGCAATATTGAAGAGTAAAAGAGGCATAATAAAAATGATTAAGATAATAAATCATTTAAACCGCGTTTTGAGGGGGTACTTTATGTATAAGCAGACTATGGGGTTTATAAAAGGCGTCGGGGCGGGCCTTGTGGCGGGCGCCGTTGTCGGCGCAGTCAGTTCGCAGAAAATGAAGAAGGACCGCCGCTTTAAAAGGCGCGCGGGCAAGGCAATGAAATCTGTCGGGCAGGTAGTGGACAACGTACAGTATATGTTTAAGTAAAAAAAGGGGACGGACTTTATTATAGCCCGTTCCCGTATTTTTTAAAAGGGTATAAAGGATTTATTTTATTATGCTGTACATACCGAACATAGGCATAACTATAGATATCATGACCGTGCCTACTATGAGGGCGATAACTATGGTAAGCATCGGCTCCAGCATTGTTATGATGCGCTTGACGGTTTCGTCGCTTTCTTCTTCATAAAGCTTAGCCATCTTTTTAAGCGAATCCTCAAGCATGCCGGACTCTTCGCCTATACGTATCATGGAAATGAATATGGCGTCGAAAAACGGATGCCTTGAAACGGCCGTGTGTATCTGCGACCCTGTTTTTATGTCGTTGATGATTTTGTCGATTATGTCCTTCATATACAGGTTGGATATGACGTCGCGGGCTATCGAGAGTGAAGATATAATGTTTACGCCTGCTTCCAAAAGCGACGACGTTACGTAACATAAACGTGAAGTCAGCACCTGCTTGCGCGCCATGCCTAAAGGCGACGACGAAAGCTTCATCTTGTCCATGGCATACGCCGCAGGCGCAGAATATTTTTTTACGCATTTGTAAGAAATGACAGCGGCGAGTATGACGCCTAAAATCATATACCATTTGTTGATGATAAAATCCGATATGGCCATCACCATTTTGGTTATGGCCGGAAGCTCGGCGCCGAACTGTGAGAAAATGCTTATGAAATTAGGCAGGACGAGCGTGTTCATAATGATTATAAGCCCTACGACAAGGCTGAGGACTATGGCCGGGTATACCATGGCGCTGTGTATCTTGGCCTTTATAGAGATTTCTTTTGCCACTATGGAGGAACATTTTTCAAAGGCGGCGTCCAGACGGCCGTTTTCCTCGCCTGCTTTTATCATGCTTACGACAAGCTTGGGAAAAGCAGTGAACTTTTCCATTGCCTGCGAAAGGGAGGAACCGTTAAAAAGGTCGGAGTGGACTTCGTCAAGGATTGCTTTTACTGTTTTATCTTTTTCACTTTGTATAAGTACGTCAAGCGCAAGTGAAAGCGTAACGCCGGATTTCATCATTATGGACATCTGGTTTAAAAGCGCGAGCAGTTTTTTAGGCTTCATCTTGGCTTTATGTATATCGCTTGAGCCTATATCCCTGTTTAAAAATGAAAGGTCCGCCCTGCCTATGCTTAAGGCTGCTTCTTCATCTTTAAGCTCGAGGGCGTTCAGCCCCTGCAAAAGCAGTTTTTCCATGGCGGAGCGCTTGTCGTCAGCGGTGATAAGGCCGTGGGATTTCTTCTGCTTTGCATTTATAGCCGTATAGATAAAACGCATAGAAGCACTGCCCCTCCTTATATACTTTGTTTATTCCTTCAGCTGCGAAGCCGGTCATTTGCTGCTTTTACGTTAAAAGTCCATTGTGATGCTGTTTTCGAAAAAACTGTTGGCTACGTCCCTCGTTATAATGCCGTTTTCAAGCATGGACGAAATGTACCTTTCTATGGTGACCATGCCGAGGTTGCCGCCGTTTTGTATCATCTGCGTTATGTTAGCCGTTTTTCCTTCGCGTATAAGGTTGCTTATGGCGTTGTTTACAAACATTACTTCGACGGCCGCGGCGCGTCCGCGGCCGTCGGCCGTCGGAAGCAGGCGCTGTGATATGACGCTTTTCAGCACCATTGAAAGCTGCGTGCGTATCTGCTGCTGCTGCTGCGGGGGAAAAACGTCTATGAGCCTGTCTATGGTTTTTGCCGCGCCTATGGTGTGCAGGGTCGAGAGTACAAGGTGGCCTGTTTCCGCGGCTGTTATGGCTATGGATATAGACTCAAGGTCGCGCATTTCGCCTACGAGGATGATGTCGGGGTCCTCACGCAGAGCGGACTTTAAAGCACGCGCGTACGAGGCGCTGTCGGAGCCCATTTCCCTTTGGTCTATAATGCACTTGTCGGGCGGGATTATATACTCGATAGGGTCTTCACAGGTTATAACGTGGTAGCTCGCGCTTTTGTTAAATTCGTTTATTATGGCGGCAAGCGTAGTGGATTTGCCGCTGCCTGTCGGCCCAGTCACAAGCACGAGGCCGTCTGTAAAGTTCAGCACCCTTCGTACGGAGTCCGGAAAGCCGAGGCTGTCGAGGGCAGGCGTTTTAGCGTTTATAACGCGCATTGCAAGCGAAGGCCCACTGCACTGCCTGTAAGCGTTTATGCGGAAACGCCCGCAGCCGGGGATATCTACGGCTGAGTCCATATCGCCGGTTTTTATGAACCCGTCGTACTTTTCGTCGCTAAGGCACTTTTTTATGGCGTAAAGCACGTCGTCAGGCGTAAGGGGGGACGTGCCGAGAAAAGTTATCTTTCCGTTTATCCTGTACGCCGGGCGGTTATGCGACGACAAATGTATATCCGAAGCGTGTGCTTCCACGCCGTTTTTTATTAAATTAATTAAATCCAACATCTGAAAGCCGCTCCAGTCTGTTAATTAAAACTTGACGATGACATATGCACCATTTCCTCAACCGACGTCGTTCCGTCGAGGACAATACGTATCAGGTTTTCGTTAAGTGTTATCATACCTTCGTCGAGGGCGGTACCGTAGATTTCTTCGGTAGTGCCGTTGCCGTTTATGCACTGCCTTATCCTGTCGCTTACGACCATTATTTCATGGATGGCGGTTCGCCCCCTGTACCCTTTTCCGCCGCAGTACGGGCATCCGCCGTCATGGCTTTTGTAAAGCCTTATTTTACTGCCGGGTTCCATATGCAGGAGCTTAAGCTCGCTTTCATCCGCGTAGTATTCCTCGCGGCAGTGCGTGCAGAGCTTTCGCACGAGGCGCTGGGCGATTACGCCTGAAAGGGCGGACGAAACCATAAACGGCTGAACGCCCATGTCTATAAGGCGTATGACGGAGCTTGCGGCGTCGTAAGTATGGAGCGTTGAAAGCACGAGGTGGCCGGTTATGGCCGCGGTAGTCGCGATTTCTGCCGTTTCGCGGTCGCGTATTTCACCGACCATTATAACGTCGGGGTCCTGCCGGAGTATGGAGCGTAAAACCGAAGCGAACGTAAGGCCGGCTTTTTCGTTTACCTCAACCTGGGTTATGTTTGGGATAATCATTTCGACGGGGTTTTCAACCGTTATGATATTTATGTCCTCGCGCTGTACGTCCTTAAGCGCTGTGTAAAGCGTAGTGGACTTGCCGCTTCCCGTAGGGCCTGTCAGCAGGATTATACCGTGCGTTTCACGTATGAGCCTGTCGAACTTTTCGAGGTTTTCTGGAAGGAAGCCTATGCTGTGCTTGTTTATTTCAAGGCCGAGCGGCGTCGTAATGCGTATGACTACCTTTTCGCCGAATATACATGGCAGCACGGATATCCTCAGGTCTATTTCTTTTCCGTTTATGCTGTAGTTTATACGGCCGTCCTGCGGTATGCGTTTCTCGGCTATGTTCATGCCGCCTATAAATTTTATACGTGATGAAACGGCCGAGGCAAGGCTTGCTTTGGTTTCCATGTATTTGCTTAAGTGGCCGTCCACGCGGAAGCGTATAAGCAGGCGCTTTTCCTGCGGCTCAATATGTATGTCGCTTGCTTTTGCAAGCACGGCCTGTTCAATCATAGTGTTTACAAAGCGGATGACAGGCTGTGACGAGGCCTCGCTTATCTCATCGTTTTGGCCCGGCGTTTCTTCGCCGAGCTGCTGCTGCGTTTCGTAAAGGTCCTTGGCGGCGTTGTAAGCCTTTTGCTTTGAGTAAAGCTCCTGTATTTTTATCTCTATTTTTTTACGTTCGGCTATCATGGGAAAAATCTTGTACTTAGTATAAGCGCCGAGGTCGTTAAGCGCGTTGTAGTCAAGCGGGTCGGCGATGGCTACCGTCAGCAGGGTGCCGTCGAGCTTAAGCGGCACGACGGCGTTTTCACGCGCGAAACGCTCAGGTATAAGGGAAGAAAGGCCGGTGTTTATTTTTATGTTTGACAGGTCTATGTACGGTATGTCAAACTGCTTTGAAAGGGAGCTTATCATCTGCATCTCTGTAAGCAGATTGTTCTCTATTAAAATTTCACCAAGGCGCTTATTGGAGCCTTTCTGCTTTTTGAGGGCTGTTTTTAAATCTTCCTCGCTGAGTACGCCGGCGTTAACGAGTATCTCGCCGAGCTTTAAGTTCATCATTACGCCTAAAAGCACCTCCCGTGCACGTTATGCTGTCAAAATTGAAATGTACCATGCTGCAAGCGCCGAAATACTGTCGCTTAGTATGAGTGACGCCGCGAAACCGGCGCAGATAAACGGAGCCATGGGCATGTAACTTTTACCGTCTGTTTTTTTAAGCAGCAGCAGTACCGAAAATACGGCTCCGGCCGATATTATAGTGATGAAAAATGACGCCAAAACCAACGGAAAACTTAAAATAAACCCCGCGGCCGCGGAAAGCTTTACGTCGCCGAAGCCTATGCAGTCCTCGCGGTATGCGGCTTTGCCTATGAGGGCGAGCAGCAGCCACAGGCCGCCGCCGCAGGCTGCGCCTATAAACGGGCAGTAAAGCCTGCCGGGGTTAGTGTGCGCCACTGCCGCGTATATATAATACGCCGCGCCTAAGAAGGCCGTAAAGAGAGAAAACTGGTCGGGTATTATTTTATACTTTATATCCGAAATAGACGCTGCCGTAAGGACGGCTGAAGCAAGGCAGTAAACGGCGGCTGTAAACGGGTCGGCCCTGTAATTAACGTATAAAAGCGTAAAGACGGCTGCAAGTACGCACCCGCTTATGAGGCCGTGCTTTTTAGGGTAAAAGCGCCTGCCGCTAAGCTCGGCGCCTGGCTCTTCGCCGTAGTCGCAGAGCCACCCGGCCGGTACGGCATTTAAAACAAGGACGCACGCCTGCCCCGCGATGAACCCGGCAGCTGGCACGGCGGCGTACTGTAAAACGGTACTATTTCCCATTGCTTTGCGCGCCCTTGAGCGCTTTGTACGCTTTTTCGTTAAGGCAGCAGTACATGTCCATTTCTATATTTCCTTTATACTGCCCGCTGCTCTCATCGTATGAGAGGCCGGCGGAGCTTACGTAATACATTGCGTCGGAAGACGTCTCGAAAAGTTTTAACAGTTCGTCAAACTGCGCCTGCGTGCATGACACGGAAAGGCTTACCGTAAATATATAAAGCTGCTTGCCGTCGGTGGACTTTTTCGCGCCGCTTACCTCGCTGCCATCGCCGACAGTAATGCCGCTGAGCACGGCGCCGGATTTTTTTACCTGCGCGCTTATGTCGCTCCCTATGTCTAAAGGCTCTATGCCGGGCAGCGACTGGTTTTTTGCAAGTTCCTTTTTCTTTTCGGCCAAAGCCGCGCTGATGTTCTGCACGTTTGCTATTTTCTGCGTGTAAAAGCTTATCTGGGCGGTGTTCAGGGCGTGCTGTGACTGCAGCTCAGATGTTTTTTGATGCATCGGGAAGAAGATATAAACAAATAAAAGGAGTATCGCAAGCACTACGCATACAAGGTACAAGACTATTTTTGAGATATTGGCAGCTTTCACTTGCTTTCACCTGCGGCTTTCTGTGAAGATGCGCCTGAGGCTGCCGTCAGCGGGGTAAAGCCGTCAACGGCAAGGACGGTTGAGCATTTGCAGTCGGAGCCGGTGTCTTTGCTCACTGTAAACGGCACCATTACCTTGAAGTAACCGCCGTTTTCCACGCTTTCGCGAACGCTGTTAAAGCTTTCAATATCGGCAGTAGTGAACTGCAGGGTTACGGTTCCCGTTTTGTTGTCTATACTGCATGTTTCCACGCTTTTTACATGAGGGAAAACCTGGCTTTGCAGCTGCGTGAAAATCTCCCCGCTGTGCGACTTGCGGTAAGGCAGGCTTTTTTTATAATTTACGGCCTGTTTGTTTTTTGCCGTGATGGCATCGGCACTGTCGAGCAGTTCTTTTATGTTTGTTATTTCGGCGGAGTTAAGCATTTTGCTGTCGTTTGAAACGCTGCTTTTGACGCCCCTGTATATTATTCCCTGCACAGTGAGTGCCGCCGCCAAAGCGGTTATTATAACGATGCTCGCGTAAACGTAGCGTAAAAATATTTTTTGGACGTTGTTCTGCTCGAACATGAAGTCCACGTCGTCACGGCCGTTTACGGTAAGTACGCCGTAAAGAGTAAAAAATTCCGCGGCTTTGGCGCCGTTTACCACCGCGCGCGAGTCTAACTGTATGCCGAGCGCCGCGGGGGAGGAGGCAATGTTGCCGAACGGGATGCCCAAAAGCCTGTTTTTAATGAATACGTTAAAGTCAGGATGCGACGCTGCGGCGCCGCAGATAATAAATTTATCCATATCAAGGCGCTTTGCACCGAGGACGGCGCGTATGCTCCGCATGATTTCCCCTATGGAAGCGTTTAAAAGCGCCTTTATGCGCGCGGAGGTGTTTTCGTTTACCTTACCGAAAGCAAAGTCAATGAGAAAACCCTTACCGCCTACGAGCTTTTCCGCGTCGCCGCGGTGCATATTTTCTGACTTTTCGAGCAGGTCGATTATTTCGTCGTACGCTGAATCAAAGTCCTTTTGAAAAACCGCCGCGCCTGACGAAAAAACCGCAAGGCGCGATTTTTCCTTGCCAAAGTCGATTACGCCTACCGTTTTGCCGCTGTAACCGGCGTTTTCGGGGGAAATTTTGAGGAGAGCCCTGCATGAATAGACGAATCCGGCGATTGGCGGGACTATTTTTGCCACCTTTATTTTTTTGCGGCCGAGTTCGCGTATTATATTTTTTATAAGCCCTTTAGGGGCGGCGTAAAGCACGCTCTTTTCTTCGCCGGAGGCACTGTCAACGTACCCTGAGGCGGAAGCGGTTACAACGTAATTGCTTACGTCGCCGTGCAGTACGCTTTCGGCGTTAAGCCTTGCCGACTGCAAAAGGTACTTTTCCTTTTCTATGTGCAGGTGCGGGTACTCTTTTGTTACCACCTGGCTGCCGTCAAGGCAGAAGATGACCCTGCTTTTTTGGTACTCTTTGCCGAGCATACTGTTGCTTAAAAAACCCGCAAAGTACGCCGGGTTTGAAAAAACGCCGCCGTTTTTCAGTTTTTCAGGCAGCTCTGTTTCTTCGGTTGCGCCGAAGGAACGCCCGTTTTTTTCTTCATGTACGGGAGTTAACCTCAGCACGAGGCCGGTAACCTGCAGGACAACGGTTTTCATGCCGCTTTCACCACGCTTCTAAACGTTTATGTGTATTAATTTTAACGTCTGTTTTACAGAATGTAAAGGCCCGCAAAAGCGGGCCTTACAGCCTGTAGACAAAACGCCGTTTGGGATTCAGGCCCAAGCGGCGTTTTTCATGC
>ENA-UOOI01003832-UOOI01003832.1-fermentation-metagenome-genome-assembly--contig:-NODE-3832-length-10720-cov-3.903704_pt1 | contig 10720 bp, 8 predicted proteins | sample MGYA00245779_ERZ724027 | MGnify/ENA primary metagenome ERZ724027 (study PRJEB28704, sample SAMN03018318) | fermentation metagenome | biome: anthropogenic terrestrial biome; feature: soil; material...
GGGCGGCAGTGGCTTGGGGCTGTATATTGTCAAAAACATTTTGGATATGCACGGCTTCAGATATTCGCTGGAGAATACGGAAAAAGGCGTTAAGTTTACAATCGCTTTTTCCTGACCAGACCAGTAAATTGTAATGTTGGGAACTGCCCCTATGGGTGGTTCCTTTTTTTGTGGTTTTTGAAAATCGCACCTAAATCACACCTAAATCGCATTTATATGGCACTTTTTCGTTGTAGGATAAGCCTATCAATGATCAAGGAGGCAAAAATCCATGAATACACCAAAAAGGTCACTGTTATATGTAATACGAAAAAGAAGCCGGACAGGACTGCTGTTTGTCATATTGCTTGTGGTATCGACCCTTGTTTTGAGCGGCCTGTCCATTATGGACGCAGCGGGAGATTCTTCCGCTGAACTGCGGGAATCTACTGGGACGAGCTTTACGATGGAACGAAATCTGAGTACGGCAACCAGAAGCAACAGCGGCAACAACTTTGTATATCAACAGGAATACATAGCGGATGAAATGATTGAAAAAATATCAGACATTGACGGTATCAAAGGGTATAACGCAAAAATAGGAGGTTATCTTGAACTCCAGAACTTGGATGGGGATAGATTTGAAACGATTGTATACAACAAGTGGAATGAAGAAGATTTGAAATACGATATCGGAACATTTGGCTGCTTTAATACAGCCTATGATTCATTCTTTACCAGTAATCAATTTGAATTAAGTGAAGGTCGCCATATCGCCACAGATGATAAGCAGGTTATTCTTATTAGCGATGATTTGGCAGAAAAATATAACTTTAAAGTGGGAGATAAATTGAAACTCACTCTATCAGAAGAACAGGTTCAATTTGAAAAAAGATATGGAGTTTCTGATATTTCTGCAAATAGTGTTGACGTAGAAATTATTGGAATCTACAAGATCTTGGAGGAACAATCTGATAAAGAAACGTTAGGCCAGTACGAACTGTATGAGAATTATGTTTTCACAGATATGGCAACGTTTAAAGAGGTATTCTCAACATGGGCTGTGGCAGCAAAAGAAAATGAACAAGGGTATGAATCTGCTGATTTCTTTTTAACCGATCCAGCACAATTAGGCAGCATCATGTCAGAGGTTTCAAATATTTCCTCTATCAACTGGAATAATTTTACCCTTACCGCTAATGACGAGGTATTTCAACAGTCAGCCAGTTCCATGTCAAATGTAGAAAAGCTGATTACCACAATGATTATCGTTGTAGTAGTTATCGCTGCCGTCATCATTACCTTGATCCTCTCCATGTGGGTGCGAAGCCGTATGCGGGAAACAGGAATCCTGATGTCAACGGGTATTCCCAAATATAAAATTGTGGCGCAGTATGTGTTGGAAACGGTTTTGATTGCCATATTCGCCTTTGCCCTGTCCTATTTCACCAGCAACGCAATAGCCGGAAACTTAGGGCATATCATAGATTCTACCATCACCGCAGGAGATGTGCACATTGCGATAAGCAACTTTATCCTTGTCTTCTGTACAGGCATAGCGGTCATATTGGCGTCAATCGGAATATCCAGCATCCCGGTCATGCAGATGAATCCGAGAGAAATCTTATCGAAAATGAGTTAAAGGGGGAAATCATGAGCTTTATAAAACGTGCATTTTTACACACTACCAGAAAAATTGGAAAAAGCCTGCTGATATTCTTTGTGCTACTGATTATTTCCACCCTTGTCCTGACCTGCTTATCCGTATGCTCGGCGACCAACACGGCGGTGCTGAATGTCCGGGAGTCCCTGGGGGGCAGCTATACCCTGAATGCCAAAGGAACAGACGGGCAACTCACTAATTCCATTCTGGATCAGATTGCCCAGATAGACGGCGTGGAAAGAATTGATAATGCCCGTTCCGAATCCTATGCCGAATACAAAACGTCGGACGGCGTTTCCTTAGAGGTCAAAAAGGACGCGGCCTTTGACGATATGACAAAAGGCTTTGAACACGCGGGAAAATTGCAGAGCAACCTATACTCTGAAAAAGACGGGCTTTTCGTCAGTGAGGGTTTTGAACTGTTGGAGGGCAGGAATATTACAAAAGGCGATGAAAACGTCGCCCTGATCCATGAGGATTTTGCAAAGAGAAACGGACTGGACATAGGGGATACCTTTGTACTGGACTTGAACGGCGATATGGTGGAAATCCCCGATTATGTATCCACTCCGGTAGAGGTCGAGATTATCGGTATTTTCACGCATACCACGGAACAGGAAACGGCGCTGAACGTGTCCTATACGTTATATGAGAACACCGTATTCACAGACCCGGTGTCCTTTGCACAGCTTTTCGACGCCAGACGGGACACCTATTATTCCAATGCGGAAATCGTGGTAAACGACCCCGCAAGGCTCGACGCAATCGTTGCCGAAATGGAAACGATTGACGGTGTGGACTGGGATTCCTGCAACGTAACATACCATGACAAGGACTACCAAAACGCGAAAGAACCGCTGGAATCATTGGGAAATCTGGTTAGTATCAGCATTGTTATTATTATCATCGTCAGCGTAGCATTGCTTGCGTTGATATTGGCCTTATGGGTACGGAACCGCCTTCATGAAACAGGCGTGTTCATGTCGATGGGCCTCGGTAAATTCAATATCCTTTTACAGCACATCACGGAAATTATATTAGTGGCTGTCCTGGCCTTTGCCCTGTCATTTCCGGTTAGTTCGGTAATTGCACAAAAAGTAGGCGATACCCTGCTGGAACAAACAACGGCCTCAGTCACGGAAACGGTCAGTAATGAGAATGCGGATGAAGCGGGTAGCGCCGCATCCGGCCTAAGCAATTTGGAGGTGGAGGTTGCGCCTTTGCATCTCCTGATTGTGTACGGCATGGGAACATTGGTGATTATCCTGTCCGTGGCGATTGCCGCATTGCCTATCATGAAAATGAAACCGAAAGAAATACTATCTTCACTCAGCTAAGGAGGAATCTGTTATGAATATTTTAGAACTCAAAAACATCAAGTTTTTCTATCAGAAATCAAAGCCTGTACTGAAGGGCATCAACATCTGTCTGGAAAAGGGCAAGGTATATGCCATCCTTGGCCCGTCGGGGTGTGGAAAAACCACTCTGCTCTCTCTAATTGGCGGACTGGATGAACCTACAAGCGGTGAAATTTTGTACAACGGGACGGAAATCTCAAAGATTGGACTGACCAATCATCGCAAAAACAATGTGTCATTCATATTCCAGAGCTACAACTTGATTGACTATATGACCCCTGCTGAGAATGTCAATCTTACATCAAAGCTGCCCGCACTTCCCGTACTGGAAAAAGTGGGATTGACAAAAGAAGAATCAAAGAGAAATATACTAAAATTATCTGGCGGACAGCAGCAGCGTGTGGCGATTGCACGGGCATTGGCTTCTGATGCCGAAATCCTGCTTGCGGACGAGCCAACCGGCAATCTGGATGAGGACACCGCGCAGAGCATTACGGAGCTTCTATTGGACAGTGCGCATGGTACGGCTTCAAAATGCGTGGTGATCGTAACGCATTCCCATGAATTGGCGAATCAGGCGGATGTAATTTTACGATTGAAAAAGGGTGGCTTGCAAGTACCATAAAATAAGGCTGATTGTTACCTGATATACCACAATGCCCGTCTTGGTTCCAAATGCACAGAACTGGATGCACCAGATAAGCTTCGCATCTTCCATGACTTTTTCCGTACTGGTGAGGAAACAGCCTTTCGTACCATTTGTCAACAAGTTCCCCCGAAATACAGAGCTTTACAAGCTAATGACAACCATGTTTAATGAAAAGTAGAAATTCGCAAAAGTCGCCCACGCGTTGGTCATACTCAATACCCTTTTCACGCTGTATGCTATCGTATGGAATTTTTTTATCACAAGCAGTATTAGGGAAACGTTATTGATGGGTCCTCTAACGCTAATTACAACCGTATGCAGTATTATTTTTCTGGTGATAAAACGCAAATTAAGAAAAAACTAATCTATATGGGGTTATTGTCGATAACAACTTGATACAAAATACCGGGCGTTTTTGACACGCCCGGTATTTTAGAGGGGTATTAGGAAAAGAGAAATGGATAAAAAAGATAAGGTAGCTGAAAAACAAAAAAAATATATATATCATTATGAAAAACTTTGTGCCGATCTGAAAGCTCAAAATCGCAAAAAAATAGAAGTCCTTTATTCGGAGACAAAAGCTTCTGTTTTTGGGCTATGCTGTGCCGCCCCTTTTGTTGCCGCAATTCTTTTTAGCTATTTTTTACTGAATACTAACAATGGAAAACAACACAATATTTTTTATGGCATTATCATACTTATTGCCTGTTTTTCCCTATCCATTATTGTCCATGAGGTATTGCATGGTGTCGGATGGTGTATTGCTGGTAAGGTAAGGTGGTCGCATATCCATATTACTTTTGAAGGTGATATGCCCCTTTGCCATTGTGATGTCCCTCTGAAAGGGAGACAATACCTGGCGGGGGCATTGCTGCCGGTGATACTATTAGGATTTATTCCTGCGGTTATCGCATTTGCTATTCCCAATATTTTTCTAATGATATTTTCTGTTTTGAGTGTTGTAAGTGCGGGAGGCGATTTGTTACTTTCATTGAGAGTAATAAGGCATTGGGATGACATGATAATAGATCACCCAACAGAAGCGGGATTTGTTGCGTTCACGGCCTGATGGCACAAAAAAGGAATTAATATATAGGAAAAGCTATAATCATAATAAAGCAGAGGGAAAGATGAGTGTAGGAGAAGGATAACACGATTTTCTACAGGGTAAAAATCAATTCAATGCAAAACCCTTTCCCTGTAGTTGATATCGGGTCCAGTCGGATTTCGATGCAGAGGGCTTCTGCATACTTTTCAACCAGATATAGCCCCATTCCGGTTGCTTTTTGCCTGTCGGGGTGGTTTCCTGTAAAGCCCTTGTCAAAGATAAATGGTGCATCCTCCGGCGGGATTCCTTTTCCATTATCTGTTACAAAAAGATGTATCTTGTCATCGTTTTGCCATGCCGAAAGAGTCACTTCTCCTCTTTCGGGATCCGAATATTTCAAGGCGTTGTTCATAAGCTGGGAAATCATAAACCGCAGCACTTTCTGGTCCGATATAAGAGTCAATGGCGGCAGCTTATGATGTACCGCAATGTGGCACTCACCGGACAGAAAAGTATAATCATCAACAATTTCCTGAATGCATAGGTCCAGTCGGAACTTTGTGAATTTATACTCTTTGTGGTCGACTTGCAGGCGGGCATAATATAGTACAAGATCTATATTGTTGTTTAACTGTCGCTGCACACGATTCATTCTGGAATAAACGTAAGAACTCATTTCGTCTTTGTGATTGTTTAAGACCAGAGTAGAAAGGGAGAGGGGGGTTTTCACCTCATGTACCCAGCTCTCGATAAATTCCTTATAGGATAGCAGTTCTAGTTCCTTTTCATTCACTTGTGATGTCTGAAAGTGCATCTTCTCATACAGAGTTTCAATTGAATTTGTCCAGTTACGCCCAGTGGCATGCACAAGCTTTTCCTTATTTACTTCATCTGGCATTTCCAGAAAGTTTTCGAAGGCATCTGATATCCTGCGACGATGTCTCGCATCCACGATCACAGAGAATGCAAGTGCGATCAGCGTAAAAAGCAGAATCAGCGGGCCAAAACTTTTGACGGCGGATGGCTGCAGCAGCCATATGACAAAGAAAAGCAGCGAGTCGAAACATAACAGTAATACTGCAAAGTATCCGCAACTTTTTACAAGGCGTTTCATATATGTTCTACCTCCAGACAGTAGCCTTGTCCGCGGACGGTCCTGATAACTTGACTGAGGCCGACTAGTGACAGCTTTTTTCGAAGACGCGTGATGTTCACCGGGACAATATTTTCATCGACAAATTCTTCTGTGTTCCACACGAAAGAAAAGATTTCGCTGTGTGATACAGTCAGAGGATATTTTTCCATCAACAGGCGCAGAATCTTTCCCTCAGTTTCCGGCAATATCAAAGACTGTCTTCTCCACACTAATTTGTAGGTATCCGTATCTAGTGCAAGTGTTTTGACTTGGATCAGGCTGCCTATTTTCTGATAGATCTGCAAAAGTCTGTCCGCACGGGCGAGCAATTTGTCTGGATGGCATGGCTTGATCAGAAAATCATCAGCGCCAAGTTCTAGCCCGTTAAGCTCATCTGAGAGTGTATCCCTTGCCGTCAAGATCAATATGGGAAATGAGGCTCTGCATTTCAGCTCTTTGCACAGTTCAAATCCCGATTTATTTGGCAGATTAATGTCCAGTATCAATAGATTTGGTGCTGCGTCAAGAATCTGCTGTTTGGCAGTTTCAAAGGAAGAGATACCAAAGACTTGGTATCCCCTCTTTTGAAAGGTCAGCATAAGTTCTTCACGTAGATAAATATCATCTTCAGCAATAAGAACTCTTGTCAAGTGGCATCCCTTCTTTCTTCTGTTTCGAGTGAATATATTTCGCGGCAGGCTGTTCTGGTCACGATTTTAATGTAGATAATTTCTATTATTATAAAGACTGTAAGCACAATTAGTGCATAAGTCGTGACGGTGTGGATTGATGTCTCAGCCGGGAGTCTTGTAAGACCGGAAAACATGGAGCAGACGGCAGCAACACTGCTGATTGCTGCAACACCGAGGACAAGTGAGAAGAAGACGGTAATCTGTTTTTTTACACTGTCACAAAGTTCTCTGATCCCGGTTCCGAGCATAAGAAGAGTCAGGTATCTGTGTTTATTCTGCCGCTGCCAAATCAGATACTTTAATCCGATGACTGTATTGGCGATCAACAGAAATAAGATTCCAAGATAAATCGTCAGATAGCTTGCGGATACCGTGTAGAACAGATTGCGTCCAATGCCAGACAGGTAACTGTCGTATTTAAGGCCAGTCTTGGAAAGAATGCTGTCCATCTTTTGAATTGCCTGCATCAGCCCCATTTGATTGATTATCTCATCTTTCAGTGTGATATTTGTGCAGAAAGGGTCAGGCTCTGTTGCCAGCTTTGAAAATAATTCGTCCGGAACGATCAGGGCTGTGGAAAGAGTGATCGCACGGTCAGCTACGATATTATCATGACACAGTTTAGAAAGCAAGGAGTAATTTGTCCCGTTAATCTTGATTGAAACACCTTTTTTAAGGGCACTGTCAAGGGTAGAGAATGTATATCCATCGTTCATTGAAGAGAATAGAGCAGTCTGCCCCTCTGACAGTTCAAGTTTCTTTTTACCCATCGCCTGCATCAAATCATTGTAGGATCCCTCCGAAATCACACGTTCACAAGAAAGATATTCGGCAATATTTCCACCTCTTTCAACTTCACGCAGCGTTTTTGCCAGCTCGTCGGTATTGATTTTTGCATCTGTTCGGGAAAGATAGATGGGATATGAAGTTTTGACTATGTCCCGGATCTCTTTTTCGTCTAAGAGATGATGGATTTCTTGTTCATTTCCAAAAACCGAAAAATCGGTAGAACGGGTCTCTCTTGCATTTCCATGGCCAAGGGAAATACCATAAGAGACACAAGAAAGCGCCAGCAGCAAGAGCAGTGAAGAGATTGCCAGTGTTGAATATTGATGCAGTACATTTTCCTGAAGTTGTCTGCCAGTGAAAGTTGCAAGGCCTTTCGCGCCAGGGCGTTTCCTGCGTATTCTTTTTCCCAGGACTTCCCCTAATCCACGATATAATAAAAAGGTTCCGACAATTCCGGAAAAAAGTAAGAGAGGTGTCGCGTAATTTAAATCCATCAGGTGGAAGAGGCCAAGGTAATATGCAAAAAGCAGTAGGACAACTCCAAGAATAAAAGAAATAGTGCTCTTTGTATTTGACATTTCCAGCTGTGTTTTAACAGAATCACTGTGCAGCAGCTCAGCTGGTTCCGTATGAGCGAGGGAAATACACAGGATGATTAAAGAGAGAAGCTGGACGAGGATATAGCCGCCGATCGTCCAAAGAATAGCTCCGGGTGACAGTGTGAAATGGTGTCCGATAATACCGAGTCCTACAAGCTTTACTGTTACCAAACTGATGATCTCTGTCAGAAAAAGAGCTGCAGGGAGCCCGACCAGCAGCGAGAGCAGACTATTCCAGAGTGTTTCACCAAAAAGCATTGAAAATAGCCGGCTGCGTTTCATGCCGAGCATCAGATACATGCCAAATTCCTTACGCCGGTTGTCCGTCTGATATTTACAGGCAAAATACACTAGAAAGAAGACAAAAAACAATGACAGTATATATACTGCCGGGAGCAGCAACATGAGTTTGTGTACCGCATCGCCTTCAATCGTGGCTAGGAAACGCATGACATCCTGCTCTCCAAGAGACAGAAGCGTATAAAAAGCAACGATGGCGATCACCAGGGATCCGAAAAACAGACCGTTTCCCTTTCGGTTTTTGGCAGCATTTCGATAAACCTGTTTAAAGAACATTTGCACTGCCTCCTCCCAATTGTGCCATAACCGTCACGATTCGTTCATAGAAGTCTGCTGTGGACTCCGTTTTTGTATTTCGGCGAATTTCGTGAAAAAGTTTACCATCTTGAATAAATAAGATGCGGGTGCAGTAACTTGCCGCATTGGCATCGTGGGTCACCAGCATGATGGTTTTGTCCAGTTCCCAGTTGATTTCAGCAAGCTTATCCATCAGTGTTTTTGAATTTTGGCTGTCGAGAGCACCGGTAGGTTCATCTGCAAGCACAATATCCGGGTTTGAAATCAGTGCCCTTGCCGCGGCTGTCCGTTGTTTCTGCCCGCCGGACATCTGTGATGGGAATTTATCAAGAACATCTGTGATTTCCAGTTTTGAGGCGATGTCTTGTATTTTACTTTCGGCTTTCTTTTCTGTAATACCATGAAGGGATAGTGGAAGAACAATATTTTCTCTTGCAGTCATATTGTCAAGCAGTTCGAATTCCTGGAATAAGTATCCGATTTCCCTACCACGATAGTCGGACAGCTGCGTTCCATGAAACTTTGATAAATCCTGTCCATGCAAGATAATCCTGCCGGAACTCGGAGTAGTCATGGTGGCGATACAATTTAAAAGGGTTGTTTTCCCGGAGCCGCTAGCCCCCATAATTCCCAGAAATTCACCCTTTAAAACATCGAAGGTGATTCCGCGCAGAGCCTCTGTCTTATTCGAGGCTTTTCCATAAGTCTTACTCAGATTTTCTACTTGTAGAATTCGTTCAGTATCCATTTTTTCCTCCTCATTCTATGATTCCTTTGGAGCCGCTGCTTTGCATTTCATAATTTAAGTATAAGAGAGAATGAGACAGAAAGCTACTTACAGTTGATGTAAGGTGAAGAAATTTGCGTAACAACTGGAACCGTACTAACGGTATATTCCTTTGTCATCTATAAAAAGAAAAGCTGACTTATTTGTTGTTCATGTATCTCCATAACGTTGTCCGGCTGATTCCGAGCCTTTTGGCGGCGGCTGTCTGATTGCCGTCACAGGTATGAAGAACATGCTGCACAATGTCTTTATTGATGGCATTCAGATTTTGATTTAAATTCAGGGTGAAACTGTTCTCAGGAGAAACAGCGTCATTTTCAGCGGGAGAGGGGGAGGTTTTCTTATGTCTGAAAGCATAAGGAGAAGACAAAACAAGGCCGGATTCCTCTTTCAACAATTCCCTGATCGTTTCTGCTTTTATGTATGGAGTATCTGTCTTTAACACTGCCTCCTTTATGATGCGTTTGAACTGTGTATAGTTATAGGGATAATCATAAGTTTCAAGTAGTTTTATGGCCTCATTTTCCAGTCCGACGACCTGCTTTCCCAGTGTACGATCAAGGGTATTAATATAAAGCCCGGCAGAAGGGGCAATATCGTCTTTTCTCTCGCGCATAGGCTTCATGGGAATTACGATAAGGTCCATAGCATTGATATATCGTATGGCGGTATGCATCACCCCATCGCCGGCGGACTGGGTACAAGAAAAAATCAGATGGTTGCGCACGTGTACATTCGAATCTAAGATCACAGAGAGAAGCTTCTTCTGCCGTTCCTCCGATAACCGATCGATATTGGAGATGTAGATTGTGTTTCCGTTGTCCGTAAGCGGTGACTGATAATGATTGATGATAAAGTTCCAGCTCCTGTCGTTAATAAATGAGCAGTTTATTACATAGAGTGGATGATCCCGAAAATCACTCATCGAGTAATAAAGGAAGGCAGCCCTGTCTTTTCCGGTACCCGGTTCCCCGGTAATCATGATTCCTGTATCTGAGTCTCCGGCTGCCTTTGCATCTTTTATAATTTCCCGGCCCATTTTTGTGTTGCTATAAAAACTGCTGGTGAAATGATCTTCAGCCTCTTTTTTATCCATGATTGTAATACCATATTTGGAGTACGTCAGGGGGATTTTGGATGATGTAAGCTGAAAGATGATAAAAGAGTGTGAGCTATCACCGGATAAAGTGGACTGTACAAAATACATCTGATCTTTCATACGGATGAAAAAAGAATGATTGACAGTCTGAGGAGAAGGTTCAGGCCCGTCTGACAATTTTCCACAGATCAAAGAAGTCTGATCAGCTTCAAAAGTTGAGAAGAGGCATTGACCATTCATATCCAGGACAACGTAATCACTGCTGCTGTTTTTTAACACATGCCGCATAAGCTTTGCATTCTGGTATATCTCAAAATTCCTTTCA
>ENA-UOOI01003834-UOOI01003834.1-fermentation-metagenome-genome-assembly--contig:-NODE-3834-length-10716-cov-179.147453_pt1 | contig 10716 bp, 13 predicted proteins | sample MGYA00245779_ERZ724027 | MGnify/ENA primary metagenome ERZ724027 (study PRJEB28704, sample SAMN03018318) | fermentation metagenome | biome: anthropogenic terrestrial biome; feature: soil...
CATCTTTATCTATTTTAATAAGCTTGTCTCATTATTCGTCCCATTCTAAGGTACTGTATTCTTTTCTTCGGTCCCGCATTAACAGGTCAGCGAGTGCATCCTTTGCAGATTTCTTCTCAAACAGGAGAAGGTTGATCTGCTCAACGATAGGCATCTCCACTCCATGCCGGTTTGCAAGCTCTAGTGCTGCTCTCGCAGAGTTCACTCCTTCTACGACCTGGTTGACTTGCTTCATAGCTTCTTCCATGGTTTTCCCCTGTCCCATCAGATAGCCGGCATTCCAATTGCGGCTGTGCTTACTGGTACAGGTAACAAACAAATCACCGAAGCCGGACAGGCCGGCGAAGGTTTCCATCTTACCGCCCATCTGTATTCCCAGACGGCTGATCTCTGCCATACCCCTTGTCATAAGAGCTGCTTTGGTGTTATCTCCAAACCCTAATCCGTCCACGATTCCAGCCGCCAGGGCAATTACATTCTTCAGGGAACCGCCTAATTCGATACCGGTGATATCCGGGCTGGTGTATACTCGAAAAACATCATTCATAAAGATATCCTGTACAAACCGGGCGGTTACTTTCGTCTCAGCACCTACCACAACGGTGGTCGGCACCCCACGGCTGACTTCCTCCGCATGGCTCGGACCGGAGAGAACCGCAACATCTGCCTGCGGTATTTCCTCCTTAATTACCTGAGAAAGCGTATAAAGTGTCCGATCTTCAATGCCTTTAGAAACATTAACAAGAATCTGACCTTTCCGAATAAAAGGAGCTGCTTCTTTTGCCGTTTGGCGAATATAAGGAGATGCTACCGCCATTACAATGAGATCACGGTCCTTGCATGCTTCCTCCATATCCAATGTGATTTTCACCGTTTCCGGAAGTACTGCTCCCGGAAGGTTTCTTAAATTATTTCTGTTCTCCGCTAAATCCTTAGCTTCTTTCTCTATTTTTGTCCATATCGTAACGTCATGACCATTTCCGGAAAGTAATATTGCCAATGCGCTGCCCCATGTACCTGCACCTAATAACGAAATCTTACTCATTTGTTACCTCCTTTTTACTTACTGTCTCTTTCGGCAATTACGAAACATTCTAGTTAGTTTTTACAGCTATTTGCAATCACCTGATGGTTTCTTATTTATCAATCTTAACTTTCTGTCCCAGTTTGTTCTCGGTTCCCATCATTAATCTTTTAATGTTCGACCGGTGTTTTATAAAAGCTAATACCATGTAAATCAAAGCGACAATCAGCATATGTATGTTACCGGGATAACGTATCAGAATCCAGATCGGAAATAGGATGGATACTAATAAGGAACCAACGGATACATACCTGGTAATTGCAACGGAACCGATAAATACCAATAAGCCCACGGGTATGATATAGGGATCAAAGGCAGCCATAACACCGCCGGTGGCTGCAATTCCCTTGCCGCCTTTAAACTTAAGCCAGAAAGGATAATTATGTCCAAGGACAACGCCCAGCCCGGTATATAAGATATATAACGGAAGATCTTCCGCTTCCGGGAAAATAACATATCTCACCAGAACAATCGCAAGAATAGCCTTAAGCATATCCCCCGCCAGGGTGATTACTCCGGCCTTTGCACCCAAGGTACGCAGTGCATTGGTAGTTCCTGCATTCCCACTGCCATATTTACGAATATCTACATGTTTTAATTTTCCCATCAAATAACCGGTTGAAAAGCAACCGAAGCCATATCCCAAAGCCAGACAAATGATGATTTCAGAAATCATTATTCCTGATTCTCCTTTCGCTCCCGAATGATAAACTTTAATGATGTACCAGAAAAGCCAAAAGCTTCACGAATTTTATTTTCAATGTATCTGGTATAGGAAAAATGCATTAATTGTTTGTCATTAACAAAGATCACAAAGGTCGGCGGTTTTACCGATACCTGCGTAATATAGTAGAGCTTCAGGTGTTTTCCTTTATCCGACGGCGGCTGTACAAGAGCAACCGCTTCCATCATGATTTCATTCAGTACGCCGGTTGAAATACGAAGGTTTTGATTTTGAATAACCACTTCAATCAATTCGAATAATTTATGAAGTCTCTGCCCGGTTTCCGCAGAAATAAAGATAATCTCTGCATAGGGCATAAAAGACAAGGTTTCCCGTATATTCTTTGTAAATTCATTTACTGTTTTATTATTCTTCTCAATCAGATCCCATTTATTCACAGCAATCACCATGCCTTTACCGCGATCATGGGCAATTCCTGCAATCTTTGCATCCTGCTCCGTAACACCCTCTGTGGCATCAATAACCAAAACCACTACATCGGCATGCTCTACCGCGGTTACGGTACGAATAATACTAAAACGCTCCAAATCTTCTTTGATCTTGTTCTTTCTGCGAAGTCCTGCCGTATCTACGAGAACATATTCTTTCCCGTTTCGGCGGATGGGTGTATCAATGGCATCTCTTGTGGTTCCGGCAATATCAGATACAATCACCCTGGTATGTCCCAGTAATTTATTGATAATGGAGGACTTTCCCACATTCGGCTTACCGACGATTGCGATCCGCGGCCGTTCATCCTCGGCTTCCTCCGTATTTTTCTCAGGAAAATGCTTCACCACTTCATCTAGCATATCGCCAATGCCAAGCTTGGAAGAGGAAGAAACCGGATGGGGGTCCCCGATGCCAAGATTATAGAACTCATAAACATCCGGCATTTGCTTTTCAAAGTTATCCACCTTATTTACCACCAGTACCACCGGCTTAGCAGAACGCCGGAGCATGTCGGCCACTTTATGGTCCGCATCTACCAGTCCCTGGCGTACATCCACCAGGAAAATAATGACGTCCGCAGTATCAATGGCAACCTGCGTCTGCTCTCTCATATAGGTTAGCATCTTATCTTTACTGTCCGGCTCGATACCGCCGGTATCTATCATTGTAAACTGTGTATTTAGCCATGTAACATCGGCATAAATGCGGTCTCTTGTAACCCCAGGATAATCTTTGACAATGGAAATACGCTCTCCCGTCAAGGTATTAAACAAGGTTGATTTGCCCACATTTGGTCTGCCGACGATAGCAACAATTGGTCTGCTCATACGAATAATCATGCCTTTCTTCAAAGTCTGCAGGCCTTGGGCCGCAGGCTATACTGTTCTATCCTTTCATCGAAGGTCTATTCTACAATCGCTTTTATGAAAGACTTACCATTTGATTGTACAATACGGGTTCTTGTTTGTAAAGACTTTTCAATATCGTCCCAATATCATCCGCGGTCTTGTTATCCGGAAGAATAGTCTCGAATGCGAATTCTCCGGCAATACTGTCCCCAATCTCTTTAATAATGTGTGCTTTTTTATTCATATCATACACCGTTCTCTCTAATTCATTGTTACGGTTCACACCCCGAACAAAGTCTATCATATAATAAAAGCGTAATGAGGAAATGCAAGCTTGCTTGCAATTTCCGAGTGGAGCATTTGACAAATGATATTCGATAAGGAATATTTGCATACCTATACCATTATTTTATGGAAAGAAATGCGGCAAGACTGCCTCGCTTCCCGCCGGACTTCCGATGGGAAAAGAGCAGCTCACTGTTACAGCAGGTACAGACTCCGGAGGTATGAATGTGTTCCTTCTTAAGACCTGCCTCTGTTAAAACAGCACGGTTAGCAGCCCATAAATCACATAAGTACTTACCATTTCCAATGGAAGCTATGATATCATTATCCCCATTGAGAAGAAAAGCTTTCATAAACTCTTTCGCAACATCTTCTCCGACTTCATAGCAGTCTTTGCAGATGGACGGTCCGATTACCGCAATCATATCCGCCGGGTCACTGCCAAACTCCTCCCTCATTCTTTCTACCGTAATCTTTCCAATTTTTTTAACCGTTCCGCGCCAGCCGGAATGTGTCAATCCAATCGCCCGCTGTTTCGTATCTACAAAAAACAAGGGAACACAGTCCGCATATTTTGTTACCAAAGTCACTTTCGGTGTATTCGTAATAAGACCATCAATTTCGTCAAAATCTCTTTCCCTGAACAATCCTTTCCCGCAATCCTCTTTCTCCACCCGACGTATCCTGGTTTTATGCACTTGCTTGGAAATTACAATGGACTGCGGATCAATACCGATGCTTTCTGAAATTCTGCGGAAATTTTCTCTGATATTCTCCGGAGCATCGCCATCCGGAGCGGCATCGGAGCCAAGATTCATGGAGGCAAAGCCGCCGCTGCTGACACCGCCGAGTCTGGTAGAAAACCCATGGGTCAAAAACGGGATCTCCGATAGAACGGGAAATGTAATAAAAGGAACCTCCCTGGAAAAATCAATCTGAGCGTTAGTACTATTTTCAAATTTCATAATAACCTTGCCTTTCTTCAAAGCCTGAAAAAACATAACTATTTCTGGCAGGAGTACCATACCTGATGACACTCCTACCATTCCTGTAACAATGTTGTCGAATTTTCTGTGTGTGGCTGCTGCAATAATTATTATCGGCATAGCTAGCTTTCACGAATCCATCCGCTATCGTATTCCGTCAAATGCATTTTTAATCAGGGTAATCTCATTATCTAAAATAATCACGGCATCAAATCGGCAGGGCGTATCCGGGGAAAAGCTATGCGTCAGCATATAGTATTCCGCAGTTCCGGCAATTCTACGTATTTTTGCGGGTGTAATCGCCTCGGCAGGATTTCCCTTTCCCTCATTGGAACGGTACTTGACCTCGATAAAGCATAGATATTCCCTATCTTTTGCAATCAGATCGATCTCCCCCATCCTGCAACAAAAGTTCTTCTGTAAAATATGATAACCGCAAGTTTCCAAATAATGGGCTGCCTTCTGTTCATATAAAGTACCCACTGCTCTCTTATTCATAATAATAACCATGCTTTCTGGCATAAATTCTGAAGAATAGTGACTATTCATTCTTACTTTTTATTCCTAAGTATCTTGTGCTATCATATCATCCATACTGCCGACGAAAATAAGAATTTCAGCAACGACATCATAGAGCTCCGGCGGGATATAAGAACCCAATTCCAGTTTCGCCAGGGTTCCCGCTAACGTCTCGTCCTTGTGAAGAGGAATATTCCTTTCCTTCGCTCTTTCAATAATACGATCTGCTAAATATCCCTTCCCGGTAGCAATTATTTTCGGAGCCGAATCCTGCCTATCATAGGAAATGGCTACTGCGGTTTTGGATTTGATTCTATCTTTGTCTTTCTGTTCTTCCATGTATTTTTCCTCCGGTAATGCAGATACAGAATATGAAACGACACAGGAATAAAGCGTTATCTCTAAAGTAACATTAAAACATTTCGATATCGTTTTGAATCTAGCCGGCCTTAGCCCACCTGAATATATATGCGCTCCTATTCATGTCCATTGTTTTTATCGGCCTATGGCAGAACGCGTTCGGCGCGAGAGTTTGCCAAGGCAAACTCTTTGTTCTATGACTTAGGATACTCATATCAATAATATATTACCATAACTTGTGATAATTTCAACAAAATACTACCCTGCCAGGAATATCAGTCACCGATTCATAAGTAAATCCTAGTGGAAGTTGAGATTTACCCTGCTATGATTATGAGTGTTATAAAATACCATTCTATTATTTATATAAGTAAATTAAAATTTTATGGATTATTCCGCTATGAATTGATCGTCATAATATCTCTACTTGTTTGGTATGTACTAAACAAAGTTTTTAATGAAGCTTCTTCGGTGGATCGGAGACGGGCCGTATTGCTTTAGAGCTTCGATATGCTTTGCGGAACCATAACCTTTGTTGCTTGCAAAATCATATTCCGGAAATATCTGATCGTAGGCAACCATCAGCCGGTCCCTAGTCACCTTCGCAACAATGCTTGCCGCTGCGATAGAGATACTTTTACAATCCCCTTTTACAATCGGCACCTGCTTCGTTGCAATCCCGGGAATCGTAACGGCATCATTTAATAGTAAATCCGGCTTGACCTCAAGATTACCGATCGCCTGGCGCATGGCTTCAAAGGTTGCCTGCAGGATATTGATCTCGTCAATTTTCTGGGGCGGTATGCTTCCAATGCCAAAGGATACGGCCGAGGAAATAATCTCGTCGTAGAGCTCCTCCCGTTTTTTCTCGGATAATTGTTTGGAATCATTAATATACAGAATATTACAATCATTTGGGAGGATTACAGCACAGGCTACTACAGGACCGGCAAACGGCCCCCGCCCAACCTCATCAATACCACAGATATATTCATAGTCCTTATATTTTATTTCATATTGCTTCATACAATTAATACGTTCTATTTCCTCATCAAGAGCAGTCAATTTATTATTGTATTGCTTGCAAATCGTTTGTACCCCGCTTCGTTCATCCTCCTGATATTTATCCAGTAAAGTCGGAATATAAGCGATTTCTGCCTGCATAAATTCTAATTTTATCTCTGCAATTTTCTTTCGAGTGCTTTTTGGATCGTTCATTGGTTTCCTCATTTCTGTCTCTCTATCTTAATCCTAATATAGACTTTGCCCAGGTGTGAACAGTAACTCTCTATTTTAGTTATGTTTTGATGTTTTTTCGATCTACTCCAAAAAGGGGAATTCCAACGTAATATTACCAAGTCTTGTACTCCGAAAATCCTCTAATAAAAGATTTGCAGCACGATCCAGATCAGGCTCCCCGCCCTTTAGCAGACAGGAACGTTTTAATGCGATTTTTTCTAAGACGGGAACGGCACTTTTTAAGTTCTCTAAGGGATCCGTTATTTCAATTTCATAACGATTCTTTAATGCTTCCGGATAGTGCTTGCTTAAGAATAAAATCAGCTCTAGGGATAAATCCGTACCATTGATAATCGTATCATTGATTGACCCGATCAATGCCAGGCGCGTACCCACCGATGAATCTTCAAATTTCGGCCAGAGAATACCGGGTGTATCCAGAAGCTCCATCGATTTATTGATTCGAATCCATTGCTTTCCCTTCGTAACGCCGGGTTTATTCCCTGTTTTGGTACTGGCTTTTCCAACAAAGCTGTTAATAAAGGTGGACTTTCCTACGTTCGGAATGCCTACTATCATAGCGCGCACCGGCCGGTTAAGGATACCCTTCCTGCGGTCTCTGGCAATTTTCTCTTCGCATGCTTTTTGAACAATGTCCTGTACCTGCTTCACGCCATTGCCGCTTTTGGAATTTACAAGTGCGGTAAAATACCCTTTTGCCTCAAAATATTCCTTCCATTCCTTTGTATATCGGGAATCTGCCATATCATATTTATTTAATAGCAGGACTCTTGATTTATTATTTGCTAATTTATCAATATCCGGATTCTTGCTGGATAGGGGAATTCGTGCATCTACCAGCTCAATTACCACATCAATCAGCTTGATATCATCCTGCATCATTCGTTTTGCCTTGGCCATATGGCCCGGATACCATTGTATCTGCATAATAATAACCATGCCCTTTCTTCTTTTAACCAATCTATAGTTCCATTCCTTTATCCGATTATTCTTCCGATTTGATCGGGATAAGGTTCAGCTTGTCAACAAAATTAAACGGGGAAAGACGCAGAAATGCTTTACCGACAATTTCTTCCCTGCGAATATTTCCGATACTTGCAAATCGGCTGTCCTCGCTATTATTTCGATTATCTCCTAATACAAAATATTCATTCGCTTCCAATTTTATCTCTTCCTCTGCAAGACCATAATTAATCATGGGCTCCACAAGAATCGATTCCTCTAAGATTTCTCCATTAATATAGATATTATCATCTTTGATCTGTACGGTCTCTCCCGGCAATCCGATGATCCGTTTGATATTATAATAGCTGTGCTCCTTGCCGCTTTGCTTAAAAACGATAACATCAAAACGCCTCGGATCTATAAATTGATAAGAAAATTTATTTATAACAATAGAATCCCCATCATATAAGGTTCCTTCCATGGAGACTCCTACCATGTCCGTTTTTTCAACGGTATAATGAACGATAAAATAAGCCAGCAGGATAACTGCGGCAATTTCCAATGCCCATATAAAAATCTCTCGTATAATTTTCATTATCAGCTTTTTTTTATTTTCTCTGTCAAAATCATAATCCATAGGAATACCAGTACCTTTCCATATAAGTCCAAGCATAAAGGTTGCCGGATTTATTTGCTAAAAAAGGGACAATTACATATGTATTGTCCCTTTGTCAGTTCTTTGTTTGATGTACTATTTGATTGCTTCCTTAACTTTTGCTTTCTTACCGACTCTTTCACGTAAATAGTACAGTTTTGCACGTCTTGCTTTACCATGTCGAATTACTTCGATCTTTTCGACAGAGGGACTATGCAATGGCCAAGTTCTTTCCACACCGATACCATTGGATTTCTTTCTTACGGTAAAGGTTTCTCTAGCGCCGCCGTTCTGTCTTTTTAAAACGGTTCCTTCAAATACCTGTGTTCTTTCACGGTTACCCTCTGTTACTTTTGCATAAACACGTACGGTATCACCGACACAGAAATCAGCAACCTCAGCCTTTAATTGTGCTTCTTCAATACTTTTAATAATATCGTTCATTTTGTGACCTCCTATTAAATTCGGATGTTCATAATACGAAACTGGTATCAGAGGACCATCTCGTCTCACAATAGATTACTTTAGCATAGAATAGTAAGGAATGCAAGCAATTTTCATAAATTTTTTGCACCGTTTTCCCGGTCCGTTACTGTTCACACCCATCATGTATACCATGTTATGATTTCGACAAATGATATCCGATAAGGAGTATTTGCATTCGTCGGTACTTTGGCTCCGTATTTTGGAGCCTTATGTACCGCTACGTAATGCAACTAAGCGAAAGCGTCTCCGAATTGGATACATTTGACTAAATCATAGGATAGACTTTGTTAGGGGTGTGAACAGTAACCTTTATCCTGCTTTACTAACCGGTTCAGATATTCCTGCTCCTTTTTAGTCAGATTGGCCTCCGGCAAAAGGTCCGGTCGGCGTTCATAAGTCCGCCGGATTGCCTGCTCTCTTCGCCAGGCTTCAATATTTGCATGGTGGCCGGATAACAGGATTTCCGGAACGCTCCGGTCATAAAATACCTCGGGACGGGTATACTGCGGATATTCCAGAAGGTTATCATGCAGGGATTCAAATTCCGAGGAGACCTCATTGTTTAATACACCGGGGATTAATCTGGCGATCGCGTCAATCATAACCATTGCCGGAAGCTCACCGCCCGTAAGAACATAATCACCAATCGATATATAATCCGTGACAACCATTTCCAAGACCCGTTCATCAATTCCTTCGTAATGGCCGCAGAGAAAGATCAAATCCTCTTCCTCCGATAACTCCTGCGCTTTTCTTTGATCGAATACCGGCCCCTGCGGAGTAACATAGATGACCCTGGGCCTCTTCTTATCCCCGTCGGAGAATTCTCTGCCGGAGAATTTTTCTTGTATCTGACTGGCAAGATAAGTATATGCTAGGTAAACCGGCTCTGCCTGAATTACCATACCGGCACCGCCGCCATAGGGATAATCATCCACTCTTTTATGCTTATCCTTACTAAAATCCCTTATATTAATTGTATTTAATGAAATTAGTCCCTTGTCGATTGCTCTGCCGATGATACTGGTATTCAGACCACTGGAAACCATCTCAGGAAATAAGGTAAGTACGTGAAAATCCATAATTCTACTACCCTTCTTCGTGCTCCGCTTCATTTCTTATTGCATTATAGAATCGGAAAGTCAAAAGCCTTCCTAATTTTTACATTCAAATTATTATAATAAACCATCCAGTAAATGAACGGTAATTTTCTTTTCCTCTAAATTGATATCTAAGATACATTCTTTTATTGCGGGAATTAGGATTTCTTTATTTTGCTCGGTCTTTACGACATAGACGTCATTTGCAACCGTAGTTAATATTTCTTCCAATATTCCTAATTTATTACCTTCCTCGGTAAACACTTCCGATTCCAGCAGGTCATAGATAAAATATTCATCTTCTTCTAACTTCACTGCATTCTCTCTGGTAACAAGCAAATCCTTGCCGCGATATTTTTCAATATCATTGATTGTATCCATTCCCTTGAATTTTAAGATAATCATATTTTTGAAAAACTTAACATTTTCAATTTCTAAAGGAAGATAACCCTTCCCGGTATCCAGGATAACCTCATTTAATTCTTTAAAACGATTACTATCATCGGTTGTAGGATATACTTTAACTTCACCATGGATGCCATGGGCTCGGGTGATTACACCAACTCTTAAATAATTATCCATTCTAATCTCCATTCTGCCGTTACCCTCAGTAACCTAAAGATAGGCTTTTCCTGTATAAAAATATACCCAAAAATAAGAAGAAGCTGCCATACTATGTCGGATAGTTACTGTTCACACCCACCGTGTATACCATGTTATGATTTCGTCAAATGTATCCGAATCAGAGACGCTTTCGCTTAATTGCATTACGTAGCGGTACATAAGGCTCCAAAATACGGAGCCAAAGTACCGACGAATGCAAATACTCCTTATCGGATATCATTTGTCGAAATCATATGATAGACTTTGCTAAGGTGTAAACAGTAACGTCGGATAGGACATAACAGACAGCTTCCATGATCCCGCATAGGTTTTGTTCCTGTCAAGTAGGTTTATATAAATCACTTGCAGAAGAGGATTATGTGTTACTGCAGAATCTCAACTACTACC
>ENA-UOOI01003835-UOOI01003835.1-fermentation-metagenome-genome-assembly--contig:-NODE-3835-length-10716-cov-4.576588_pt1 | contig 10716 bp, 11 predicted proteins | sample MGYA00245779_ERZ724027 | MGnify/ENA primary metagenome ERZ724027 (study PRJEB28704, sample SAMN03018318) | fermentation metagenome | biome: anthropogenic terrestrial biome; feature: soil; material...
GAGCACGGCGGCGGCAACAACTCCAGCTTCACCACGCACGTGGTCGCCTCCTCCGGCACCGACGCCTACTCGGTCATCGCGGCGGCGCTCGGCTCGCTGAAAGGCCCGAAGCACGGGGGCGCAAACATCAAGGTCATGATGATGTTCGAGGATATGAAAAAACATCTGAACGACTGGACGGACGAAGAGGAGGTCGCGGACTACCTGCACAAGCTGCTGAACAGGCAGGCGTTCGACCATGCCGGCCTGATCTACGGCATGGGCCACGCGGTCTACTCGCTCTCCGACCCGAGGGCGGACATCTTCAAACTGTTCGTGAAGCGCCTCTCCGAAGAAAAGGGACTCACCAAGGAGTACGGCCTCTACGCCCTCGTCGAGCGCCTCGCCCCGCAGGTGATCGGCCGCGAACGCAAAACATACAAGGGCGTCAGCGCCAACATCGACTTCTACAGCGGATTCGTCTACCATATGCTCGGCCTTCCGCTGGAGCTCTTCACCCCCGTCTTCGCCATGGCGCGCATCGTCGGCTGGAGCGCGCACCTGATGGAAGAACATATCAACGGCGGAAAGATCATCCGCCCCGCCTACCGGAGCGTCTCCTCCCGGCGGGAATACGTGCCGCTCGAAAGCCGGCAGGATGCGCAGGCCCAGCCTGCACTGCCGAAAAACTAAAACTTTATGATTTGCCCTCGTGGGGCGTCTCGGACTTGCACTCAGGCCGTGCGGGCCCATACTTTCGGGCAGGCTGAGCCTGCACGCAATTTCACACACAGCCAATCGAGTGCGTTCCCGAAGCAAGGCGAAGAAAGTGACACTTCTGAAAGCCATAGTTGTGGTCCGCCGTAGGCGCGTAAGGCGCTTTGCGCCCAAAGCGCGGGTCGGGGGGAGCTTCAAACTCCCGTAGAGAGGGGTATCTAACCGCTCCCCCCGACACCCCCGTCATCCGCCAAAGTGCGATCAAAGAACCGAAGTGGTTTTCATTGTTACGAAGACATGGAAAAGGAGATTTTGCTTCGTAGAGGGCCGCATAGCAGAAAGTTTTTTGCTCCTTCCTTTTTCCTTAGTGCATCGCGGCGCAGTCAAGCGATGCATAAAGGGGAGCGGTTCTCGCGGTTGAGCGGACGCGCCGCGTAGCGAGTGCGTTCGCTCAACCGCGAATTCCAGCGGAGCGATGTGTTGTCTTAAAGCGCACTTTGCATACTTTCGGGCGCAACCGAAAGTATGGGCCCGGCCGGCCTGAGGCCAAAGCCCCGGTCGCCCCACGGGGGCGATTTTAAAAAGTATGGATCCGCGCGGCCTGAGCGCAGACCAACGTCGGCACTTGGGCCGAATCAGAAAAACAGGCTATGACGGTGCCCCGCCGTAGGCGCGGCGGGGCGAAACAGGCTTTGCCCGTGCACGTGTATAATTTTATAAAAAATTCATACCTTTTTCGCAGGAATCATTTATAATCAGAGGAAGAACAAGGGCCCCTGCGGCGTTTTTCCGGGGCTCATGGAGGATAAAGGGGGATTCAAAATGTCGGCGGGAAAAATACTGGTGGTTGACGACGACCAGAACATCTGCGAACTTCTGCGTCTGTATCTTGAAAAGGAAGGGTACGAGACCGCGATTGCGAACGACGGCAATCAGGCGCTCGAAGTGTTCGATAAAGAGGCCCCGGACCTGATCCTGTTGGACATCATGCTGCCCGGGCGGGACGGCTGGCAGGTCTGCCGCGAGATCCGCAAGAAATCCCAGTGCCCCATCATCATGCTCACGGCGAAGGGCGAGGTGTTCGACAAGGTCCTCGGCCTCGAGCTCGGGGCGGACGACTACGTGGTCAAGCCCTTCGAGGCGAAAGAGGTCGTGGCGCGCATCAAGGCGGTGCTGCGGCGCATCGGCAAGAACGGCGACGAGCCGGTCAAGGAAGTCAAATACGACAAACTCTCCATCAACCTGACCAATTACGAGCTGAAGGTCAACGGCAAGCAGATCGACACGCCCCCCAAGGAGATGGAGCTGATCTATCATCTGGCGAGCAATCCGAACCGCGTGTTCACGCGCGACCAGCTTCTCGACGAGGTTTGGGGGTTCGACTACTACGGCGACAGCCGCACGGTGGACGTGCATGTCAAGCGCCTGCGCGAAAAGCTGGAGGGCGTTTCGGACCAGTGGGCGCTGAAGACGGTGTGGGGCGTCGGATATAAATTTGAAGTGAAAGAGTAGCGGGCCTCCTTCGGGGTGACAATATGCAAAAGACCCTTTTTAAAAAATATCTGCGCATCACAACGGGCATCATCCTCATCAGCTTTCTCATTCTCAGCGCCGTCATGATCCTTTCGGTTTCCGACTATTGGCGGACGGACCGCCGCAACATCCTGCGTAAAAGCGCCGACAGCGTCGCCACCATCGCCGCGAACAGCGTCGTCACCGTGCAGAACGGCCAGTACCGCCTCGACGGCGCCCGCATGCAGGTCTTTGCCAGCTCGTTCGCCCAGAATATCGATTCCGACATCTTCATCACGGATTCTTCGGGGACTCCGCTGCTCATCGCCTACGGCAGCGGGGGGGAAGTGGACGCCAGCCGGCCCATCAGCCGGGGCATCATGGCGAAGGCGCTCCGGGGCCGGTACACCTCGGAGGATACGCTCGACGGCATCTACAGCACGAAGCATTACGTCGTGGGCGTCCCGATCGTGGTCGGCACCGCCGAGGACCACGTCGTCATCGGCGCCGTGTTCGCCGCGTACGATATTTCGTCGCTCAACGTGTTCCGCATGGAGATCGCGCGCAACCTGATCTTTTCGGGGCTGGCGGCTTTTCTCATCGCTTTCTGCATGGTGTGGCTGTTTACCCTGCGCCTTGTCAAGCCCCTGCAGAAGATGGCCGCGGCGGCGAGGGCCTTCGGGGAGGGCGACTTTTCGGTGCGCGTCCCCGTCACCACGAGCGACGAGATCGGCCAGCTCGCCCTCGCGTTCAACAACATGGCGGATTCTCTCGCCTCGAGCGAAAGCGCGAGCCGCAATTTCGTCGCCAATGTTTCCCATGAGCTGAAAACGCCCATGACGACCATCGCGGGCTTCATCGACGGCATCCTGGACGGGACCATCCCCCCGGAAAAGCAGAAGCATTACCTCGGCATCGTCTCGCAGGAGGTGAAGCGCCTCTCGCGCCTCGTGCGCAGTATGCTCGACCTCTCGCGCATCGACAGCGGTTCGCTGCAGATCCGGCCGGCGCGTTTCGACATCACCAACACCGTGCTGGTGGCGCTTCTGTCGTTCGAGCAGAAGATCGAGGCGAAGAAGATCGAGGTGCGGGGCCTTGAGGACGCGGAGAGCATTTTCGTCGACGCCGACCCCGACCTGATCCATCAGGTGGTCTATAATCTGATCGACAATGCGGTGAAATTTACGAACGAGGGCGGGTATATTAAGATCCGTCTGGCGCAGGATGCGGAGCGCACCTCCGTCATGATCGAGAACAGCGGCCAGGGCGTGGCGCCCGACGAGCTGCCGCTGATCTTCGACCGGTTCTACAAGACGGACAAATCCAGAAGCCAGGATAAGAACGGCATGGGCCTCGGGCTTTACCTTGTCAGGTCGATCATCCGCCAGCACGGCGGCGAGATCACCGTCAGCAGCGAGCAGAACCGGTACTGCCGCTTTGAATTCTGGCTGCCGAAGAAGGCGGAGAAACCCCGGGCCGAATTGCGCAGGATGGTGGAGACCACGGCGGACGCGCCCGCGGCGCCCGGGAAAAAGGAAGGATAGATTTTCTATGAGCGATCAGGATTGGAACCATCAGGATAAAGACCCCTGGGACTACGAGGATAAAGCTCCCTCCGAGCGGAAGCCGGACGGGGCCCCGGCGGACGGCGGGACCCCGCGGGAAGGCGATCCGCAGCAGGATCGCCCGCCCGTCGGTCAGGACCCGGACCGGCCGACCGGCACCCCCGGCCAGGAAGCGGGCCCGGACCAGGCTCCACAGGGCCAGACCCCGCAGGAACAGCCGCCGCAGGATCAGGCTCCGCCGTACCAGAATCCCGGCCAGCCGCCGTACGGGGGCTATTCTCCTTACGGGCAGCAGTATGCGAATCCCGGCGGGTACGACAATCCCTACGGCCCGCCGAACGGCCAGCCGCCCTACTGGAACGGATACGGCGGGCCGACGCCCCCGCCGCCGCACAAGATGGGCGCCGGCCTCAAGATCTTTCTCTGGGTGCTCGGCGCCGTCGCGGTGGGGCTGACGGTGGCGCTGATCGTCTTTCCGCAGAACTCACAGGACATTTCCCAGTGGGGGGCGGCTTCTTCCTCCGAGGGACGGGCGGCTTCGCAGGCGCCGCGCGGCGCCTCCTCCGCCGGCAGCCTGATCGCGGGCGTGCAGGGGGACGGGACCAACTCCGGCTTTTCCGGCATCACGATCCAGAAACAACTGAGCGGCACGCCCACCACGGCGACCAGCGTGTATAAAAACGTCATCCAGAGCGTGGTGAGCGTGGAGGCGTCGATCCCCGCCTCGCAGGCCACGGGCGGCGCGAGCGGGACCAGCGAGGGCACGGGCATCGTGGCGACGAAGGACGGCTACGTCCTGACGAACGCCCATGTGGTCAACGACACCCGCAGCGTCAGCGTCAAGGTCGTGCTCCACAGCAACCAGCAGTACCAGGCCAAAGTGGTGGGCTACGACAAGACCTCGGACCTCGCGGTGCTGAAGATCAACGCCAGCGGCCTTTCCCCCGCGGTGTTCGGGAACGTGGACAACATGCAGATCGGCGACCAGGTCATCGCCATCGGCAACCCGGGCGGCCTCAGCTTCGCCGGCTCGCTGACCGGCGGGTATATCTCCGCCCTGAACCGCGCCATCGAGAGCTACAGCGACAACGGCCTGACGTTCATCCAGACGGACGCGGCCATCAACCCCGGCAATTCCGGCGGGCCGCTCGTGAACATGTACGGGCAGGTCATCGGCATCAACTCGAACAAGATCGTCGCCACGGGCTACGAGGGCATGGGCTTCGCCATCCCCGTCAGCCGCGCGCAGAACATCATCAACGAGCTGATCCAGAAGGGCTACGTCTCCGGCCGGACGCGCCTCGGCATCACGGGCATGACGGTGGACGACGCGAAGGCGCAGCTGACCGGGTATCCGCGGGGCGTCGTCATCAGGGCCATCGATTCCGACAGCGACATGGCGCGCGCCGGCGCGAAGGTCGGGGACATCATCACCAAGGCGGACGGCAAGACCGTCTCTTCGCTGGACGACCTCTACGCGGTCCTCAACGCGCACAAGCCCGGCGACGTGATCTCCATGACGGTCTACACGAGTTCCTCCGCGGGCAACGAAACGAGCAAGGCCATCCGCGTCAAGCTGCTGGAAGACAAGGGGCAGACGCAGGGATAGCCGGGCGGTGACGGTTTTGTAACTTGATGTCGCCGGAGAATGTGGTTAAAATGGAGAAGGTCCGTCCCCGGGGAAGCCTCCGGCCGCGGTTTATCCGCGGGGCGGGCCGGTCCGCAAATCAATTCTTTCAATCCTTAGGAGTGTGACAGTATCTCATGAAAAAATTACTGGCAGTAATGCTGGCATCGATGATGTTCCTGGCCGCCGCAGGGTGCAAGGGCAACGCGCCCGGCGGGGTGTCGTCGTCCCCCGCGTCCTCCGGGGCCGAATCGTCTTCCGGCGCGCCCGCGGCGTCCTCGGCGGGGCAGCAGACGGCCTCTTCCGCCGCGCCGAAAGGGGCATTGGCGGTGCCGAAAGCGAACTATCAGATCAAATGGACCTCCTATCTTTTTGCCAAGGGGTCCAAGAACTTCAAGGTGAAATATCCGCAGATCTCCGGCTCCGCGAGCGATGCCGCCGTCAACGCCCTGCTGAAGCAGGCCGCCATGAAGACGGTGAACGCCATCGGCACCGGGAACACGTCTTCCTTCGCAGAGGTCACGACCGTATGCCATGTGACCTATAACAAAGCCGATTTTCTGAGCGCGGAGTTCGAGGAGACGAGCAGGACCTCTAAGACCGCCGCGGAGACCAAGGCCTACCGGACGGTCAACTACGACCTGAAGAATTCCAAAGAGCTTGCCCTGGGCGACCTCGTGCAGCAGAACAGCGCGCTGACCTCCGCCGTGAAAACCGCGGTGCAGAAGCACGTCTCCTCCCAGAAGAAGGCGCAGATCACGGACGCGGTCATCGCCTCCGGCGTCAAGACCTGCAACGTCTGCTACAAGCCGAGCGGCTTCGTGATCGGCCTGCCGGTCCCCGCCTCCGCGGGCGGCTATGCTTTGCTGACGATGAATTATCCGGAAACTTCCGGCTTCCGCACGAACAACGCCGTGTGGAGCTACTTTGTAAAAACCTGAGGCGCAGGCGCACAGCGCCTTTCGCCGCCTACGGCGGGCACAACTGCGGCTTTCGGCGGTATGGCTTCCAACACCTTGCCCCGGGAACGCACACAAGTACCTGCGGGCGAATCGGGAAGCAGATCTTTTGAGGCGGACTGGAGACAGTCCGCCTTTTGTAACGGTTCTTACCGATCTGTAACTGGCGGAACCGGCCGCCAAAGCCTATAATGAAACAGTCGAAGCAAATAGGCAGGGAAGAAGGGATTGCCGGCTATGAAAAAATGGACGGCTTTTTGGGCTTTTTGCATCGGGATGGTTGTGCTGACGGCGCTGGCGGGATGCGGCGCAGCCGGCGCGCAGGAAAGCGAACCGGGTTCTTCGGCGGCCGCCGTTCCCGCCGCGGGGAACTCTTCGCGGGCCCGCGCAAAATTTAATTGAAAAAACCATTGCAATTGCTCTCTTCGGGTGGTATTATAATAAGGCACGACTGCGACAGATATGCGTTGAAGCGGGAGGTTGCGGCGCCCTGCGCCGGTTATTTCCGTGGAGTATGTCCGATTTTAAACCGGGCGACAAATTGATGAGCGTGCAAAGGCGGGGTCTGCCCGTCTGCGCGTGCCCAGACGTTTTTTGATCCTACACCCGGATTTTCGGTTCGCAAGGAAAATCCGGTTTTTCATTTCGCCGGGAAGAAACGCCCGGCACGGTGTTAGGATTCCGAAAACGCCGCCCGCCAACTACAATAAGGAGGCGATCCAAGTGGCAGTCAAGGAAAAAATCAGGATCAGGATCAAGGGGTACGACCACCAGCTGGTAGACCAGTCGGCGGAAAAGATCGTCCAGACCGCGAAGCGCACGGGCGCCAGGGTCTCCGGGCCGGTCCCGCTCCCGACGGAAAAGCAGGTCATCACCATCCTGCGCGCCGTCCACAAGTACAAGGACAGCCGCGAGCAGTTCGAGATGCGCACCCACAAGAGGCTGATCGACATCCTGAGACCGTCGAACAAGACCGTGGAGTCTCTGATGGGCCTGGAACTCCCCGCCGGTGTTGAAGTGGAGATCAAACTCTGACAACTTAGATGCCGGAGGTTGGAAGCCGGAGGTTAGAAGGGAAAAACCTTGCCGCTGCAAAAAAGGCGGGAGCGGGTAAAAACTCTCGCGCCGGGAACAGCGACGTTTCTCCACCGGTCTAAAGGGCGCGGCCTGACGGCGCGGGCACCGCGCCCGGGGTCATGTTGGCAGACGCCAACCAATAACCTGCAAGGAGGTAAATTATGAAAAAAGGAATTATCGGCAAGAAGATCGGCATGACGCAGATTTTCGACGCAAAGGGGAAGGTCATCCCCGTGACGGTCGTGGAAGCCGGGCCCTGCGTTGTGGCGCAGAAGAAAACGGTGGAAAACGACGGCTACGCGAGCGTGCAGATGGGCTTCGGCGACCTGAAGGCGCAGAAGGTCAAAAAGCCGATGAAAGGCCATTTCGACAAGGCCGGTGTGGCGCCCAAAAAGACGCTGCATGAGTTCCGCTTCGACGATCCGGCGGCCTACAAGGTGGGAGACCTCGTGAAGGCGGACGTTTTCGCCGCCGGCGACCGTATCGACGTGACCGCGACGAGCAAAGGCAAGGGCTACGCCGGCGTGATCAAGCGTTGGAACTTCCAGCGCCTCAAGGAATCGCACGGCACCGGGCCCGTGGCGCGCCACGGCGGCTCCAACGGTTCGAACTCGGACCCCTCGCGCGTTTTTCCGGGCATGAAGATGGCCGGCCATCTCGGCGCCGAGCAGGTGACCGTACAGAACCTGACCGTCGCGAAAGTGGACGCCGAAAACAACCTGATCGCCATCCGCGGCGCCGTGCCCGGCCCGAACGGCGGCATCGTGGTCATCCGTGACAGCGTCAAGGCTGTCAGGGCGTGAGGGAAGGAGGAGCAGAAAGAATGCCTACAGTAGCAGTAGTTGACAGAACGGGCAAGGAAGTCGGGAAGATCGAGCTTTCCGACGCCGTATTCGGTGTCACGCCGAACAGGGCGGTCATGCACAGCGTCGTTTTGGCGCATCTGGCCGCGTTGCGCCAGGGAACGCAGTCCGCCAAGACCCGCGCGGAGGTTTCCGGCGGCGGCAGAAAACCGTGGAGACAGAAGGGCACCGGCCACGCGAGGCAGGGTTCCATCCGCGCCCCCCAGTGGAGGCACGGCGGAGTGGTGTTCGCTCCGAAGCCGCGCGACTACACCGTCGCCCTGAACAAGAAGGAGCGCCGGCTGGCGCTCAAATCGGCGCTTTCCAGCAAAGTGCAGGACAGCGCGCTCGTCGTGCTCGACAGCCTCGCGCTCGACGATTACCGCACCAAGGACATCGCCGCCGTGCTGAAGGCGGTCGGTTCCGAAAAGAAAGCCCTCATCGTGCTGGCGGGCCCGGACGAAAAGGTGGTCGCCTCCGCGGCGAACCTTCCGGGCGTGCGGACGGCGCAGGTCGGGTCGCTCAACGTCTACGACATCCTCGACGCGGACAAATTCATCGTCGTCAGGGACGCCGTGAAGAAGATCGAGGAGGTGTACGCCTAATGGCAGCACAGGACATCATCCTCCGCCCCGTGATCTCGGAAAAGACCATGGGCGGCATCGGAGAAAAGAGATACACCTTCTGCGTGGCCGATCGGGCCACAAAGATCGACATCGCGAACGCCGTGGAAGAGCTGTTCGGCGTGAAGGTCGCAAAGGTCACGACGCTGCATGTCCGCGGCCATCTGCGCCGGCAGGGCAAGACCCAGGGCTATACCAGCGCCTGGAAAAAGGCGGTCGTCACCTTGAAGCCCGACAGCAAGACGATCGAATTTTTCGACAGCATGATGTAAGCGGCGTGTCGCCGCTCCCGATCCCCGCCGTTTACCCCGGCGGAAACTGACAGGCCCGCTTTGGCGGGAGGTCTAAGGAACTGCTTCCGCGCGGGCTGTGCCCGCTCCCGATTTTGGCACATAGCCGGTTGAGAGCGTTCCCGAGGCAAGGGGCGAGAAGCCGTACTGCTGAAAGCCACAGTTGTGACTCGCCGTAGGCGCAAAAGACGCCATGCGCCCGCGGTTCGACCGCGGGTCACCCCGCGCAGGCAAGAATGGGGGAACGGCAATCCCCCGCAAAGCCGTCGTTAGGAGAGTGAAAGAATGCCAACGATAAATTTTAAACCGACGACCGCTTCCCGGCGGGGCATGTCCGTGATGGACAACGGCCAGCTCACGAAGAGGGAACCGGAGAAAAGCCTTCTCGATACCAAGAAGAAAAAGTCCGGCCGCAACAGCTACGGCAGGATCACCGTCCGCCACCGCGGCGGCGGGAACCGCAAGAAGTACCGCATCATCGATTTCAAGCGCCGCAGGTTCGACACGCCCGGCAAGGTGCTGAGCGTCGAGTACGACCCGAACCGCAGCGCGTTCATCGCCCTCGTGGAATACGGGGAGGGCGACCGGAGCTATATCATCGCGCCGGACGGCCTCAAGGCCGGCGACACCGTCGTCTCGGGCGCTTCGGCGGACATCCGCCCCGGCAACGCCCTTCCGCTCGAGAACATCCCGGTCGGCACGTTCATCCACAACGTGGAGCTTTACCCCGGCAAGGGGGCCCAGCTCGCCCGCGCCGCCGGCATCATGGCGCAGCTCATGGCCAAAGAGAACGGCCTCGCGCTTCTGCGCCTGCCGTCGGGCGAACTGCGCAACGTGCCCATCGGCTGCATGGCGACCATCGGCCAGGTCAGCAACATCGACCACGAGAACATGAAGATCGGCAAGGCCGGCCGCAAACGCCACATGGGCTGGCGCCCGACCGTGCGCGGTTCCGTCATGAACCCGAACGACCACCCGCACGGCGGCGGCGAAGGCAAGGCCCCGATCGGCCGGCCCGGACCGGTCACGCCGTGGGGCAAACCGACCCTCGGCTACAAGACGCGTTCGCACCACAACCGCTCCGACCAGTTCATCGTCAAGCGCAGGAACGGCAAATAAGGCTTGCGGAAAGGAGCTTCAGTATGTCAAGAAGTGTCAAGAAAGGTCCTTATGTGCAGCCGGTGCTGCTCAAGAGGATTCAGGATATGAACGCCGCCGGCGAGAAGAAGATCGTCAAGACCTGGAGCAGGTCCTCCACGATTTTCCCGGACTTTGTCGGCCACACGATCGCAGTCCACGACGGGCGCAAGCACGTGCCCGTCTATATCACGGAAGACATGGTGGGCCACCGCCTCGGCGAATTCGCCCCCACGCGGACCTTCCGCGGACATTCCGGTTCCAAGACGACTGCGCCCGCCGCTCCCGCGCCAGCAGCGGCCGGCGGGACGAAGTAACGGCTGAAAGGAGTTGCACAGCATGGAAGACAGCATGGAGGCAAGGGCCGTTCTGCATCACGCCCGCATTT
>ENA-UOOI01003836-UOOI01003836.1-fermentation-metagenome-genome-assembly--contig:-NODE-3836-length-10711-cov-24.828360_pt1 | contig 10711 bp, 5 predicted proteins | sample MGYA00245779_ERZ724027 | MGnify/ENA primary metagenome ERZ724027 (study PRJEB28704, sample SAMN03018318) | fermentation metagenome | biome: anthropogenic terrestrial biome; feature: soil; material...
TTCAAATTCAGCCGCAGGCTCATTCCTGCACTTGTGTTGGCTGTGGGGTATGCTGCTGAGGAGACCAACGGCACATGAATGGTTTTATCGAAGAATGCACGGAGCGTGAGTGACCGGCTCAACGCATAGTCCGCAGAAAAGCGGATGGCGGTGGTTTTTAATCCGCTGGTGGCTTGGGTAAACCGGTCTTCGATCTTACGGATAAGGGCCTGTGTGATTTTGTGCGACACATCTACCCGGATGTTCAGGTCGTTGTTGAATTCCGGCAGGTTATCGGCGTTCTCTGTTTGCGTTGCTTGTGCGCGGTTAACACGTGTTTGCCTGCGACCGGCTTTTACCGAGTTAGAGCCAAAGCCGATAATGCGGTTAAAATCGGGTAGTCGGTAACCTAACCCGAAAACCATATCGTTGTCGTTCGTTTCCACGACTTGGTAAGATGCGATGTTCAGGTTGAGCGAACGCGTGTGGTTAATGCGGAAATTGAAGGTCATGTTGTTATCGAGTACCCCCCGTGCCTCGATAAGCGGACTAAAAGTTTCGATCAGGTTTACCGCGGAGATGTCGTATGGTGACGACGGAACAGGCGAACCGGTAAGCACATCGCGGACATATCCCAAATCGGACGTATCATCCAGGGGTACCCAGCTGAGGAACGAGGAGAACGCTCCTACACGATACTGCGACACATATTTGTGCGTAAGCAGCAGCGATTTGAAGTTTGCCCGGAGCGCAGGCAGCATTTGTAAAACGTTGTACGAAATGTCCCAGTTGGGCAGTAGCGATAGCAGGTCAGGAAAAGCGGTCAATCCGATTTTTTGAGCATCCCGTCCCGTGTAGGCGGCCAGGAAAGAGGGTATCAGCACATCTGCCGAATGGAGGTTCACGTCGCCGTTTTCCGGACTAAAGGGCTGGTTTTGAAATGCCGTTTCAGCAATAAACCCCCGATTGGGGTAGGTGGAGTTTTGGTACCGGCTGCGTACCCTGCCGGCGACGACTTCCCGGTTTGCCAGGAACCGGTCGAACGATGGCGAGGCGTAATCATTTCTAGCCTTGGAGTTCTCAAAAGCCGAAGCCAAGGCTAATGTACTTATCGCAAAACTTCCGCCGTAAATTTTGGGCATTCCGTCGAACATATATTGGATTTCCGTACGGCGGCTATTTTCATACAGCGCATTTAAATCAATTTTCAGGCCGCGGAGCGGTTCAAGTGTGGCCTCCATACGCACGTTATGTGTTTGTTGGTATAGAGCCGGCGAGATATTGTCTGCGTTTTTAACTAACCAGTTGTTGGCATCAGACTTTTCCAGAAAACGTTCACCTCCATCAAATCCAAAAGCAAAGCCCAGCCCGGGGATCAGTCCCGCAGGCGTGTGGCTTTGTCCGAAAAAATCACCGACCATAGGATCAAAACCCGGAATATCTGTCCTGGACCTGTACCCGAAATTTACGTTCACACTGCGCACCATCATCAGGCTGCGTGCCAGGTATTGGGCAACGTCTGCATCAAAGCGTTGTCCGGTTTTTCGCAGAAACCCTATTTTGTTGTACAGCTGTACCAGGTTCAGCCGTCCGTTTACGGTGAGCGACAGGTCGTTTTGCAAAATGTTTCCGATATTTTCATCGCGGATAAACGCACCTCGTTCCCACCGGTAACGCGAATTGTATGCTGTGCTTACACTCATCCAGTCCAGAACAGGAATTTGCGCAAACGGAAGTGTGTAGCTTATATCTGCCGTTTGTTCGTAATTGAGTGGCTTTCCCAGGTTCTGAATACTCTGAATGACAGAATCTTTCCAAAGCTCATAGTCGTCGCGGTTAAGTTTTTTGTTTACCTGCAGATAAGGTTCTTCTATTTCAGCAATGGTGCCCGAACGGAACGAGGTCTTCAGGTTTCGGGTCAGGTCCCAGGTAATCGAAAAATCCCTGTCCCAAGTGAAGAATTGGCTGAACGTTAAATACTGCCGTTGCGACTGTGAAAATCCCGACATGTGTGCGTTCAGATCGCGTAGCTGCGTTTCCTGGTAGTTTCGCATCAGTTGGGAACTGATCTGGATATTGTTGGGGAGGTAGTTGAAACTGAAATTTTTAAAAGGTTCAAACGGTTTCACAAGCGGAGTGTAACCGTAATTCGCCTGCAAGCGCTGATGGATGCTGTTGTTGTATTCGGTATCGGGGCTTTGAAAATGGTTCTCGCTGTAGGAATATCCGAAACTGAAATTCGTTGGGTCGTACGGCATCGGATTCTTACTCTTTATATTCATTTTTATATTGTTCAGAATCAAACTTTTGTTTAGTGTTTGTGTGACAGCCAGGCGAATAACCGAATCCCGTTCTTGTTTGTTTCGCGTGTTTTTTAACGATTCCGAAAGCAAAATATCCCGGTTGAGCGGATCATATTGTGGTGCGGTAGTTTGATTGGAATAGGAATAGTAGAGGGGAGCCGATATCTTTAACGGCTCAGGTAGGAATCGTCCCAGTTCCATATTCATGGCGACATTTATTGATGAATAATCGTCGTTCCGTCTTTCCAGCAAGCTTTGGTCAAGTGTACCGAAGCCCACTGTCTCCTTTCTTCCCGAAACCGTTAACGACCCGATATCCGATAACGCGAGATTAACGTTCCCCTGTACCGCCCAACCTCCTTTCTCGTCGAACTCGCTTAATCGGAGTTCGTTTGCCCACACTTCGGAAGACTTGGCGCTGACGGAGTTATTTCTAACGCCGATCATTATCACTTTCACTTCGGCAAGTGACGGATTTCCCACAACGGTTAACCTGTTCTCCGGCTTTTGGGGATCTGCTTCGGAATAAGGAGTAAGGTAGGTCACACCGCTTCCACGACGTTTTTCCGCATTGCGTTTCAGTTTCAGGCTTGTCAGCAGTTCAAGCGGAAAATCGAACTTGTTCCCGGGTTTCCATACCGTTTCCTGGTGATCGGGGATGTTCGAACTGTAGCGTCCTGCAGGAGTTAATTTAAGTGGAATTTCGTACTCGTAATAATTGTTCCGGTAATCAGAACCGATACGTAAAAAAATACTCATCTCGTCGTCTTGCAGATCGCTGCTGCCGTCTGCCGTTTCTTCGGCATGTATGAACATCTGGAGGCGTTTGTAGCGACGCAGGTCGTACTCGGTGTTTTTGTAAATGGCGCGTGAGTCGCCCGGATCGAGATCCTTCACTTTCAATGCGATGGCTTGCTCGTTTTGTTGACGAAGTTGCGGCTGGCTAGGATCGAGGATACGTGTCACACCCGGAGGTAAAACGTAATTCACGGGAGTACGGTCTCCGTTCTCTTCGATGCTTACGGTTGAGACTTCCAGCTTACCCGGTCCCGCTACGGTTCCGCCTGATTGAAGGCTTTGAGTGTATGTCCGCCATTCACTGCGCACGAGTTCCAGCGTGGCAAACCGAAGAAATACAGGTTGTCCGAAACCGGTAAGAAACATTCTCATAAACCGGATGTTGTTGAATCCCCTCATATTACCTACCCGGGACTGGTAATCACGTAGGGGAATCTTAAATTGATACCAGTTCACTTTTCCCGTTTTTCCGTTGCGCAACGAAACGTTTGCTTCTCGTTTATCAACGATATAGTTGCTACCCACTGTCATGTTTCCGGGACGAAGCTTCACTTTATACTGGTAATACGACTCGTTCTCATTCAGCGTATTGTCGTTGTCAATATCTTCCACATCGGGTGTTGTGCGCGATGCGGTGGAGTAGGGCTGTGTTTCATCGGGTGCGAGAGAATTTCCTTCGGTCCCGTTGTAGTATTTATAACGGTCCAGAATGCTCAGTTGCGCCCGGTCCTGTTCTTGTCCCCTGTAATGCCTGAAATTGTCTCCTGAAGGGTCGTTGAGTAATGAATGTCTGTCTGCCCGCATTCTTGGCAATACCTCTTCCGAAAGTTTAGGAATAATTTCATCCAAATAGGCGGCGTAGGTAGGAAACGCTTTTTCTTCTTCCGTGCTTAATCCGTTCAGACCCACGTCCTGTACACGGCGTGATTCGTCTCCCTGCGAATTATCGAAAGCATAGACGGTGGACTGGCGCAGGGGGTATTTTCCCCAAATACTGGTACCGGAGGTACTCGCATCACCGTTAACAGGTAATCCGTTTTCAAAAAACTTTTTTCCGTCTTTCAGCACGTCTTCCGAAATTTCACCCAGGTTAAAATACAAATCGCCGCCACGGTCAGCTCCCGTTTTATCGTTCACAAACGGGTCCATCAGCCAGAATTCGATATATTCGATGTTGGCCGCTTCAAAATCGCGAATGTCCATTTTTCGGGTGATTCCTCCCCACCGCTTTTCCGGGTTAAGTAATTTTCCTTCGGGATCGATGCTGGTGTCGAGGTTGTATGGGCCGCGTTCGTCGGGGTAAAAAGAGATGTTCATCACCGGAAGTGTAGGGGGATCGCCGTAAACGGCTTCCTTGTCGGGAAAAATCTCACGTTCGTAGATTTCGCGTACCAGGTGATTGGATAGCTGCTCCTTGTCGTTTTTTATGTGTGCGGGGGTGAGTGAGGAGTTCCGGTGTGTAAACAGCCCGTCAATATAGAACCACGCCATGTGCGCCCGGTTTTTTCCGTAATCGATATTGTTGGTTAATGCCGCTTCGGGAAACAGCCCGGTGGAGGTATCGTTGAATGGTGTTGATGCCAGCGACCAACCGTAGGGTGACCGTAAGTCGATTCTTGAGGTAGATGTTTCAAAATCGTCCAGGTAAGAATATCCGCCTGTGTACTTGTTGCGATAATGTCCGGGAATCATGTGGGCAAATTCCAGGTTGGCTGTCAGTTGGGATGGGGCGGAGGCGTCCACGAAGGGCAGTATATCGAGCAGGCGGGTTAGCGCATACGATTGTTTCCTAAACGAGGTATTCAGGCCCCAAAGGGTGTTTTTTACAGATTCTTCGCCAAAAACGGTTTTCACGGTAAGGGGTTTTTCGTAATAGTGCATAACGGTAGCTCCAACCCTGAAATCTTTCGAGAAGTTGTACGCCAGGTCAACTCCCATCATTGTTTTACGCTGCATGTTGAACACCGATTGATTTTCGAGTGTCACGGTCACAGGTGTTCCCGCATCCAGGATCGCCTGGTTGATGATAGTTACCGTCCCGGAAATATAATCCACCGTATAGTCGGTGCCCTCGATTAACGCTACGCCGTTAGCTGTGACCCGCACGGATCCGCGCGTAATGTTCGTGGCATTCAGGTTGAGTTCCGCGCCCGAACTGCCCCGGTATTCGCCCGAAATCCTGAATTTATTTTTCTCTGCAAACTGCCGGGCAACGGTCAGTGTGGAGTCATAAAGTTGTTGAAAAACGTATTTTTCAGCAACGGCATCGTCAGCGATCATTTTTCGCAAGTGTGAACCGAAAGGTTCCACTACAGGAAAGATGATCCGTCCGTTATCGGCCATAACGGTGTAACCGTCCAGAAAGTCAAAAATACCGTCAGGATGAGGGTCGTTAGCTGAATTCAGGTTGTCCAGATTCATCACGCTCAGCAATAGGTGATCGCGGATATCGCCTTCGGGAATATAATTCAGGTAAACGCCGGTGGTGTCGCTCTGGTAAGTGATACTGAGCTTAAACCGGTCTTTCTGTATGTTGTACGCATTGTATCCCAGTGAATAGATATTTTTCATCATCAAATCCCAGGTATAGGCTTGCGGAGAAAGGGAGACAGGCTTCAAGAGCTTCAGAAAAAGGGCACCAACGTTTTGGTTGGATGAAAATTCCCCCACCTGATAAGCTTTTCCGTTGTAGATGTATTCGTAGGCAACAGCTAGTACTTCATCGGCCTGCAACGGTGTACGCAACGAAACATAACCCAATTGCGGCTGGAAAGTATATTCGGAAGGAGTGAGCAGCCGTGCGCTTTCAATTTTCTCGTAATCGCGGCCCATAATCACGGTTGAAGGAAGGACTGCCGCGGTTTGGCTGATATCGCGTGCGGCAACGTAAGTGGAGATCAGTTCCCGGTGCATCGTATTGGCATCGTTATGCGGCACAGTTTCTGTACCGGTAGACGACCACAGGGGATTATGAATGGAGCTGTGCTCCCCCAGATCAGCTAAAGCCAGTATGTCCCGTGCCTGGTCATAGCTGCTTCGTTTGTTGGTCACCCATACTTCTAACCGGGTTATCGAGACCGCCGATTGGACGTAAGGCAATTTTGCCAGTGCTTTGTCGTAATTGTCCCTGAAGTAATGACTTAAAAAGAAATGACGGTTTTCGTCGTACTGATCGGCATTAATTTCGAAAGGTGTGGTTTGAACGGCACCGCGAGAACTGATGGTCCGGGATTCCGACTCCTGTTGCGACAAAACAGTGCTTACGCGCAATTTGCCGAACTGTAGGTCTGATTTGATACCGAAAAGAGCCGTTCCGCCGTTGATAAGCGAGTTTTCGGTGGTCATACTCACGTTTCCGGCTTCCATGTTTTTGATGATTTCGTCTTCATCACCCTGATAAGCGAGTTTTACACGTCTGGCATCGAAATTGAACGCAGCATCGGTATCGTAATTCAGTCCGAAATTAATCTTGTTGCCGACTTTGGCATTGACGTTAAGCTGAATTTGTGGATCGAGATCGAACCGGGTTCGCTTTCGGGAGCGCTCGGGGAGGGTGGGGTTGTCGATTACGTTTCTTATTAACCCGCTGCTGAGTTCTATCGATCCCTGAGTGGTCAACTGGATTCCGCCAGGCCCGAAAACGTCTTCCAGCAGCGTGTTGCTCCGACGTAGGTTGAAAAACGGTAACGGCTCCTTGCCTGCAGGTTTGTCCTCTTTCCTGATGGCATTTCTATCTTTGAAATACTTGTCGTTCGATTCTTTCAACGTATATTCCATGTACTCCGCAGGCGTCATGGTAAATGGAATTCCTGTTACCTTATCGCCGACTTTGTTTTGGAAAACATACCGGTTGGTTTTGTAATCATAAAACACTTCCGTTCTTATGTTCGAGGGTGTTTGGAGATCTGCAGGTAATTTTTTAGTTAGGTCTTCCACCGTTTCAACGGTCGTTTTCTGCACCGGAAACCTTGATTTGGTGGTGTCTTGCTGAGCAACAACAGGTTGTATTCTGCTCACAGCAAGCAGAACAATGAGAAAGAGGTTATATAATGCTGTTCTTTTCAATTATCCAGTGAGTGGATAGATAACATAACTCACAACTCATTTTACATCCGTTTCAACGCCTCTTTAATAATGGCCTCTACCGATAGTGACGGTGATTCTTTCGCTATTTTTGCCACTGCCTTTTCCGAAGCTTGTTTGGTAAATCCTAGCATCACCAGTGCAGAAACAGCTTCCAGGGCCGCTCCCGAGATAAACAAGGCAGCCGGTATTTTCACCGTTGAACCCTCTTCCGTATACTTGATCTTATCCTTCAGATCGATGATGATGCGTTGTGCGGTTTTTGCACCGATACCCTTTACAGACTGGAGTACAGTCGCGTTTTCAGAAGCAATAACCGCTTCCAGTTCACGGGAACTGAGTGACGACAAAATCATTCGTCCTGTGCTTGGGCCGACACCCGATACGCTGATAAGGTGTAGAAAAATTTCGCGTTCGTGTTTGTCGGCAAAACCAAAAAGCACGTGTGCGTCTTCGCGGATGGATTCAAAAATGTAAAGCTTGGCCGATTGTTTGCCGTTGAGTGCGGTGTACGTGTTCAGGGAAATATTTGCCATATAGCCAATGCCATTGCATTCAATTGTAATGGAAGCAGGTGTTAACTCAGCGATTTCACCTTTGATATAGTCAATCATAAATTCAAAAAGTTGTAACGATACTCGATTCAGTAAATATAACGGAAATTTTGGTTAAAACGTATAAATCAGGGGGAGAAAAATCGTTTATAAGCAAAAACCTTAAAACAACCTTTCCGGACACAGGCAACTCAGTAGGTTTTCACTTGACTTTCCTTCCTATGAACCGGATTACGTTACCGGTACCTATGTGGCTGCTTCCTTCGGAAAGTTCCACCTCTCCTTCACTTGATTCGATGGGCTCAAAATCGTCAAAATCACTCCGGATCATCTCCAGGGTATACAACATCCCGATATTTCGTGGCCCACCGATATTGGGATATTTTTTCTGATATTCGATGTGCTGTTGGCTGAATCCCTCCACAATAATAAGACCCTCGGGCTTGATAAGTTTACCGATCAACCGGTGATACTCCAAACGCAGTTGTGGGGTAAAATGAGCATAAATAAGAGCGGCAGCGGTGAAAATTTCTCCCTCCAACGGAAGATCGGGAAGTTCACCTACTCGATAATCAATTTTTACACCGGCTTTGTCAGCCAGTTTTAGGGCTTTCTTCTTTCCTTCTTTGCTTTGGTCGAACGCGACTACCTCCAAGCCTTTCTTGACAGCATACACGGCATTCCGACCTTCTCCTTCGGCCGGTAGAAGTAATCTTCCGGCCGGTAGAAAAGTATCTATTGCGTACTTGAAGTATTCATTCGGTTCTTCTCCGTAAACATATTCATTTGTGGAATATTTGTTGTCCCAGAATTCTTTCATTCCGATTCTCGTGTTAATTCTTCGAGTGCGTAAATCAAGCGGGTTTGGGAGCCATCCTGCGATCCGAAAATTGACCGGGTCGGGTTGCCTTCTTTATCCAACAGAATCCAATGGGGTGTGCCCTCGCATTCAAACGTTTCGTAATTTGTTTTTTCAATGTCAAAATAGATAGGGAATGGTAGCTCCTTCATTGTAAATAAGTTGAGGATGTCGTCTTTGGAGATCATCTCTTTCCCAAAAGTGGTGTGGATGGCCACTACGTTCAGGTCTTTGAATTCCTGCAGGTAGTCGTAGGCCAAGGGGATTGCCCTGCCCACACATCCCAGGCAATGGATGTTGAAAAACAAGATTAGCAGAGGTTTTCCCCGATAAATATCCATTAAATTCAGCGTGTTGCCGTCCAGAGACTTTACGGTGATTTTTTCTGTTTTAGGTTGCATCTTTTTTGTTTTTATATTTGTCAAGCATTTTTATCATCTGTAGGATAGCCATGTTGGTTGTTCTGTTTATGTTTTCTTCGCGGGAAGTACCGAATTGATATTTTTTCGTTACCGTTTCGCGATGCATCCGGGTGCAAATCCATACCGTTCCCACTGGTTTTTCGGGTGTGCCTCCATCAGGGCCGGCAATACCTGAAACGGCTATGGAGCAGTCGGTCTTCATTTTTTCAGATACATTCTGCGCCATTTGCTCCACTACTTCGCGGCTGACGGCACCGTACGTTTCAATTGCTTGGTTTGAAACCTCCAGCAGGGAGATTTTAACTCTGTTGTCGTACGATACAACCGTACCTTTGTAATACTCCGACGCGCCCGGAACAAGCGTTATCCGGTGGGCAATGTTTCCTCCGGTGCAACTCTCGGCTGTGGAGAGGGTGAGCTTTTCTTTTCTCAAAGCTTCACCCAGCAATGCTTCAAGCGGTTCATCACTATCAGCAACAAGGAAATCGCACAACACTTCCCTGAGTTTTTTCTCTTGAAACCTCATTTCCGGAAGGTTCTCTTTGCCCCGGGCCGACAGTCGTAAGCGGATCAATCCGTAGGAGGGGAGATAGGCGAGTGAGAAATTGCCTGGAAGTGTCGCTTCAAAGTCTTCCAGCAGGATGGCCAATGACGATTCCGTGATTCCCGATACGAGGAATGAAGACTTCAGGTAGTCAACCGATAGGAATCGTTTTTTTAATCGGGGAATGATTTCAGTGGTTACTGCTGTTTTCATCTCGAAAGGAACACCTGGCATTGAAACCAATATGTGGCTTCTTTGTTCAAACCAAAGAAGGGGGGCTGTTCCGACTCTATTCTGTATAACAGTACAACCTTTCGGAACAAAAGCCTGGTTCTTTGTCAATTCATTCATCGGATAATTTTTGTGTGCAAAGAGACGGTTGATTTGTCGAAAGACTTTTTCGTTGAAAATTAATTCGGTACGGAAGTAGTTGCAGAGTGTTTTCTTGGTAATATCGTCCCGGGTGGGTCCAACTCCCCCCGTCATCAACAGTACATCCGCCCTGGAAAAGCCTGTGTCAATAGCTTTCGCCATATCTTCTTCCTGGTCGCCGACGGTTGTAATTGCCACGGTTTCAAATCCCTGCCGGGTGAGTTCTGCTGCCATCCAGGCGGAATTGGTATCAATGATTTGCCCGATAAGGATTTCATCTCCAACGGTTATAATCTCTATTTTCATTTGTGTGTAACCGATTTACATGCTTGTTTCTTTTTAGCTTTCCAATTTCGTACAAAATTAAGCTATCGGAATCGATTTTTTCTAAATTATTTCTATTTAATTTTTCTATTTCAATGAATTGTTATATCTTTGCATTCCGAAAATCCAAAGCAACAAAAATAAAACAAATCATATAACAATGAAAAAAGAAATACATCCAAGCAATTATCGCCCGGTAGTTTTCAAAGATATGTCGAACGAAGAAATTTTTATTTCACGTTCTACTATAAACGCCAAGGAAACCATTGAGATTGACGGTGTTACTTATCCTTTGGTGAAACTTGAAATTACCAGTTCATCGCATCCGTTTTACACCGGAAAACAAAAATTGGTGGATACAGCCGGACGTGTCGACAAGTTTATGAGCCGTTACGGAGATCGTAAGAAAAAATAAATCCTTTTTCAGGTAATAATAAAAAACGGTGGTTTTCGAAAGAGAATCACCGTTTTTG
>ENA-UOOI01003837-UOOI01003837.1-fermentation-metagenome-genome-assembly--contig:-NODE-3837-length-10708-cov-5.403454_pt1 | contig 10708 bp, 9 predicted proteins | sample MGYA00245779_ERZ724027 | MGnify/ENA primary metagenome ERZ724027 (study PRJEB28704, sample SAMN03018318) | fermentation metagenome | biome: anthropogenic terrestrial biome; feature: soil; material...
GTACGAATACATCCTCCCCATCCGCTTCATTAGTGATAAATCCAAATCCCTTTTGTGCGTTAAACCATTTTACTGTACCTTTATTCATGAAAGATACCTCCTAAATTTTATTATATTTCATAAAATAAAAAATCACATATCTTTTGTAAATCATCAATATAATAATGACTTACAAAAAATATGTGAAATCAAAACTTTATTTAAAATACTTTTATACTATAACATCTGATTAGATAAAAGTCAAGCAAGAATTTTTTCAGTACACTCGTTTCCGGGTCGGAAATCTTCTACTGGCATAACGATATAACAGACAACGTAAAAACATAAAAGCCTAAAAAGCTAGTAAAAGAGCAGCCTAATCGGATTGCATTTTGATATTGCAACTTATATGGGTTGCACTCATGCGTTTATGTGTTATAATATCTAGGAGAGGATTAAGTCCCAACTGGCTTTTTGGTACTGAAACCCTATACTTATATATTAGGAGGTGACAACATGAAAAATTACGCTGCGTTGATTATGGATTTGAAAAAATCTCGGGCATACTCGGTGGAGGATCGGAATTCAATACAAAACTATATCCTCTCTGTTATTCAATATTTAAATATTGTATTCTCCCTTGCGGTTATCCGGGAGGTTGAATTTAGTGCCGGGGATGAGATGCAGGGATTATTCAGCTCTCCGGAGGCAGCATACCTCTATTTTAGAATGTTCCGTATGATTGTTTTTCCTGTTGAAACCAGAGCTGGTATTGGTGTAGGTGTGTGGAACGTTAAAATTGAACATGCAAGCACTACAGCTCAGGATGGTCCCGTGTATCACAATGCGCGCCATGCTATTGAACATGCAAAGAATGCCCAGGGATACCCGGCGCTCCTTTATTCCGAAACAAAGAATGATGTATTTTTAAACACCCCGATTAATACACCTTTTGTTTTAACAAGTAAACACAGTGAATATCAAAATGAACTCATGCTGATGCTGGAGCTGCTCTATCCAATTAACTTTCAGCAGGTTGTTGATGACAGCAAAATTAATTTGATTTTTGAACTTGTCACATCAAAGGACAAGCTTAATTATTACACGAATTACAAAAAGAGAAGGGCATTTAAGAAATATCCCTTTGTCATGGCCCAATCTGCAAACTTAGAGCCCTTTCCAATAGAGGCGGCAAATAATCAAGAAGATTTTTATGTAGCTGCCGGGAAAAAGCGAGGAATGACGACACAGCTGTCTGAGATTTTGAATATAAGCAGACAAAGTATTGAGAAGACCTTTAAAACAGCAAATATATATGAAGCACGAAATTCTACTATAGCAGCATTACTGCTTATGGATAAATATTTATGAGAGGGCGGATATGATTATATATATTTTACTTATAGCACATTTCCTTGCTGATTTTACTTTTCAGCCTGTGGGATTGGCTCAGAAGAAGATAAATAACTTTAGACTCCTTGCAAGTCATTCGCTAATTTATGCAGGAATATTTTTTATGGCCGTTTTTCCTTTTGTGAAGTTTAATTATGCCGTCCCAACCTATATAATTATTACAATGGCTCACTTTCTGATCGACTGGCTCAGGACGTCACTGGACAGGAAATATACAAATAGAACATATAAATTCACATCTTTCATTGTGGATCAAATATTACATATTTTGATTATTGTCTCAGTAAGTTTCATATTTAGCTTAAATACACATATTAGCTTTATCTTCAGGAACTTGATGCAGTGGAATCTATTTGAGAATTTGATTATTTATTTTTTGATTTTTGTTATAATATGGGATCCGGCTGCTGTTTTCATAAAAAAACTGTTCTTATATATTAATGCTCAAGACAGCAATATTGGTGATAATAACGACCCTCAAATAGGCCGGATCATCGGGAAGCTTGAAAGAGTTATGATTTCGTCCTTAGTTTTATGCGGACAGTTGGGAGCAATAGGATTTGTATTGACTGCAAAAAGTATCGCCCGTTATAAACAACTTGAGGATAAAGATTTTGCAGAAAAATATCTCGTTGGTACGTTGACAAGTGCGACAATTGCATTTCTGACCACCATCATATTAAAACATTTACTATAATACAGTGAAGTGAAGTGAAGTGAAGTCAAGACAATGACGGAACTGTAATGATTTTGGCAACTGTTGTTTTAACGGTATTTGACAGGAAAGGTTTGGTATAGATATATGTGGGTATTTATAATAATCGTTGTTTTTATTCTGTATTTGTTGATACAGGGGATAAGATGTTCACTTTCAGTTGTCAGAGGCAGGAAAAGGATTGCCTCCTATGGAGCAAAAACGGCTGTGCTTAGTTATGGAAAAATGACTTATGTGGATAAAGGGCAGGGTGAGGTTATCCTGTCTGTGCATGGCATTTTCGGAGGGTATGACCAGGCCTTTGATACTTGCAGGCCTTTCCGGTCTGACTACAGAATACTGGCACCATCGAGGTTCGGATATCTGGGAAGTGATGTTTTAGGGGAGGGTACGCCTGCCGAGCAGGCAGCTGCATTTGCAGAATTGCTGGATAATCTGGAAATTGAAAAAGTATTTGTGCTGGCAACATCCGCCGGAGGAAGCCCTGCAATTCGCTTTGCACTGGATTATCCGGAACGGACAAAAGGGTTGATTTTATATTGCTCCGCAATGCCTTTTGCTGAAAAACCGGAGAAATATGGGAAATATGCAGGTCCGCCTAGGTTTTTGTGTAATGATTATGCAATGTTTCTGCTGAGTCCTCTGTTCGGACCAATCATGGGAATGAACCCATCGACAATTTACAGCATGCTTCCAATTAGTGACAGAAAGTACGGTGTGGTACTGGATGCGTCTGTTACTAATCTGGATATGGCCAGAAACTATGACAGCTATCAAATTGAATCTTTACAGGTGCCTGTACTTATCTTTCATGCTGAGGACGATAAGCTGGCAAGTTTTAAGGATGCTGAGAAAGTGCTGCACCGCTTCCCAGAGCATAAATTTGTTCCCTTTGCAACAGGTGGGCATTTAATGACCGGCCATACAGAAGAAATCAAGAAAGCAACCAGAGAGTTTGCAAATAAAACTTGATATTTCCATTTTCGATTGAGTCTACGGTGCGTGGATTGCTTTCCATAACTATATCATGTATACTGATTATTGTATGTCAATGCTAAATCAGTCAAAGACCCCGCAGCAAGCTGACGGGGCATCAAACTTGCAGCGCAGCAAGCTGCGGGGTCTTTGACCCTCGCGGCAGTCGCCAAATGGAAATGCAAGCATTTCCGCTTGGCTCGTTGCTCGCGGGAATAAATAATTCATGAGGTGAGAAGAATGGACACAGGCAGAAAAAAATTACTTAAAGAAGAGTATAAGTTGAGGCGGCCGGAGATGGGGATTATTTCCTACCGGTGCAAATCAACAGGCGAATCTTTTCTTGGCATTTCCAAAGATACGAAAGCAAGTTTCAACAGCAATAGCTTCAAATTATCTTCCGGCAGGCACCCGAATAAGAATTTGCAGGAGCTTTGGACTCAATATGGGGAAAATGACTTTGAGTTGTCTGTTGTAAAAGTTTTGAAATATAAAGATCCGGCGGATGACTACACTGAAAAACTGGAAAAATTGTTTGACCAATGTCTGACAGAAAATCAGGATGCGAAGAGGATTTGGAAATAAATTGGCGGCATTCGCCTGTATCCTCAGCAAGCTCCTGCCGTCCACATCCCAATAAGTGCAGGCGGCAGGCTATACTTGTACTGGGGGCGTTGCAAAATAGATGAGGAATCATCTATGGAGCTGCGCTCCTTGACTAAAAATCAATGAATTTGCAAAAGCCCTCATTTTCTTCTGTTTATTGCATTGATAATGGCAAGCAGGATGACTGCTCCCAAAACGGAAACGAGTAGGCTCCATATATTGAAGCCGGTTACTCCGGTACCTCCGAAAATGCCCATGATAAAGCCTCCCAGCAAGCCGCCGATAATGCCGACTATTATGTTGGCGAAAGCACCCATCTTCCTATTATTGCCGGTCAGCATACTGGCAATCCAGCCTGCCAGGGCCCCAATGATAATCCAACTTAGAATGCCCATAAAGGAATCACCTCACTATTTATTATCTTTATTTTTCGCTTTGTCTAGTTTCTGTTCCAAGGTTTCCAGCAGATCATTTAATTCTGCTGCTGTTTTTTGCTTTATTTCCTTTCCTGTATCGGAAGCTGTTTCAGATAGTTTTGATGCAATCTGTTCTACCTTTCCTTTCAGCTCCAAAGTCTCAGAGTCTGTGATTTTTCCTGCTGCTTCTTTCAGCCTTCCTTTTACCTGTTCTAGTTTCTTTTCTAAATCATTCGCCATAGCGCGGCCTCCTTCATTGTTGTAAAGTTTAGAATTAAAATTTGTCAACTTGATGTGGTTTCATATGTTCTATTATACTATAATTGACAGACTAGTAAAGGAAAAACACAAAAAATATTATGAATTTGATGAAAAACGTTAAGTTTAATGACAAAGAATATCCATAATTTGACACACAAACAAATGGTTGATATAATAAAAATTATTAATTAAAATAATAGTATGCAGGAAATAGTGTATATTATTCACTGGTAACAAACAAAGTTTCGGAAAAGGAGTGGGTAAATTGCCAAATGAAGAAACGATAAAAGTAGGAATTGGATTTGCAACAGGACGGAAAACCTTTCGGAAGGTTTTGAAAACGAATATACTGAGCTGGCGTGAAGGCGGAGTGGCACAAAATGAGAACATCAGTCTGAACTTGTTTGTAGCTTATGACTTAAAGTATGCTAACACCAAGGTGACAGACTATACCAACATTCCGCAGCGCTTGCTGAAGGATTTTGACGGTACATATTTTCTGGGAAAAACAACAATGAGCAGTGAAATCCGCAACCTGGTAAGTACGGGGGCTCTATCCCCGGAAGAAGCACAGCTGTTCTTCCGGGGAGGATATGCGGGGCAGCGAAATATGGTGCTTTATTGGGCCATGAAGAAGCAAATGGATTACCTGTTGTTTCTGGATGATGATGAATATCCTATGGCAGTTACGAATACCCGTGACTGGGCAGTCTGGAGTGGTCAGCATGTTCTGCGCTCTCATCTCAGATATATGCTGGATACCGGAGCAAACATTACCAACGGATATCATTGCGGTTACATTTCCCCAATCCCTTCTATTGAATTTAATAATCAATTAACAAAAGAAGATTTTCGGGTTTTTATTGAGGCAATCAGCAATGACATTATTAATTGGGAGTCGCTGGAGGCTTTGATGCGCCAGGGCGGTGTCACTTATGCAGAACCGTCGATATTGACGGGCAGAGGGTATGAAGAGATTCCTTTGGTCAATCAGTGCAGATTTATTTCGGGTTCTAATCTGTGCATCAACTTAAAAGACAGTACCCGGGTACATCCATTCTACAATCCCCCTGGAGCACGGGGGGAGGATACTTTTTTAAGCACCCTGCTGGGAGACAGTAAAGCTCTTAGAATTCCCTGCTATACCTTCCATGACGGATTTGCTGCATATGACCAGCTAATGGACGGCGTGCTGCCCATTCGCCTCAGACCGGTCTGCACAGATATGGATTTTGTAATTGAGCGTTTTCGGAGGGCCTGTGTAGGCTGGGTTCGCTATAAACCGCTGTTACTTTACCTTACACAGCGCGATACATATGAAAGTCAGATTGAAGATATGCGTCTTCAGCTGGCCGCAACACTGCCGAAGATTACTTCTTATCTGAGGTGTGAAGACTTTATGGATATTTCAAGAGAGTTGGACTGTTACCATCAAAATGTTAAGCTGCATGCCATGCAGTTCCAGAAAACCATTGAAACCTGGGGAAAGCTGGTTTCCTGGCTGGAAAGCGAAAGAAAAAGCCCGTTCATGCAGTAATGACTGTAGTTTGCTGAAAGTCAATGAGACTGCACACTTGTGAGAGCCTGGTGAGCCGGACTCTCCTTTTTAATGAAATTTCTTATCTCTGCACTCGCATGAGATTAGTTTACCAAACTAATTAAAATAATGGCAGTATTGTTAAAAAAATGTGAAAAATAAAAAATAGTGTTGACATATTTATATAATACTACTAATATATCCGTTAGACATCTAATTAGTTTGCTTTGGCGAAATGCTTAGAGACTTTGAAATTCAGAGGTTGTGGAAGGAGGAAATAATGGATTGCGATATTAATCGTGTTCCCACTATAGGGCTCATGAGCCGGATTATGCACATGAGTATGGATAAGGTAAGAATTCTATTTGAGCAGTATGATTTAAAACCAGGTCAGGCTGGGATTCTGTTTATGTTAGATCATAAAGGGCAAATGTCTCAGCGGGAGATGGCAGCTTTAATGAATGTTACACCGCCATCTATCACTACGGCTATCCAGAAGATGGAGAAGATGGGGTTTATTAAACGCAGATTGGATGACAAGGATCAGAGAATCATGCGCCTCAGCCTGACGGAAAAGGGGAGAGAGTGCGTCAAGTATACAAAAGAAGTAGCGATGAAAATGGATGAAATCCTGTTCAGAGACATGAGCCAGGAGGAGATAATGCTATTTCGCAGGCTGCTCTTACAGATGGAGGAGAATCTGAAAGTGGCAGGCGGCTCTCCAACATAGGATATTAGACAGAATATTAATACAGAAAGGGATATACTATGAAGAATTTATTTAAGTATATTGGGGAGAACTGGAAAGCTATGATTGCGATCCTGGCAGTGCTCATTATACAGGCATATTGCGATTTATCGCTTCCCGGCTATACTTCTGACATTGTAAATGTGGGAATTCAGCAGGGCGGCATCGATGAATCAATACCGGATGCGTTGGCCCGGGAAGATATGAATAAGCTCCTGCTGTTTGTTGAAAGTAAGGATGCTGATATAGTAAAAGATGCATATGAACTGACAGACACAGGTTATGACTATGATGGCTCTGTGTATGTTTTGAAAAATAAAGTGGCGGAAGATGAAGATAAAGTTTCCGAATTATCCGATATTCTTGGAAAACCAATGTTGTTTGTGACCGGAATTGAGTCCGGAAGTGATATGACGGCGAAGCTGGAAGACTCCATGAAGAAGAATATAAAGACATCTATTACTGAGCAGGCACAGAAAAAGGTGGATGAGGCTGCAGCCCAGATGACCGATGAGCAGAAAGCTGCCCTGGCGGTAAGCCCCGAACTTGCCAAGAAACAGGCGGAGGCTGAGAAACAAGCCCAGGCTCAGATAGATGACCAGCTGAAAAAAGTTGACGCTGCGGATATGTATGAGTTATTTGAAATGATTCCCGATGGACAGCGTACGGAAGTGGTAGAGCAGATAGAAGACAAACTGTCTGATATGCCGGATGCGATGATAGACCAGGCAGCAACTGTATACATTAAGGATGCATATAAGAATCTGAACATGGACACAGATAAGCTGCAGAATCACTATCTGCTGTCAACAGGGGGCAAGATGATAAGTCTGGCGCTTCTTGGAATGATTGCCAATATTCTGGTTGGTTTTATGGCATCCCGGGTGGGAGCCTCTACGGGACGCAGGATGAGGAGCAGAGTATTTAAGAAAGTTGTAGGGTTCTCAAACAATGAATTTGATAAGTTCTCTACAGCATCACTGATTACAAGGAGTACGAACGATATTCAACAGGTCCAGCTTCTGACGGTTATGCTGCTGCGTATGGTACTGTATGCGCCGATTATGGCTATAGGCGGTATTTATAAGGTGTTCCATACCAATGTTTCCATGTCATGGATTATCGGGCTTGCGGTTGTGCTAATTTCTCTGGTAGTTATATTTCTCTTTGCAGTGGCAATGCCCAAGTTTAAGATATTACAGAATTTAGTAGATAAATTGAATCTGGTAACGAGAGAGATTTTGACGGGCCTTCCGGTTATCCGTGCTTTCTCAACGGAAAAACATGAAGAAGAGCGTTTTGACACAGCAAATAGAAACCTGACAAGAACCCAGTTGTTTGTAAACCGCGCGATGACTTTTATGATGCCGATTATGATGCTGGTTATGAACGGAATTGCTGTGTTGATTGTTTGGACAGGAGCACATGGAATCAATGACGGCGAGATGCAGGTTGGAGACATGATGGCGTTTATCCAGTACACCATGCAGATTATTTTCAGTTTCCTGATCTTAAGTATGATTTCTGTTATGCTTCCCAGAGCGGCAGTATCAGCAAACCGTATTGAGGAAGTGCTGAAAAGCGAGACAATAATCCGTGACCCTGAAACTCATAAAGAATTACCGGAAAAAACGAAAGGAGTTCTCAGGTTTAACCATGTATGTTTCCGCTATCCGGGGGCAAATGAGGATGTGCTCCACAATATTGATTTTGAGGCGGAGCCGGGTCAGACAACGGCAATTATCGGCAGTACAGGAAGCGGCAAATCAACGCTGGTAAATTTGATTCCCAGATTTTATGATGTGACAGAAGGCAGCATCACACTGGATGGAGTTGATATCCGCCATGTAACGCAGCATGATTTGCGCGATAAATTAGGGTATGTCCCGCAAAAGGGAGTCCTATTTTCCGGAAACGTAGCTTCAAACATTATGTACGGCAACCCACAGGGGAATGAAAGCGAGATGATAGAAGCGGCCGAGATAGCACAGGCTGTAGAGTTTATCGAAGGGAAACCTAAAAAATACGAAAGCCCAATTTCCCAGGGCGGAAACAATGTATCCGGAGGACAGAAACAGCGCTTATCTATTGCAAGGGCCATTGCAAAACATCCCGATGTCTTTATTTTCGACGACAGTTTTTCTGCATTGGACTATAAAACAGATATTGCCCTGCGGAAAGCTCTGAAGGAGAAGACTGCAGATAGCACTGTGTTGATTGTTGCACAGCGTATCAGCACTATTTTGCATGCGGAGCAGATTATTGTTCTGGATGACGGTGAAATTGCCGGAATAGGGACACATCAGGAACTACTGAAAAATTGTGGAGTATATCGGCAGATTGCAGAATCTCAGCTTTCAGAAGAGGAAATAAAAGCGGGGATGGAAGATGTCTGTACAGACCATGCAGGAAAGGGGGACGGCAGCCATGAGTAGAGAGACAAAAGCGCCCAAAAGAAGAATGGGCGGTCCTATGGGGCAAATGGCTCCGGGAGAGAAGGCAAAGGATTTCACCGGGACTTTGAAAAAACTGGTCGCCTACATGGGAAAATACAAAATTCAGTTGATTTTTGTTGTCATATTTGCTATTGGAGGAACAGTCTTTGATATTGTCGGTCCTAAAATTCTTGGAAAGGCAACAACAGAAATTTTTAATGGTCTGGTGAGCAAAGTATCCGGCGGAGATGGCATGAATTTTGGAAAAATCGGACGGATCCTCATTTATACTCTGAGTCTCTATCTTGTCAGCGCCTTATGTTCGTTCGTACAGGGGTATTTGATGACAGGAATATCACAAAGGATGACATACCGGCTGAGGAAGGAAATTTCCGAGAAAATCAACAGGATTCCCATGAATTATTTTGATAAAAGGACACATGGTGAAGTGCTTTCACGTGTGACAAATGATATTGATACATTGGGACAGAGCCTGAATCAGAGTGCAACGCAGCTGATTACATCCACTACCTCTATCATAGGTGTGTTTGTGATGATGCTGACAATCAGCCCACTGATGACAGTTGTAACACTCCTTATCCTTCCCCTTTCCGTAGTGTTTATTTCCGTGGTTATGAAACATTCCCAGAAGTATTTCCGCGGACAACAGGAATATCTGGGAGAGGTAAACGGTCAGGTGGAAGAAGTCTATGGAGGGCACAGTATCGTCAAGGCCTTTAATAAAGAAAAAGATGTATTGGAAGAATTTGAAGAAACGAATAACAAGCTATATGATTCTGCATGGAAATCTCAGTTTATATCCGGTATCATGATGCCTATTATGCAATTTATAGGGAACCTTGGGTATGTTGTGGTGGTTATTCTGGGAGGTTATCTTGCAGCTAAGAAAACAATTGAGGTCGGGGACATCCAGTCCTTTACTCAATATGTAAGGAGATTCACCCAACCAATTCAGCAGCTGGCACAGGTATCAAACCTGTTGCAGTCCACGGCAGCGGCATCCGAGCGTGTGTTTGAATTCCTGGAAGAAAAGGAAGAAGACCAGACGGTAGAAAATCCAGTGTCTGTAGAAGGCCTCCAGGGCAATGTAGAATTCGACCATGTGCATTTTGGATACAATGAAGACAAAATCATTATCAATGATTTCTCGACAAAGGTGCAGGAAGGCCGGAAGATTGCTATTGTAGGGCCCACAGGAGCCGGAAAAACAACAATGATAAAATTATTGATGCGTTTTTATGATGTTAATGCCGGAGCCATACTTGTAGACGGACATGATATAAGAGACTTTAACAGAGGGGAACTGCGCCAGATGTTTGGAATGGTGCTTCAGGACACATGGTTGTTCCACGGAACCATAAGAGACAATATACGTTATGGAAAATTGGATGCAACAGAGGATGAAATCATTGAGGCAGCAAAGGCAGCCCATGTTCACCGCTTTGTCCAGACACTTCCCGGTGGATACGATATGGAATTGAATGAAGAAGCAAACAATATATCTCAGGGCCAGAAGCAGCTGCTGACCATCGCAAGAGCTATCCTGGCTGATCCGAAGATACTGATACTGGATGAAGCAACAAGTTCTGTAGACACCAGGAC
>ENA-UOOI01003838-UOOI01003838.1-fermentation-metagenome-genome-assembly--contig:-NODE-3838-length-10707-cov-11.647578_pt1 | contig 10707 bp, 11 predicted proteins | sample MGYA00245779_ERZ724027 | MGnify/ENA primary metagenome ERZ724027 (study PRJEB28704, sample SAMN03018318) | fermentation metagenome | biome: anthropogenic terrestrial biome; feature: soil...
GACTTTAGATGGAATTTACTTTAGGAAAGTGGAACTTACTTTGAAATTTGACCAATTTTTCAAGCACAGCTCATACTGAACTTAAACCAAGTATTAAAGTTCTGATTGTTAATCCATCCCACTTTAAATTTACGCAAAATTCATGCAAAAACAATTTTATAGGAATATTCAACCTCATAGGTATTCTATAAACGCGGTAATCGAAAAAATGTTGACAATGTTAGCCAAGGTTTCAATTCCTTATAGGTATTCTATAAACTTTCTAATTGTGGATATGGTTCCAGGATGGACAGCAGTTTCAATTCCTTATAGGTATTCTATAAACCTAAATCCTTCTGCGCCAAGCAGCTGCGAGGGTTTGTGTTTCAATTCCTTATAGGTATTCTATAAACAGAACACGGAATACGGTATGTACATGCGTGCATCGCTAGTTTCAATTCCTTATAGGTATTCTATAAACGAATTAAAAAAATGAAAAGTGCATGGTTAATAAATTTGTTTCAATTCCTTATAGGTATTCTATAAACAAAACTGCATTTTCTACTATATGGATTGGAATAAAGGTTTCAATTCCTTATAGGTATTCTATAAACAAAACTGCATTTTCTACTATATGGATTGGAATAAAGGTTTCAATTCCTTATAGGTATTCTATAAACTCAGAACTCAATTTCAATCTCTCCTTTCATAAAATCGTTTCAATTCCTTATAGGTATTCTATAAACTAAGCCTTTCCAGTTTGTCCGACAATCTGATTAAAAGTTTCAATTCCTTATAGGTATTCTATAAACCGTCAGCACAAAATTGTGATATTAGCTCAGGTATACGTTTCAATTCCTTATAGGTATTCTATAAACCTGATATATCTTGTAAGGTTAACCTCGTTCCATCTAGTTTCAATTCCTTATAGGTATTCTATAAACATATCAATTTGTACCTGCAAATCTTGATAGCTTTTAAGTTTCAATTCCTTATAGGTATTCTATAAACGTTTGGCACCTTACCCGCCTCCTCTCTCAAAGCAAAAGTTTCAATTCCTTATAGGTATTCTATAAACTTAAAAACTTTTCAGGAATTGGAGCACCCTTCACAACAGTTTCAATTCCTTATAGGTATTCTATAAACCAATAACAGGCGCTGGTGTCGCTGCAACAGACACCTGTTTCAATTCCTTATAGGTATTCTATAAACACTATTTTCATTTTTATATTCCCTCCTCTGATTTTTGTTTCAATTCCTTATAGGTATTCTATAAACTCTTCTAATCCGCATAATACAAAGGCTACAGTATGTGATAATATCTCTGCTTTTTTTATTGAATTTCTGCAGCCTATTGACAATTCTATATTCTTTTCTTCGTCGATCTTCCAGGTTTTATGCCCTATTTAGGGTCGACGACAATCATATGGCAATTAATACATAATGTTTATACATTATCAGTTTTAACTTCATTTCTATTTTTTAAGTCCTGCACAGTAAAATGTAAAATAAACATTACAGGATCTTTAAAAGCCCTTGAATTTTTTTTGCAGCATTTTAATTTGCTCATCAAATGATAATCCTGATATATCTGGATTTAAACTAGAACCACTCTTATTGTTATAATGATTGTTTTTATTTTGATATATAAACTGTCTTTGCCCTTCATTGTTGTTTAACCTATTAGCATAATTTTTACTGATTCTTTTTGTCCATCCAAGCACAAATATAAGTTCTTCCAAAGTCAATCGTGAAAGTTCAGGATTTTCAAATGAAGCAGATGCATCCTTACGACATTTTATTTTTAACCATTCTGATATAAAAGTTCTAAATTGCGATCTGAAAGTATTACCTCCGCTCAACATGTTGGTTTGATAATAATATAAATTTATCATATTTAAAAACTCTTTTATATCTTCCCCTGGAGGCAATTTCTTATTGTACACTGTTTGTGCAATTCTTTGTACCTTTTCGGCTACTTCCTCATTTCCAAACTGCGCCAAACCTGATGCCATCTTAAGCAGATGTATCTTTCCTTCCATGTTGACACCTCCTCATATCATACAATGGAACTTTTGTAATCCAATATATCTGAAAGTCTGTGCTTATTCTTCTGTATATTTATATCATTTTCACCATAGCTTCTTGCAAACTTTACTGTGTCAAATTGCAACCCATTTGCATAGTACGACTCTTTGACTTCAACCTCACAACTTCCAAAGAAACCGGATTTATTTCCCCCAATTTTAAGTTGAAAACTTCCATCAAGCCCGAGCGAATAGCAAAGCAACATAAGTTGTTTTTTATGCACTTTATAAAATATTATCTCTCCTTCGAAAACACTCCCTGGCATAACTGCCTCAACAGGTATACGCGTATTCTCTACTTTCCTGTAGTCTCCATGTCTATAGAATTTTATTCCACGAAGCTTGCCATTCTTATAATAAACCTCTCTATTCTCCACATGGGGACCTAAGAGTACCGGTATCTTTATTTTTTCAGTAGTGCCTTCCTTTAAAATAAAATCTCCAAAGTTTACACAGCCCTTTTGCCCCATTCTGCCATAGGTTTTACACACTATGCAGTTACAGTCACTCCTGTTTCTGAAAGGAAGATCTCTTTCAATGTCTCTTGAGACTTCGACACAACTGTATGATACAGCTTCACTTATAGTACGCAATACACCTTTTAATGTGCTCCCAGGTATAACAGGCATATCATTATACCTTTGAAAGCATTTATAGAGCAAATCCCCATCCCTGTCTTCATATCCAGCACCAATAAATATTGGCGTCAATGGTTTGATATATAAATGAAGCTTTCCGCTCAAATTACCAGCCTCATTAAAAGGCTTAACCTGTCCTAAAAAGTCAACAAAGTCATAGGATTCGCTCATTAGTTTCCACCTTCCCAATCTCACTCTCATTTAGAGGAATATTCTTTACCTTATCTCTCATCTCATCCAATGTAAAATGCTGCTCTTTATAAAACTCAGATGGCTCACAATTACCATATTCCCTGACAACAATCTCCACGTTCTCCACATGCATCCTTCCAAAGCCTCTAGATGTAATTCCACCAAATGTAACATACCCTTCATTTATATCATCGAAAATCTGGATTAAGATTTTTATCTGCCACAAGAAGAAGTTTTTAATCAAAATCTCCGCTTTAAATGTTCCCTCTTCTAAAATTTCAGTTTCAAATAAAGAACTACGTTTTGAAGCTCCAGTCACTCTGTCAATCCCCACGTTATGTCGGGTTGATAATTTTACGCTGCCATCAGGATATGCATCCTTAAATTCTACCCTACTCTTCAAGTATGTATTACCAAACATTCGGCATGCAGGGCAGCTATTCCTATATTTTTCTTGTATAGGTAAGTCATTTTCCAACCTTCTGATTTTTTTTGTGCAGCTCTGCTGGCCAAAAATATCGCATGAACCCACGAGCAATTTTTCAGCTCTGCTCCTGAATACGCCTTTTATACTGCTTCCTGGCATTACAACCTCATCTTCGCCGTCATGGAAGCTTCTTATAAACTGGCTGTCAGGAAGAGATGGATCAAGTTCAACACTTTCACCCGAACGTATACATAAAGGGCTCACTGCTTTAAGGTCAAACTTTATAATGCATTCGTTTTTTAGAATTCTAAACATTGTATCCCCCCTATTTTAAGCCATAGTAGCTTGCAATGTTATCTTTATTAATTTCATTTATATTCTCGTCAATAAGCTGTATCTGTCCAAGCCCCCTTGATGTTTGTCCACCAATGAATATCTCACCGTTTTTAAGCAATTTTAAAATCAGATTGAACAACTTTCTCTGTTCTATATCAAGATTTTCAGCGGTCATATAAAAATCAAAACGGCTTTCTGCAGGCACGATCTCGAAATCATATTTTGCTCCAGGATAAGCCGTTCCCGAATCTCTGTCTATGCCAACTCCATCCCGTCTTTCAAAATGAGCCTCTCCTTTTATAAACATATCTTTTATTTGTATTTTTGAAGCTAAATGCTTGTTCCCAAATAATTTACAAACATCGCAGCTTTCCTCATATATCGTTTCTGCCAGCTCTTTAGGGTTGCCCTTATATATGTTTTTTAAAGTCTTAAACTTCGTTTCGATGCAGCTTTCAGCATCGAAAAGCACATTGCAGCTCGTCCACTTTCCAGAGAAGGCAGTATTTCTTAGAACTGACTCAAGCGTCGACCTCAATACACCTTTAAGCGATGAACCAGGTATGACAGGTTCTCTTTTGTAATTTTTAAGAACAGGGGAATCTACCTGCACCGGATCGAGGCCTTCATCGCCTGCCCCTATATGCAAAGGCTTTAGAAGAATTATGTCTCCACTTACAATCGTCTTTGATACAAATCTATCAAAAAGCATCATCTTCTGCCTCCCCTTGCATTGTTATAGCTACTGTTATTGCTCTTGTTTTCACTTACCAATACAGTGGCCTTCCAATAAAGATATCCAAAAAAGTATCTCAAATTTTCCAGTATTTTATCTTCATTTGAGTTTTGTTTTATTCTTTCCATATAATCAAGTATGACTTCTCCACACTTTTGGTTGTCTTTTATATTAGCGTTCCATCCATTTCCCTTTGAGATCTTGTATTCCATCATCAACTTTATCTCTTCATATGATTTGGTTTTGTCACAAAGCTCTGCCATTGTTCTGAACTGGTTCTTGCCAAGTTTGGAATTTCGCCCGCCGCTGCTTTCATTTTCTACAAGGATATCACTTAAAGAAGTTGTTGATGCTATTTCGTTTACATATCCTATAAGCGCTTTTTTATCCATCTATATCTCCCCCTTCACATGAAGCTCGTTGCAAACTTCAACTTTTCCAAATCCATTTTCTCTCTCCAGTCCTATGCCTTCATCCTGCAGCTTGTTCAATATGCCGATTGTTTCAGAAATAGGCTTTATCGTTGAAGCAAGTATTGTCGTGCCCTTGAGTACAAGCACTTGCGGATCCTTCTCCCAGCTCCCCCATTTTCTTGATGTGTCATACCCTCTGTAAATACCTTGCTCGCTAAAAACCTTTTCTACTTCAAATTCTGCCATCTCATCGGTGAAAAGAAGTCTCTTCCATATCGCTTTATACTTCTCATTGCTTAAAGGTTTGTCAAAATTATATTTCTCAATGCCCAGTTTAGCATCGCTCACAAAAAGCATCGGTATATATGTTTTATCATGGCCGTATGCTGTATCTTTAATCCTCTCGTTGAACTTTAAGATATCATTATACATGTCTTTAACCGAATGTTCTTCAGATATATTCTCTATCCTAAACCTTCCGAATCCGACCGTATTATAACTTCCAACATATATTTCACTGCCTGCCTTTAAGTTCAGAATCTCAAATCCATCTATTTCACCTGTAAATGTTATTCCCGGTTTTACAGCATATAATGAATATAAACTTCCTTCCTTTGCGGTGAGCGTATATGGATCTACAGATGTCCTTGTGAAAACTTCCCTTTCCACTTTTACACATTGTTCTCCAATCCTGAAACCTCTTGCAGAATCCAACCTTCCAACTTTTTCATCTGCAATCAAGCCCTTATTTTTTTCAATACATCTTTTGCATCTTAAGTTTTTAGGCGGTATTAGCATATCAATAAAACCATGTTCATCATAACTCTTGCATTTCCTAGATGTGAATGGTATAATTTCAAAATCTTTTGGATAAAAAAATGAAAATTTTATGTTTGAAAAGTTAGAACAGCAATCATAAAAAGTACATTCCCTGCATTTATCATTGTCACGTATATAAACATAATTAAATCTTCCACACTCATCACATTTATCTGGAATATATAGAGGACAGTTTAGGAGTATGTATTTTGCAAATGCAGCCCTCATCACGCTCCCCGGCATATAATCGAGTGATTCAAGTACATTATCTTTGAGCCTTTTTCCTCCTACCATAAGTGGGCTTTCAAGTCTTAACTCAATTTTACTCAAAGGCTTTCACCTCCACATTTACAAAACCAAAACCTCGGCTTTTTCCTCCCCCAATTGAATCAATCATTTTGAGAGCGGTAATTAGTTTTCTCTCGTATTTTTGGGTCTTATCAGTAAAAAAAACCTTTATGTTTCCTTCAAAAGTACCTTCTTCAACAACCTCTGTATTTGAAATCCCCCCATCAATAGCAGTCTTAAGGTATCTGTCTATTGACACTCTAGGCCTTATGGATGCTGCACATTCCTTATCTTTGAGCATAAAATCTTCTACAAATATCCTTGCAGGCTGGTATCCTGCATTTCCAAAAATATTGCATACAGGACAATTGCAGTAGCCCTCTCCATTGTTCGTGCACATTTTGTCTATCAGTCCCATGAAATTTTCTTTAAGCTTTCCTTTGACCGTTGAACCGGGTATGATAGGTAAGTTCTCATATTTGAGCATTTCATTATACTCTGAACCCCCTTTTCCTGAACTTATATGAAGAGGAGACTTCAATATGAATTTGACATCATATTTTTTCTCTATTATTCTCTCCATATCTATCACCTCCACAAAAATCCCACAAATCCAGTATGTCTCTCCATGGTGAATAAGGTTTATCTCCCTTTTCAAATCTGTAATAACCATTTAGCCAATTCAAACCAGCCATACAATGGGATTTAAAAACTTTATCCAGTATTTTTTTATTTTTAGCCTGTGTGTAATCATAAAAAAGCATGCTTTCAAACAAATCCATTTTTTCCACAGCCCGTCTCATCCTATATAAGCTTGTCTTTTTTACACAATTATCCTGCTTCATATCTTTTACTATCGATACCATATCCTTTGCCATATTAAGTGAATATGGAAGCATCGTAATATGGCATTCTTTTTTTGAGTCATTCCGCGTGTGTCTTATGTTTTCCTCTACTGTATCGAGCACTATAAAGTCCATGCTTCCGTTATCAACTTTTTTGAGTGAATTTGCTCTTGAAATTTTTTTGGCGTTGCCTAAAACTTCTTCTGCATGGTGAAGCATAAGTCTAACAGGTGTGTTATATTTGGCAATGCAGAGGCCAACGGACATAGTGGAACTATACTTATCTTCATTTTCAGAAACACTTTGATTTTTAAATGACTCATTAAAAAGTTCAATAAGCCTTATTGAGATATCAACCGCACTATTTCCAGGGACTATTACAAAAATATCATCTCCGCCAATTGCTATTATCTCAAATTTTGTCCCTATATCCGCTTCCTTAAGTGCACTATACAATGCAGCTTTTGAGGCAATCTTAACCTTTCTGCTAAAGTACATCATCTCAGCCAGGTTCTTTATGTTTTGCACTATTGCCCCCATATTGTTCCCATCTCCATACAATACTGATGTATATCCATTTGCATCCTTTAAGTCTTCCAATGTCTGGGGCTCATCATCAACTTTTGTGCCTGCAAATTTTCTAAACTCTTCAATATATCCGTGCTTCTCTTCTCTTCCTACCAGATGCTTATGAAGACAGCTTCCGCATATTTCCTCGCCTTCTCCATAAAGCATTTTATACCTTGCCTTCCTTACCCCACAAAATTTACATGATGAATCAGTCATAATCTTTTTTGCATCGATCTTAATAGTTTCATCTCCCAGTGCTATAACTCCATCGTCCCAGAATGGAGTTTCAGGACAGGTTGTGTTATATAATTTAATCTTTTTCCTCTCATCAAGCTTCATCTCAACTTTTCCCATGACATTTTTGTAATCATCAAGGAGTTGGTTTAAAGTAAAGTCTACCATAACAAATGCATTCTCAACGCACAATGCATAATCGTGGTATATCTGCTCAAGCATATATGGAAGGTTCGCACCGGCGTTTGAAGGCAACACTGCAAAGAAGTTGCCACCTCCTGCATAAATTATGGTTTCTTCGATATACTTTTTCCTTATTAAATCAGGCACCATCTTTTCTCCGATAATCTTGAGAATGTAACTGGCTCCCCTCATATCCTTAAGATCATTGTTTTCAAGATAGTATTTCTTTATTTTATATGAACCACCTTTTAGTATTTTTATATTTGCATCACTATTTGCAATTGCTTTATTTACAGAGAATTTTTGCAAACTTTCCCATGATTTTGGAAACTTGTCTTTTTTATTTGAAAAGAACACCTCATATGCATCTTTTCTTAAAGTAGATTTGTCAAAAATATCTCCATAATAGATATAGGAGAAAAGGACAAAGATTCTTGAAGCATCCCTAAGTAAAAACGGCACGGTGTCATGCATTAAATATGGAAAGCTATTTTGTATTCCTTTTTCATCCATGTATTCTATAATCTCATCAGGATTGTAATCCGATATTTTATCAATTATAATTTTGTAATATCTGTCATAGTCTGATCTTGATATGTAAAACTCGGTCCCGGTTACACAGTCCATCCAGGCTATTGAATTTTCAGGTTTGGTGAATGAAGCTAAAATAGTTTTATTTTTAGCGAATTCTATCCAATTGATATAGCTCATCATATCCCCCCTTTATTTTAGTTCTATGAATTTCATGGGCTTAAAAATTTTATCCTTATCAATCTTTTCAATCCTGTAAAAGATAGAAATATATCTGTCCACCATTTTCTTAAATGTTTTATATTTTGATTCATCTATAAATTCAAAACCATGTGCAAAGCTACCTTTATTCCTTACATGAACCTTATCTCTCAGCTCAATAAGTTCCTGTACTTTTTCGTTTTCATCCTTATCTGTAAAGAACTCATCTTCTATCGTTGCAAGTATTATGTATCCATTCATGAGACTGATTTCCTTATCAAGCTTATATATTTGTTTATTTCCGATTTTATCTACAAACACATTCATAACTTTAAACAACATATCTTTATCACATTTTAGTTTTTCATAATCTGCGTTTGAAGTATCAAAACTGTCATAGTTCCATAGTCTTTTTTGCTCAATCATCTCCAATATCCTGTACAAAAGCAGTGATGCCATCTCATATTTTCCCTGTTTTTCCCTTCTCATGGCATTCTCATAAAAATTGGCAATTATATATTCTATGTTTTTAAATATCTCTTTTTTATTGCCATTGGCATGAATATTGTAAAGCTTTGCTATAGCATCCGCTTGCTCTTTGATGGTCTCCTTATGCTTACTCAATATAAAATTTTTTTCAACCCTTGCTTCATTGTTGATTATATCCAGGCATTTATGCATATCAGAATCTGCCTGTTTCAAGTTTAAACTGTCCCATGAATCATATGCTCTTGAGATATACCTTAATGCAGTATATTCTTTGTTTGACCCGGGGACTTTATTTTCCAGTTTACTAAAAATCCTGTAGGCGGAGTTGAAATTCATCTTATTGAAAAGCGATATCGCTTCATCCCTTTCAAGGTCTCCAAAAACTTCAAACGGGTCATCAACAACAAACAACTTTTCAGTACCGGGATCAGGCTTTTTCAAATCGCCCAAGTATTTATCATTACCTATATAGATCAGCTTTGCCCCTATTGCTGATCCAGCCATCGCACAGCTTGCAGCCATACATTTGGTACCGCCGGTAAAATCTACACAAATGTTTTTAGGTCTGTTCCATTCTATATAAATATCCTTTACTTTTTTATATAATGTGAGCGGATTTTCCGAGCCAATAAGAGCTGTTTGATATTGGCTTGGTTTTAGATTTGTAAATTCGATGACATCGTCAAGAAAGTGTTGAGTTTGTTCGGTATACATTATTAAAACTTTTTTCGGTCTTAAAGCAGATATTGAAAGTACAAGGGGCTCATATGAGGTACCAAGAGTAAGTATGAGGCATTCGCATTTTACATTTTCCTTATTATTTTTAAGGAAATATTCTTTTACAAGAGGCATCAATTTATCTCTATAAAACTCTTCAGCAGTTTTCCTTTTCTCTTCGGTATCTCTCTCCACAGCTTTCCACTCTTTGCTGAACTTTTCTATCTTCTCTTTAAGCTCGTCCATTCTATCACCTACCATTTAAATTTTATTTAATGAGATATTCTACGTTTTAATTTCATATCCTCCTTTTTTATCCATTATTTACTGCAGTTGTTATAATTTAATCCGATAGTATTATTGGAATTTATAAGAATATATAGCTTTATCAGCATAAAAAATCATGTTTGAAAATTCAGACACACTTTAAGCGATACATTTAATATAACCTTTTCTTTATTCCAATTAGCTTTTGGAAAATGTGTACATTTTACTAGTGAATCTTTTTCGTATGTTTGTGCTATACATTATTTGCTACCTGCTATCCTCTATGCTACTAAATATAATTTTTTTACCACAGTCAACGCTTACACTTATATATTTACTTGACATTGAAACAAGTCCAATAGGCCAAAACAAAAGGCTATTCTTTATATCATTTACTATTTTTTTTATGATATTTATAATGCCTTCGCACACAAGTTTAAACCCGTCTGGAGATATCTTTGCAAAATGTACGTTCTGATGAATACGAAACAACATAGCATTGGCCAGCTCTTCAGGCTAACCCTTAAGAGGTTTTTATGCCTTTGAATTCCTGTTACCCGTAAACAGGTCTATAAATTCCTTCAAACTCATATGATCTTCTATTTGATCCTGTTCCAGTTGATTTTTGATCTACTCCTTTATTTTTTCTTTATTGCTGCCTATGGTGTCCACGTAGTAGCCTCCTGCCCAAAATGTTCTGTGTTTTTTGCAATAGCAAATTCCTCACTTTTGCAGAGGTTTTTCCCCAGGCACTG
>ENA-UOOI01003839-UOOI01003839.1-fermentation-metagenome-genome-assembly--contig:-NODE-3839-length-10704-cov-188.654522_pt1 | contig 10704 bp, 7 predicted proteins | sample MGYA00245779_ERZ724027 | MGnify/ENA primary metagenome ERZ724027 (study PRJEB28704, sample SAMN03018318) | fermentation metagenome | biome: anthropogenic terrestrial biome; feature: soil...
GTTTCTAGAATGTTTTCCCTATTAATTGTGTCTACTGACTTGACTATGGTTCAATTCCGCGGTTGGTAACAACTTTTTCCGCGAAATTGCTTCTATAATTTAAACTTGTAAAGTATTGCTTGAATCAACATGATATTTCCCTGCAGTCAATTTTTGCGTTTGCATCAAAGCAGCACTTCTACAGTGCAGCATGTTTTTAAATCTCATAGTTTTTTCCTTCCTATTTAAGTTTTTCCGTCTTTTAAAAAGATTCTAAAAGCCTGTCGAGTTCGATTTTATGCTGATAAGCTTCGGACAAGTTTGATGTTTCCCACAACCAGATCCGGCGGTTATCCAGTGTAATTGCTTTGAGAATATATTCCATTTCCCCGGCGTACTGTCTGGCTTCAATCTCTGTGTCACATGCTGAAATATATTCCATAGTTTTCTTGTCCTGCATTACCAGCAGACGATGCCCGACAAGATCATTTTGAACGTTTTTTACGATGTAGTTCAATTTTGACCTCCTTTTATGAGTTTGCCAATCACAACTGTCCGCCCGTTCCTCTGCTCATAGGAGCAGGTAACGAGCATCATAATTTTATCTTTCGCTGTAACGCTCACCCCTGTTTTGTAAATAGACCTGCTCTGCAGGGCAGACAAAAACCGGGCATAGTCCGTGTCATCCGCGAACTGTGTCCGGTTAAACTGAAAATGATCCGGCGAAACGTGCAGTACCGCAAAAATCTCATAACTGTGTTTACCGGAAATGTCTTCGTAAAAAAAGCTTTGGTGTGCTTTCCAAAAGCTGAAATAGTTATATTTGGTAAGCTCCGTAAACATAGCGTCGTACAGCATATGATGTCCATAGATTACAGAATTGCGGGAAATTTGCGGCTTACAGTCATACTGCAGATAAAGGCTGCCCGCTTCCCGATAATGCTTTTTGTAATTTCTGTGCAGATAAAAATCCGGATTTACTTTGGAACTCTGTAAAACCGGGTAGTCGATATTAGTACCGGGTACGGTCAGCCAGCCTTTGATGTCCTTGTGTACTTTCTGCATGCGTTCAAAAGAGGAAATCTGCGTTTTCTTTTGAACATTCGGTTTTGCATTTGTATGGGTGGTTTGGCTGTTAACCGGAACTGGTTCCGCTCGAATGCTTTTTAGTTCCCGTATATCTTCCTGTATCTGCGCGGGCTGCACAATAAACGTATTCAGCAAATATCCGGCGCATAGGGCAGCTACTAGTCCCAGCGCAATTAGGACAGCGCGACGGTTAATTTTTCTTTTCATAGCGGCCACCTTTTTAATAAAATTATGTACGACAAATAATTGTACATGAATATAAAAAATGCGCTTCCTTAAAAAAGGAGCGCAAGTACCAAGTACATTGATATTTAATTTATTGCTTCAGCAAAAAAATTTTGTAGAAAGTCTGTTACACCTCCAGCAGCCTGAATGGTGGCAATCATAAGAAAATCTGTATCAACATTTTTCCAACTGATGTCGTAGTTAGCATTGCGAATAAGCTGTGTCAAAAAAGCACGCTGCGTGCGACCATTTCCCTCTCGAAAAGGATGCAAGTCATTGGTTGCACAATAAAGGTCCACAATTTCATCTACAAAAGCATCATGAGCAAGTCCTTGAAAATAATTCTCATATTTAAGGCGGCTAAAAATCAGTTCAGCACGTTCTGCAATTTCGTCTGCACGGCAAAAGTGTGTAACTTTTTTGCTCATGTTAACTGTGCGAATCTTACCAGCCCATTCATATAAGTCGGAAAAAAAAAGTAATGAATGGCCTGATAATGAGCAAAGTCGAATGTTTTTACCTGCGGTCGTTGCAGCCACTCCGCATTACGTGTAGAAACGATGATATTTTCGACTTCATTCAGTTTGGCCGCATCATGAATATCGAATTTGTTAATTAGGACTGAAGTGTCCGGATAGCAGTCTGCTGAAATTGGGTCCATACTGTATCCCATACTTTACACTGTCTTGGCTGCAGGACGAGATAGAATTTCACGAACAAGTTTTTTCACAGTGATTTTGCCACTCATTAATCGCTGACAATCCCGCTCAGTCTGCACAGTAATTTTAAATCCCTCCATACTTGAAGATGCAAGAGCATCTTGCAAAGCAATAGACTCGTTTTTGCCCATAGAATCATCTCCATCCAGTTTTCTTGTTGCTTTACGATTTTTATTAATCGTACCACAAAACAGGTACTCTATCAATGTAGTATATCACTTTTTACGGACAAAATTAGTCCATTTGAACCACCCTCTTCCACAGTAATGCAGCAATTTATCCGGCTTACTGTTGTTTTGCCTTTTTGCGGTTAACGAAAGCAAGTGCGCCAGTTGCTGCCAGTAACAGGAAACTTGCAATATAAGGTAGGATCGGACTTTGTCCGGTTTTCGGTGTTTTCGGTGCTGCTGGAATTTTCGTGACAGTAACAGCCTTGACTTTCTGGTTGTTGATTTTGACACTGGCAATCAGATTTGCCTTAACGGATACGGTCTTGTCAGCTGCCAGCACATAGCCCTGATTGACTTTGCCCTCCAGCTCATGAATCGTGTAGGTACCGACTGGCAGATTCTTGATTTCAATCATGCCGTGGACATCCGTCGTAAAAGTCTTGTCGTACTTCTGACCATTCAGCTCCGTACCGGTTATCTGGAACTGAATGCCGCCAAGCTGTCCGTCCTTTTTGCCGTCCATTGTTTTCACAATTTCCAGCGCGCCGAGAAGCAGCTTATCTTTCATCACGGCTTTGACAATCTGCCCGTCCGCCTTGATTTCAAAAGCATGGGCGGTTTTATCCAGCGTGTAGTTTGCCGGAGCCTTGACTTCCTGATAGGTGTACTTGCCGACCGGAAGCTTCACCGTCAGCTTACCGTCTTTTCCGGTTTTTCCGGTAAAAACGACTTTGCCTGTGGAAGCATCCTTAATAGCAATCTCCATGTCCGGCAGTGCTTTCGCCGTCACAAAATCAGTTTTACTAAACTCAAAGGTACCGGTCATGATCTGATCCTGCATGGTCACTTTCACAATCTGTCCATCCTCTTTGATAGAAAATGGATAGGCTTTATTATCCAACTTATACTTAACTGGCGCGGAAACTTCCTGATAGGTGTAGTCACCTGCCGGAAGATCTGTAAACACCAGCTTGCCAGTACTGTCTGTCTTGCCGGTAAAAACAACTTTGCCGGTCTTGACGTTGGTAATGGAAATTACACAGTCCGGCAGCGGCTTGCTGTTTGCAATATCGGTCTTTGTAAATTCAAACGTCCCGGTAACCGGCTTGTCAGCCAGTGCTGCGGCAGCAGTCTGACCGGCAGTAATCGTGATGCTGTGCACCGTGCTGTCCAGCACATAGTCGTCCGGCGCTTTGGCTTCCCACCATGTTGCCGCACCGGTTGGAAGACTCAGCAAAGTTATCTTGCCGTCTGTGCCGGTTGTCGCTGTATGGATTGTACCAGTGCTGTCTTTAAGAGAAATTTTAGCACCCGGCAGGAAACTGCCCGTCAGTTTATCGGTCTTGGTGAGCGTGAAATCACCTGTAGAAGGTGCAGACGGGTAGGTCGGATGTACCGGAGTAGGCGGTGTCGGTTCTTTCACGTCATATGGACGATTGAGCAACGGCGTTTTGGTTGTTGTGACTTCAATTGTCTGGCTGTGTTTCTGGTCAGGCAAGCCATTGATAGCCGTTCCTACACCGCACGGGTAAAACAGCAAATCGTATTTTTCGCTGTTGAGCGTGTAGCCATCTGCTGTTTTCAGCTCTTTAACGTAAAAATCGCCTATCGGAATATCCACGGAGAGTTTTCCGGTCGGTTTGCCGTCCTGATCGTACAGAACGTTAGTTGCCTTGCCGTTTTCGTCAAAGTTGAATCTGGAAAGCAGCGTATCTTTTTTAGCAATCACGCTGCCGGTTTTTGCGGAAACAATATCTTCGGCTGCGTACAGGCCGAAAACACAATCTTTGAGCAGTTTGTCCGGCGTGGCTTTCAGGTGCTTGCCCTCATTGGCCGTGTTCCACTTGTAAAGGAAATTGGTGGTGAGGTCAAGTGTCTGCGCCAGCACAACCGGCTTTTCTGCTTCTTTGGAACCGGAACTGGTTCCGCTGGATGTACTGGAACTGCTATCATCCTTTTTCGGCACTTCTACCACAAAGGTATACGGTGTCGTTGTACGCAGATCAATCTTGTCCGGTTCCGGCGTAACGGTCATGGTGGCAGTATACCTGCCGCCGACCGCCAGCAGCTTTGTCAAAACTTTCTGAGGATTGTCACCCTTTTTGAGGGTGATGGTCTGCACGGTATCGCCCAGTTTCGCCGCGGGCAGGACAACCTTTCCGTCTTTATCCTTAACGGCAGCAATGTTTTGCGCAGTCTTGATAACTACCGTTGCGCCGGTGTAATCGAGGCTTTTTGCAACCGGCAGTTCAACGAACCGCTTTACAAGAGAAATGTGCGCCTGCTGCCGGGTATCGTTTGCAGTGCATTCTACATGTTCCAGCGGAGCAAGAGCGTCACTGGTTTTCACCAATGTCTTGATACCGGCCAGCCGCGCTTTTTCGCCGGAGTAATCCAGATTTTCTTTGGTAATCGTCTTGTCACTGCTGTTGTTCTGCGTATTGGAACCGATGTAGTGCGGTTCCTGCGGGTTCAGCTTTGTATCGCTTAAATCAAAGGCAGCGTTGTGCGTGTCTTTGATTTCAAACGCAATCTTGTCATCCGAAAGCGTGTAACCAACGGGGCTGTAAAGTTCCTTGAAATAATACTTTCCTTCATAGAGATTGCTGGTGGTGATTTTGCCTTTGGAATCAGTCATGGCCGTTTCCACAAGCGCATCTTTTTTGAGCGTATCGGCAAAGGTAAAGCTGATTTCACGGTGCTTGCCGTATTCGTCATCCACACTGTAGGTCTTGCTGAGTGTGGTGTTACGGTTACTGCGAACGGTACCGTCAATATCGCGGGCGATGATGTCCTCGGCGGCATACACACCATAGACCGCACCGGGCAGCGGCACATTGGTGTAAGTAACCTGCTTGCTTCCGTCACTGCCGGTCACCGCTGTTGCGCCATCGCCGGTTTTAGTGAGCGTTGCAGTGCCCAGTACTGGCGCATCCGCAAAATTGACAACCAGCGTCTGGTCGAGCGGGTCAACCGCGCCGTCCAGTGTAAAATGCACCGGTTTATCGGTAAGATAATAGCCGGTGCCTGTATGGACTTCATAAATATCATAACCTGCGCTGCCCCATTCCAGCAGGTCAGCAAGGTTTGCAGCGCCGCCCTTGTCGTTGCCGGTAATGCTGCCTTTTTCGTCCGTTTTCCAGACGGTCACTTTGTTAAGCGCTGCGGAAACGGTCTGGTTATCTGTCACCCAGCATTTCCGGGTACAGTCCCAAACCTTAAAGTAGAAATTGCTGTAAGGAACGATTTTGCCGGAAACGGCATCTGTTTTCTGGATGCGAATGTGACGAGCAGTCACTTGATTCTCAATGTAAAGCGGCGCGGTTTGTCCGTCCACTGTTTTCACATCCACGCCGGGATGGGCAGCTTCGTATTCGGACAGATGTGTGGAAAACGGGTCGGAGTTGTCAATTTCATCCCAGTATGTCCACAAGTCCTGATCCGTCATGTCCTGATTGGCGATAACCGGAATATCCGCACCGGCCATCATGATAATTTTGTTGCTGATGATGGTTGCCGCAAAGCTGGCCGCTTCTGCAGCCGTTGCCTTACGCGCACCGGTTTCAGAGAGCACTTCTGCGGTATTGAGGGTGCCGGTGTTGTCGTACATGCTGCCGTCCGGTCCAAAATAATAATCCGCATTGGCAAGCGCGGCATACTGCGTTTTGCAGAGGTTGTAATCATCAATCGTGATGTAGTCGTTGTAGCTGTCCGCGTCATAATCCGCGTTGGCTTCAACATCGCGCAAGACTTTGTCACCGTATAAATCCATACGGGTTTTACCGCCGATGGTGCCGGAGAGCGGGGGGTTGTGTTCCACACCCAGTCCATTGTCGTTGCCGAGGCCGTTGCCGACACGTACCACTGTCCAGTCCTTGATGGTGGCATTCCAGTTGACCTGTGTGTCCACCCACTGGAACACCGGTGCGGCTTTGTCGTAACCGGTAATCGGATCGCGCTCCACTACAATATATTCTGCGAAGGGGAGCAGGCGGCTTGTCCATTCTCCGGTCTTGTCTGTAGTCCGCGTGTCCACCAGTCCCTTAACATCATACGGGTTTGCGGCAATTTCGGCAGAGGTCATTTTGTGGCCGTCTTTTTTACTGATGCCGAAATTGTAAAGTACCGTAGTATCGTTGTGCAGCGCGCCGGTCGGATTCTTTTGAGGCGTTGTACTTAACATATAAATGTCAAACACAATACCCGGTGCAGGGGTCTTGCCCTGATTATCATCACCATCTACATTGCCGTTGGGATCTTTCTCCAAGAACTTGTAGCCATGCAGATAACCGGACTTGACCTTATCTTTGTTGGTAACAGTGCCGTCCGCAACCAGTGTTCCGGTCGTGGCATCCGGGCTGTCCAGCAGCGTGATCTGCGAGGATGTCAGCTGGCTGTGGTTGCCGTTAAACAGACAAACAAATTCTTGATACCAGCTGCCGTGATAGGCTGCGTAATCTGCATTGTCATAAAGTAAGTAGCCCTTCGGGGCGTTGGTTTCAATGATTGCATACCGCACACCCTGCTGCAGAGGGGAACTGGATACACTGCCGGTGCTGTCGGTCGTGAGCGTCTGCAAGATTTCACCGATTGGGCGGCCATTGTCGTCATGACCGTCTACACGGATGATCTGATACTTTGCTCCGGAAAATGTAGAATCGCCCTGCGGTTTATTGCCGGTAGCGTTTTCCCATGTGCCGCCCGCAACTAAAATACTGCCGGTGCCTTTGTCGCGCTTATGTACCGTAATCACGGACTTTTGTTGATAGTTGTAAAGGTTCGTGCCACTGACCGTGCAGCCGCCGTCGTTGCTGAAAACATAGTTGCTCGTGCGGCTTCCATTCCAGGTGTAGCCGCCCTGCGTCGTGGTCGTGTTGGGAACCTCCGATACGGAGTTAATGGTCGGTTCTGTGTTTGGTGCCACACCGCTAATGGTCAGAAAAACGGAGCCGTCTGATGCACTCGTAACAAAGAAATCTTTCGTTACGGATTTGAGCGGAGGTGTGGTAACGGTCTGCCCGGCGGCAGTCATCTTTGCCAGTGCGTCTTTATCAATTACTTGATAAGTTGCGTTGACTTTGATGGAACAGCCGCCGAGTCCGGCTTCATCCAGAAATTCGCCGTATTTGTGGCCAATTTCTGTTGTGACAACTGTATTCTGCGTGTCCTTGACAGTGATCTGCGTGGAGGAGGCTTTGCCATTTTTAACCGTCAGCGCATAAAAACCACTGTCGGCGTTGTATTCGGGCGGCGGGGTAATTTCGTGCACATAGTAGGTGCCGTCCTTTTTGACGGTAAAACCTGCTAGGCCGTTGTCGTCCGAAATGGCGGTGTTGCTGTCAGCAATTTTCGTGTCGGTAATCAGCTGATGATTTGCATCATACAAGCCAAACGTTGCTCCGCCCAATTTTGCATTGGTCAGGGCATCTGTTTTTAAAATTGTGACATTACCAGATGTGTCATCATATACTCGTGGATAAATTCTCATATACCTATCCTGCGGAGTTGCCGGTGCTTGACAGAGCAGGTTCTGGTACCCGTTGTAACTTCCAGCATAAATGAGAGCACTGCTTGCACTGTAGCTTTTGATTTGATCACTGGATCGGCGCAATATTTTGAAACAAGTGTTTCTGATTTTTTTTACGGTATTATCATTCATTTTAGCCGGAGCAGAAACAGTCAGATGAGAACTGTCTGTCCGTTTGAAGGTCAATGGCAGACCTGCTGCTGTGGCCTGATCCTGAAAATTCTGAATATATAAATCATCCAATTCAGACTTGTAGGCCACAATCGAGCAGTCCTGACAGTTCTTTGCTTTATCTAATTCCAGCGGAATAATACCGTTTTTAATCTTGTATGGTCGTTTCAGTGGGACCGGGGGTTGCTTGATTTTTGACCAATCTTCCTCATGATAATAGTTATGTAGTGCAGTACTGATTTTATTGTAAGTCGTTTTGATTTGGGAGACGAGATCAGAAGGCCCGGAGATCTCATCTGTCATGCTGTGACCTTTTAACGTTCCATCCTGAGTATTCCATCTACCACCCATGATTTCCCACAGGAGAATTTGGCGCGTGTAAAAATAGCACGGATAGCTGTTCGGTCCGCCGCCATAAGCTGGATCATAACTAAACGCAAATGCCCGGCCAATGAGGTCCCGTGTTGCCTGCGGTAACGTGTTCCAATAACTATTGTCTATCTTATAGGATGCACCAGTGTGCATATGTGCACCAAGGTCCATACAGAATGTATATTTCCCGTTTGCCTGCGTCCACCAAAATTGTTCACCTGTGTGCGGGCCTGTTTTCCACACGATATTGTTGCTGTTGCAGGTAACATAGATTCCGCTGGACTTGCGAAGGTGGCTTATGTTACCTTCCTGCTGAACTCCGGCAGCATTTACGTTTATAGCGCTGCTGGCTGCAATGATAACAGACATTGCGGCTGCCATGCAGCGCTGAAAGATTTTTTGCATTTCTTGTACCTCCATGTTTAATAAATTAACTTCTTATTTGCCGCCACGGCCGTAGCAGCAAAAAGGCCGCCCGGCGGCGGTCTGATATACGGAAGTCTGCACATTTTATATTCCTGCTTTCTAAAAAGCGGAACCAGTTCCGCTTGAATTTTTTGGACATAAGAAAAGGCACCCTTACAAAAAGAGTGCCTTTGTTGACTGCGGCAATGTACCGCCTAATTGAATTTGCATTATGAAGCCAGTTCCGGCTCCTGCGCCCGCAAACTGACATGAAAATTGCCGCCATTGCTGGCGGCAGGATTGGAAAATATATGAAAAACTTTTCTTGTAAGCTTATTTCAGGTAAACATACACGGTGTTCCAGCTGGCGAGTGTACTCTTTGTGCGCGTTACACGGCCATAATATTTATAATCATCATTTGTGTTTGCACCAGAAAGCGTAACTTCGTCGCCGTTAACCGCTTCCACATATTCAAAGTGACCAAGGTATGAACCGATGTTTGGCTCAATAGCAATAGCATCCTTTTTCGGCTCTGTACCAATTGTGTAGCCGGTGGCTTTAATCTTATTAAGTTCTTCCGAAGTTAAGCATTTAGGAATCAAACCACAAGTGGGACCAATATTGATTCCTGTGATTTCTCTTGCACGATCAAAAACATAATCATTGCATCCAAGATTTCCACCGGTTGCGGTAGCCTGCATAACCCCGCTACAGCCGTTCTGATAATACTTGCTCGTAAATACTGGATCAGGATTGGTATCATAGGTCAAGTTCGACTTGAAAGTAGGAAGAATCAATTCTTCCTGTTTTTCATATATATAGGGTGTTATATGAATTCCGTATTCTGTGGCTTTATGCTTTTTGAGTTCTTCAATCAGATCTTTAGCGGTAGTTTCCAAATTCTTTTCGGTGGTTGTTGCACAATCAAAAGTACTTCCATTATACTGTCTTGAGGTTGGCATTGTCCAAATGTTGGCACCATCTAAACCAGCGTCATGCGTATAACCCATATAGCTCATGTAATCGATAAGATACTGCTTTTTACGGTTTGCTGCAAAATTTCCATCTTCGTCATACCAACCGTATTTGTTTTTAACTTCACCCCCATAGTAATAAATAGGTGTACCGTCAATATAACCATCTGTGTGGTGCTTGACGCCAACTTTGATTGTGCAGTGCTTGACCGCTTTTTGTCCGGGCAGAGTCGTGTAAACTGCGCTGCTTTGTCCGATGTTTCCAATTGCCCGCACTTTAAAGTAATAGACATCATTGCCGCTTTCCACTCGTTTAACCGTATTTTCTGTCCGCAGCACTGCACCGTTTCCTGCAACAATGTTCGGGCAGGAATGACTGCCGTGAATCGTAAACTTAAAAGCATAGGTATTGCTTTTCGGCACTGTAAAATCAATCGTTGTATCACTCTGTACATACGGCGCAGATGAAGCAAACACTGCCGGGCTGGTTATCCCTGCTGTTAGTACTGCTGCCATCAGTACAGATACGGCTTTCCCTGCTTTTTTCATAATTCTCCGCTCCTTCTCTCAGTTAGATTATTCCAAATAACTATCAACTTTTCTATAATATTCTATATCCTAATTCTGGTAATGTCAAACATTTATCCAGAATTCGATACTAGCCTTTTGCTTATGTATCATTTATTTGATATTATAATATCATAAATTTGCTACATAGTCAATATTGAAATAGAAGATATTTTGAATTATGTCAAAAAACAGCCAAGCTCAAACTCTTTTGGAGTCCAAACTCAGCTTTGCATTGTTTACACTTTTTAACTCTACTATTATAACACAGTATCAGTCCGCAAATGGTAACAATTTTTTCCGCAAAATCGCTTTTACTAAGTGAAGCGGAACTGGTTCCCATTTTGAAGTGTCTGACATAAGAAAAGGCACTCCTCAAAAGGGATGCCCCTCTTTTCACAGGAATATCTGAATTAGTTCCTATTTATCGGTACCGCTTATATTCTTACTGCAGTCATCATTAAAGTGCTTTCCCTACTCTGAAAATCAGCATGAAAAGCACCTA
>ENA-UOOI01003841-UOOI01003841.1-fermentation-metagenome-genome-assembly--contig:-NODE-3841-length-10700-cov-3.298826_pt1 | contig 10700 bp, 8 predicted proteins | sample MGYA00245779_ERZ724027 | MGnify/ENA primary metagenome ERZ724027 (study PRJEB28704, sample SAMN03018318) | fermentation metagenome | biome: anthropogenic terrestrial biome; feature: soil; material...
ATCCGTGTTCCTGTTTTAATCTTGGAATGTCAGGCCGATCCGCCCTGACATTCCAAGATTAAAACAGGAACACGGATCTGCTCCCTGCCCGGACAGGATGGACAGCGATGTCCCAAAGCCCATCAGCAGAACTCCCCCCAGTGAAAATGCGATCCGTCTCCCCAACAGCCTGTTTCCTGCTTTCACGCTGACTGGTTCCCTTGCTGCTTTCGTAATCTAAAATCCTTTCCTGCGATTGTTTGCGGCGGTTTCTGCGCCGGGAAAATTTTTTGGTTCTTCTTCCAAGAAGGAAACGTCGGTCTCCCCTTTATGGTTTGCGGATACGGGGAATAAAGAGAACGGTAAAAGCCCAAAAGGCCTCAAACAAGAAAAGAGCGGTAGAAGAAAGCTGTCCTAACCCGGAAGAGAGGGTAAAGAATGCAACAAGGGCAAACCCGAGCACTGCCCCGGCCGCAAGAAGGGCCACGGCAATGGAAATGTTTCCATGCTGGCGCACGCAGGCCGTCAGCAGGCGCATCATCGCGGCAGCCCGGCCCTTCGTAGCCAGAACCGCCTTCGTCCGTTCCGGCGGGGAAGTCCGAAGCTTCTGATATCTCTCTCCGATATGTTCCGGAAGCACAAGGATGGAGCGTTCACTGATGCCGAAGCATCCGGACAGCATGTGCGGCGTGATATCCGGATCCCGTGTCCTCACCACGATGCCGATGCCGTTATATTCGAGCCGGCGAAGCTCTTTTGCCCTGCGTCTGTCCGATCGATAGGACACGAGGAACATGGCTACCAGACTCCCGCCGCATGCCAGATACAGCGGGATCTTCCCGGCCCTCCTGTACTTTTCCTCGTAGTCCCGGGAAGGAGCGTTCACACCGTGCCTTATGAGAAGCTCCCGGTTCCCTACGAGGACAACCCTTCCGGAAACCCGGCCAGAGACTCCTGCTCCGTCCTCATAGGCCACATTGGTTACGCGGGGAAGAATATCTTCCCGGCTCTTGACAATCTGGCTGAAGAGATCCCTTAAAAGACCTCCCGCCGATTTCGTCAAAGCCGTCGCGTCCAGGATGGCCTGGTCGATCCGGCTGCCGGCAAAAGTCTGGATTCCGTTCAGCGTAACCGTACCTCTGGGGAACAGATCCTGCGCGTCCAGGAGCACCCATCCTGTCTCGCTGAACTTCTCCACGGCGGGCCAGCCGACAGCCATTCCGCCGCAGCGCTCGGCGATTTTAGAAAGCTTCGCAAGCGGCATGTTAACGCAGAGCGTATTGGAAAACGGTACGCACACACAGGCAGCCGCCGTAAAAGCCGTCAACGCCGTCACCCCGTCTTTTGTAAGGACGGCGGTGAGAACGCAAAGCACCAGATCAGCGATAAACCCGGCGGGAGCAAGCAGCTGCGAAATATGATCCGACGGGTCCGGCCGATAGGAAAGGCGGAGAAAGTCGCTCAGAAAACTGGTTTTCGACTGCCAGGCTATTTTGGGATCCCCGTCGGCATTTTCCGGAACCATTCCGGTCGCTTTCCCGCGGTCGTCAAAAATACGAACGGCATATTTTTCCCCCTGCATGGAGACGAACTGAAAATTATGAAGCAGTCTCCGCGACATGCTTAATTTCCCCGCCGTGTTGAGAAACAAGGCCGCCGACGCGAGCGGAACATAGAGGTGCAGGCCATCCGGCTGCGAAGAAAACATAAAAAACAAATTCTGCAGCAGGGCCGCGGCAGACGCCACAGCGGCAGCGCTGTCGGAATTTGCCTGAAAGGAAAACAGTCCGCAGAGGCCGTTCCATATCGCCGGTCCGCAGAATCCGGCATCGATCAGAAGAAAGATAAGTTCCATGATAAGAGGCACCTGAGGTTCCGAGAAACTATGTAGCCCCGGCGGAAAAAGCGCCGGGTATTCGGTAAAAAAGCCAAGGGCCAGTAAAACCGCGGTGCAAATTCCTGTCACGGCAAACCGCAGGACCAGCACGCGCACCTTTGCGGAAAGATCCTCCCGCACAGACGCCGCATCCTCGGGACGGCAGTAGTCCTCCAGGGCCTTTTCCGGGCCGGAAGGAATTTTGTCAGGCTCGCCCGCATCTTCCTCACTGCCGAACAGACGAAATCTTTTTTTAGGTTTTTCCTTTTTTTCAGTCCCCGGAAAAGAAATCGGAGGCGCGGCTTTTTCCTCTGCGGCGGGGGCAGAAGGTTCTTCCTTTGCTTCTGGTCCCGGCGGCGCGGCCTCCGCTTCCCTGGATGCCGCTTTCCCTTTTTCCGCGCTTTCCGGACGGGAAGGGAAAGGAATCGGCTCCGGTTCAGCGGGCTGCGGGATTTTGTAACACGACGCCTCTTGAGTAAGAGCATCCTCAATTCCGCCGGGGTTAATCACGTGAACCGGAAGTTTTTCTGCCCGGTACTTCGGCAGAGGCCTCTCTTTCGGCTCTCCACGCGGCGGGGGAGTCGGCTCCCGCTCTCTCGCGTCCGGCGGGGGAGCCGGTTCGCGAACCGGAGCGGGCGGGGCCTCTTCCCGCCCCGCCCTGTTTTGGGACGGGCGTTCCGTATTTCCAGCAGACGCGTCTTCTTCCTTTTTCAGCTCCGGCACCTTTGGCACAGACGGGACCGCGGGACGCATCGGGCCCGGCGGAGGAGTTTCGGGTTCCCGGAAAGGACCTGGTTTTTGAGGCACTTCGGGAACCCTGGCCGGTTTCCGAACGCCCGGCTGCGGCGGCATGTCAGCAGGAGACGGTATTTCCGGACCCGTCTGTCCCGGTCCGAAGATATCCCCGGCATCGATTCCCGCGTGCTTCATGATTTTTTCAAGACGTTCCTGCCGTTCCCGGTGGATTTCTTTTACCGTTTCAGAAAATTCAGGACCTTCTTCTTTTTCCTTTTCCTGATCCTCGTCAAACAGGTAAGGAAAACCGTGCTGCGATCCGCTGCCTTTTTTTTCGGTTTCCTTTTTCTCGGGAGAAGAGGATCCGCTTATTTCTTCCCGGACTGTTTTCTCATATTCGCGGCGGTATTCGTCCAATGGCTTAAGCTGAAGGCCATAGTAAATGTCATCCTCCATTCTGGAGGGATTCTCTTTTTCCTTATGGAAAATGGGAAAATGCTTTTTTCTGTTTTTCCTGGGCATTTTCCCCTTCCCTCCGCCCGTCCCCGGTGTGGATTCTCCGGATTCCATATTCAGCGCCTGCCGGGCACGCCGGAGAATTTCTTCGGGCCTTATGGAGCCTTTTCGTCTGTTTGGCCGTGGACTTTCCTCACCCGGGGAATCCCGTTTTTCGGCTTTCCCGCGGTTTTCCAGAACATGTGCTTCCGCAAGGATCTCCTCCACGGAATAACCGCTCTGCGAACCCCGCTTTTTTTCTTCCATCGCAATCCGCTCCCGTGTTATTTTGTCTTAACGCCGTGCCTCTGCCGGACTACTTCATAGCAGATGACGCCGCAAGCGACGGATGCGTTAAGCGAATTTATCTTTCCCAATAGCGGTAAGGATATCACAAAATCTGATTTTTTGCGGATGAGCGGACCAATCCCGGAACCTTCGGATCCGATGACCAGCGCCATCGGTCCGGTATAGTCAATCCCGCACCATGGTTCTCCACCCATATCCGCAGCATAGATCCAGACACCGCGGGTTTTCAGATCATCCAGAGCCGAAGCAAGGTTTGTCACGCGCGCAACGGGCATATACTCCAGCGCGCCGGCACTTGCTTTTTCAACCGTCGCCGTCAGTCCCGCGCTTCGCCTCTGGGGAATGATGACTCCATGCGCCCCCGCGCATTCCGCTACGCGGATCACGGCGCCGAGGTTGTGCGGATCTTCGAGGCCATCCGCGATGAGGATGAAAGGCGGCTCGCCCCTTTTCTTCGCAAGGCGAAAAATATCCTCCACACTGGAATATTCTTTTGCCGCCGCTGCCGCGGCAATCCCCTGGTGAGCGGTTCCTCCGCACATCCGGTCAAGTTTTCTCACGTCCGTATTTTTAACGGGGATCCCCCTGTTCTTTGCCTGGGCGATCAGCGGTCCCAGACTGCCGGATCGCCCGCCGGAAGCTACGTAAAGGCAATCGATCGGACGTCCGCTCCTCAGTGCCTCGGCTACTTCGTTTCTTCCCGCGACAACATCCCGATTATTTTCTGATTCCTTGTTTTCCATCTCAAGGCAGCCTCCCCGTTCCTCTTTTTCCCCATTATATCACAAACAAAATCCGGGATGGTGAGGAAAGTTTTTCTCTTTGACGGATTTGAGAAGATTTTTCCCCGGTTTTGACCGTCATGAACCCTTTCCCCTATGGCATATACTGGAAATAAAAATGCTAGGAGGAAAAACATATGGTGATTTACACAGTACAGCCGGGCGACAGCGTCTACTCGATTGCCCGGCGGTACGGCGTCTCCGTGGAAGACATCGCAGGAAACAACAGGCTGGAAAATCCGGAACGGCTTGTAGTGGGACAGACGCTTGTCCTGCCGGCCGACTCCGTGCTCCATCGGATCCTGCCGGGAGAAACTCTTTCCGGAATCGCCGCCCTTTTCGGCATTCCCCAGGAACAGCTCCTGATAGCGAATCCCTCGATAGACGATCCGGACCGGATCCAGGCAGGGCAGACCCTCGAAATCCCGGTAACTCTCCCCAGGCTCGGTTCCGCGGAAATCAACGGCTACGCGTTCGCAAACATCCAGAATCAGACGCTGGAATGGACGCTGCCGTTTCTTACTTACCTTACTCTTTTCAGCTATGAGGCACGCGCAGACGGCAGTCTGACCTCCCTGGATGATTCCCGGGTCGTAACCGCGGCGCGGGCGCAGCGGGTGGCGCCCATGATGGCCGTGACGAACATCCGGCCGGAAGGCGGGTTCAGCAGCGACATCGCCCACGCCATCCTGTCCGATCCGTCCGTGCAGAACACCCTGCTGAACAACATCGTCGGCGCGCTCGGGGGCGAAGAAAAATATTACGGCCTGAATCTTGATTTCGAATACATCCGTCCGGAAGATCGGGAAAACTACAATAATTTTTTAAGGCGCACCGTCGAGCGCCTGCACCCGCTGGGATACTGGATTACTACCTCGCTGGCCCCGAAAATCTCCGCCGATCAGCCCGGCCTTCTTTATGAAGCGCACGATTACGCCGTCCACGGAGAACTGGCCGACCGCGTGATCCTGATGACCTACGAATGGGGATACACCTACGGCCCGCCCATGGCAGTCGCACCCTTAAACCGGGTAAGGCAGGTGCTGGACTACGCCGTCACCGACATCCCGGCGGAGAAAATTCTGATGGGTATCCCCAATTACGGATACGACTGGACGCTGCCCTTTCAGCAGGGTTCTTCGGCGCGCCCGCTGACCAATGTCGGAGCTGTCGAACTCGCCGGACAGGTCGGCGCACGGATTTATTTCGACGAAGAGGCCCAGTCTCCGTTCTTCCATTATTATTCCCCGGACGGCAGAAGGCACGAAGTCTGGTTCGAGGACGCGAGGAGCATCCGCGCCAAGCTGGAACTTGCCCATTCCTACCGCCTTGCGGGCGTCAGTTACTGGACCGTCAACGCGTTTTTCCCTCAGAACTGGCTGGTCCTAGACGGCACCTTTCAGGTAGACAAAAGGCTGTAACAGAAAGGGCCCCCCGAAAAAGCGGGAAACTTCTCTCATAAAAAATAAGCCTCCTCTGCTCAAACCGGCGGCTTATGGTGACAGGTTGAATAACGATTTGGGGAGCGTTTCTCCGGCTCTCTCTTTTTTCCGACAGCACCCCGGGAACCGAGGGAAAGTCTCCGGGCCTTTCATTTTCCCTCGATTCCCCGCTTTCCGAGTTCCGGCGATTCCATGCCGTTTACTTCCGCCACTTTGCGGATAAGGGCAGGATCGACATCCGGAAAAGTAAGATTTCCCGGCATCTGCGTGAAGAACTCAATTTTATCCATCTCAAAATTCGGAAGCGCGAAGAATTCCTGGACCTCCGCAAAATACAGCATTCCAAAAATCTGATAGCCGGCGTCCTTCCGAATGGAAAACAGTCCCACCGGCGTCATGCGGAATCTCGCGGCCCCGGTTTCCTCATAGAGTTCACGCCGGGCGGTTTCCTCGATATTCTCAGTTTCCTTCCGGTACCCGCCCGGGACTTCATAGGAAGCGGCGCCTTTCCGCCTGCACAGAACCCATTTGCCCTGGTACCGGGAAACAATTACGGCAAACTTCAGCAATTCGTTGTCTACATGGTGTAAAAATACGACTTCCGTCATGGAAACCGCCCCCCGCTTAAAATACTCTGCGGCCAGCAAAGCTGGCAAACGCCATTCATGAAATGTCAAATATCCGTGAAAGCGGCGGGAATACCGGCACCGCGGAATTTCCGGCATGAAAAAGTGTTCTCCCGCGCATCAAGCCGGTAAATTCCGGACGCGCCCTTCGCAAAAGATCCCCCGCTTTGGCAGGCAGGACCGGCAGAGAGAGAGAGACAAAAACGATTCCCTTGTTCCCTCTCCGGGGTATTCCCGGCTTTCGATATCCTGTGAAAACAGATCGGAAAGGCCGGAACTGCCGCCTTCCCGATTTCCTTTCTCCTAAAAAAGGCCTTTTTCCCTTCCCGCAGCCCGGCATGTCCATTTCGCTGCGGTCCGCGCCCCCCGGAAGGCGGTCAAAATGGCCGAGATCCCTTTCCCCCTTTCGGAGAGGGGAAAAAAGACCCTGCTACCCCCTGCCCTCTTTTTCCCGAAAGCCGGGGGAAAACATCGCACTGTTTTCCCGACAAACTACCGGTTCATTCCGGAGTCACCTCGGAAGCTTTCCGCAGAAGGCCGACTGTCCGTTCCATATCCTCCGAATGGAAAAGCGCCGTTCCGGCAACCAGCACATCCGCCCCGGCAAGCGCGGCGGTACGGGCAGTGCGGAGATTGACCCCGCCGTCCACTTCCACCAGAAGATCGGGCCGGCGCACCTTGAGCTTCCGAACTTTTTCCATGGTCTCCGGCATGAATTTCTGCCCGCCGAATCCCGGCACGACCGACATGACCAGCACCATATAAAGGCGGCTGAGAAAAGGGAAAACCGACTCGACCGGAGTATCCGGACGGATAGCCAGAGCCGGCTTTGCCCCCAGCGCAAGAATGGACTGGATGGTTTTCTCAGGATCACAGCCGGTTTCCGTATGGAAGGAAATCACATCCGCCCCGGCTTTTCGGAATTCCGAAAGATAGCGCGGCGGATCATCGATCATCAGATGCACATCAAAGGGTTTGTCCGTGTACTGCCGCATGGCCGCGATGACAGGCGGTCCAAACGTCAGGTTCGGCACAAAATGACCATCCATCACATCGAGGTGGATCCAGTCCGCCCCCGCGATGTCAGCCCGGATAATCTCGTTACTCAGGTTGGAAAAATCCGCTGCCAGAATGGAAGCTGCCAGAATCATTCTTTTCAACTCCTCCGGCCTTTATTTTACTTCACTTCCCTCCAATTTTCAACAGGGAAAAAAACACCCCGCCGGAAATTCGCTCCCGGCGGGCAATCTATGATAAAGCGGCTGAAATATATTTGGCCCCGCATTTCATTCTATGCCCGCAGACCATTTTTGGCCAGCAAATCCACGCAGAGAGGGGGGAGTTCCGACCCCGTTCAACCTTTCCGATGCGTTTCCCGGTAAAGCGCCGCCAGGGCAATCAGCAGCACGGCCGCAGCGGCCGCACGGAAACCGATATTCTTTCTTCCCACCGGCATCCGGAACCAGACCCCGGCAGCTTCCCAGACACCCATGAAAAGGAACAGACCACCCACAAGATAAAAGACCTTGTTTTCCTTTCCCATGCGGAAAATCAGGATGAGCCCCGCTGCCGCCCACATCGCCGCAAACAAAAATGTCATCTGCCAACCCCCGTCTTTCTTAATCATATTCTCGGACGGAACCGATGTCAAGACAAAAAAAAGAGGAGCTCTTGCTCCTCCCTCTCTGTTTTCGAATTTATTTTCGTCCTTTTACAGGATATAGACGTTCATGGTCCGCGTCCCGATTTTCATGCACTGGGCATACGTGTCATAATAAAGATCGGCGATGATAACGTTGCGCATCGCAGCGCCGCCCGTGTCCGCCGCAACGGCGTAGCCGTAGACCAGCTTGCCGTCCGGAGAGCAGATATACATCCTTGTGCCGTACGGAATAAGATTCGGGTTTACCGCCACACGTCCAAACGCGGCCGGACTTCCCGTTGAGGTGGTTCCTCCGCCCGTATAGCAGGAGCAGCGCCCCTGCAGCAGCTTTTTATAGGAAACCGTCTTCCCCCTGTGGTCGACCAAAGTTCCACCTGTCACTCTGGCGGAAAATGCCGCGGCTTTTTTCCCCGCTTTCGTCTTCTTTGTTTTCACGGCCGCCAGCGCGGTTTTTGTCCCGACCGCAACAACCCGGTCTACTGGCTGCCTGGTTACCTTTTCGCTTATGACCTTACTCCCCGTTACTTTCCCGTCCACGAGCGTCTGACGGGTGACAATCGTCTTTTCCCCATTCTGCCCAGCCTGCTTCACCGACGTTTTTCCGGTAGAAAGCGAAGCATCCTTTTTCGTAACAGTGCGGTATGCTATCGGCTGAACTGCGGTCACATCCCGGCTTTCCACACGGTTGACGGCAATTTTCATCCCGTCGCGGACCGCCTCATCCTTGTTAAGGCTTACCTTGTCATCCGAATCGGCCACAACACCCGCGGCGTTCAGCGCCTGTCCAACCGTGCCTCCGTAGACTAAGGCGTCCTTTCTTCTGCCGTCCGCTGCAACGGTCACATGCAGTCCACGGACAACGGTAACGCGGGAACCATCTTCCAGCGGACTTTCCTCCCGCGGTGAAACTTGATCGTCCGGGTTTACTGCGACGCCCGCCTTTTTTAGAGCGTCGTCCGCCGTTTCCCCGTAATGGACACGCACCATATGCTCTTCGCCATCTGCCAAGACCGTCACGTCCCGCCCTGTACGGACGGTAATATCAACGCGGCCTTCTCTTTCCCCGCGCGAAATCAGACTGTCTTTCTCCAGTTTCACCCCCGCGTCTTTGAGGAGGGTATCCGTATCGTTCACCAGCACCTGACCGGAATATTTTTTCGTTCCGTCTACCGTTACGGTCGCCGTCTTAACCGAGGCCATGCCGGTGAAGATCGCTCCAACCAGCACCGCTGCCGCGACCGAGTAAAACGCCGCCCGCCGCACGATTCGTCTGCGGCTGGGTCCGCTTATTCTGCGGATTCGGCGCATACAGGATTCCAGAAACGCACAGCTCCAATCCGCCGCTCTGCGGACTTCTTTTGAAAATGATAAAAAAAGCACGCGGATTTTTTTCACCAGCGCGCTTCCCTTCTCTTCCGCGGCCCCGCAAAGGCCGGCAAATATCCGGGATCGGCGCTTAAAAATCATCGGGAGTCTGTCAAGGCCAAAATGCTTCCAAAACTGCAATGAATTCACCCTTTTCCATATGCCGGCGGGTTGATTTTGGCTTCTATCCCCCACCGGACTAAAACTCACGGCGCAAGCACCGTAATATTGGTTGTAATTGTATTCACCCAAATGACGGATGTCAAATCAAAAAAATAATCGGTTTTGTATATATTGCACAATGCACAAGGCAGGATAATTCTAAATTCGATTTTATTTCTCTGCGTTTTGACCGATTCCGCCCCTCCCTTTTCTGGAATTCGAACCGGTTTTCTGTGCAAAACGCAGAAATTGAAAGTTACAATCCTGTTACCATTGTTACACCTCTGTTTTATTTTTTCAGCGTGCTGTATCGGCAGGAATCTTGAGGGCAGAGGCTTGACCCGGAAGTTAAAAAGCGGTAGCATAGCTCTGTCCGATCGCAAAGACTCGAAGTTCATCCATCTTCTTCCCATTTTGAGGAACAGGAGGCGTTCAAGTGGACGGAACGCAGAAATTTTCCGGGAAAGCGGAAGTTTATGAAAGGGCGAGGCCGAGGTATCCTGCCGCCCTTTACCATTTCCTTTCCGACGAACTAAAAATGCGGGACGGTTGCACCGTGGCGGATATCGGATCGGGGACGGGTATTTTTCTTCGCCCGCTTCTGGAACAGGGGTGCCAGGTCACCGGCGTTGAGCCGAACGGAGATATGCGCCGCCAGGCGGAACAGAGGCTGAACGGGAACCCGAGATTTCACTCTTTATGCGGCACGGCGGAACACACCGGTCTTCCGGATCGGTGCGTCGATTTTGTTACGGCCGCGCAGGCATTTCACTGGTTTGACGCGGATGCTTTTCGGACGGAGTGCCGGCGCATCCTGCGCCCCGGGGGGCATGTGGTCCTTCTCTGGAACACGCAGGAAGATCGGGATCCTCTCGCCTGCGGTTGGGATGCGGTTTACCGGAAGTTCTGTCCTGACTTCTCCGAATCCCGGAGCGGACGTCATATTGACGAAAAGGAAAAACTGGTCTCCCAGTTTTTCGGGGACCGCTTTCTATCGCGGCGCTTTCCCAACAACCAGACCTGCGGACATCGTTCTTTCCTGGAGAGGAGCCTGTCAACTTCTTATTCCCTTAAGAAGGGCGACAAAGGGTATGGGGAATATATTCTGGCGCTGGATGCTCTCTTCCGACGGTTCGAAAACGGCGGAATCATCGAAATATCCTATCAGACGCATGTTTATTTTGGTGCGATCTGAAGGCCTTGCTTCGAAGAAAACCTTTCCCAAAGCTCTCTTTTTATAAAAAAATACGCTTTGAAACCGGTTTT